>ENA-ORTV01003397-ORTV01003397.1-human-gut-metagenome-genome-assembly--contig:-NODE-3397-length-13391-cov-4.985603_pt1 | contig 13391 bp, 8 predicted proteins | sample MGYA00241915_ERZ509194 | MGnify/ENA primary metagenome ERZ509194 (study PRJEB26280, sample SAMEA2338810) | human gut metagenome | biome: human gut; feature: human-associated habitat; material: faeces... | reverse complement strand
CCGCTATGATAGGTCAGAGAGAATTTACTAATACGGATGAAACAGCAAAGTTAATCATCAATACATCAGGCACTCGTCCAAGCCATATAGCATTTAAACGTGACGGATTAAATCAAGGAGTTTTACGCCTAAATAATAACAGTGTTCTACTTGGTAAATTAAGTGCGTCAGGTTCTTTAGGCTCAAATGCAGTTGCAATAGGTAATGAAGTTAATGCAGGACAAAAAGCAGTTGTAATTGGTGATGAAGCTGAAGCAATTGATAGCGGTGTAGTTGCAATAGGTAGTCCTGCGAAATCATCCGGAGACGGTTCTGTTGTTATAGGAGTTGGCGGAACAACAGGTAAATATAGTATCTCGGTTGGAACACTTGCAGTTTCTATGGGTGAGAATGCTGTTGCAATAGGTACACCTTCAATGTCATACGGTAATTCAGTTGCGTTTGGTGCAGGTTCTCAGGCTAATTCGTATGGTACGGCTTTAGGTGCAAGTACAGAAGTAAGTTCATATGGTACAGCAATTGGCTATGATGCAAGTGCAAATAAATCAAAAGCTATATCGATAGGTAATTCTTCATACACAAATGGTGAAAGTGCAGTTGCTATCGGTCAAAATACTTATGCACGCAGCGATGATTCAATAGCAATCAACGCAGGGACAAGTGATAGAGGCGCTACGGGATTACAAAGTATTTCTATTGGTAATCTTTCTAAAACTGGTGATGATTATGCTTTGGCTATCGGCGCAGGAGCCCAAGCAAAAAGTGAAAGCGGTGTAGCTTTAGGTTATAACGCAACAGCTGAAGATGAGTCAACAATAGCAATCGGTACATCTGCGAAAGCTACATCATTTAAAGCTGAAACTCATACAAATTATCCAGGAATTGCTATTGGTTTAGGAGCCGAATCCAGTGGAGGTATCGCAATAGGAAATAACGGTAAATTCCTTACAATAAATACAGGCAATACTTATGCAACAACAAACGGAATAGCAATCGGTAACAATGCCAAAGCATCAGGTGCCGGTAATGTTGCTATTGGTGTTAATGCGTGCAGTGGTGTAACAGGTAATAACAAAACCTGTATCGGCTCAAACTCAGGTCCTAAATCAACAAGCCATAAATCGGATACCACTCTTGAAAGTTTGTACTTTGGTTCGGGAGGTTCTTTTAACAGAGATTCTGTAAGTATTAACGAAACCAACGCTATTTTTGAGCTTCATAAAAAAGGCGATTATGCAATGGCGATATTGAATGCTGATTTAATAGTACAAGGCTATGTATGGCAGCATTTTGCAGGTAAGAGCGGACATGGTGATGCAATTGGCAGAGGACATTCAAAAACTTGGGGTAATGAGCTTGCAATGTATAATGATTCAGTCCCTGCATGGCCATATTCAGATATGTCTTCTGACAGAAGATTAAAATATGTCGGTAGGGAAAGTACTTCAGGTCTTGATAAAATTCGTCTGCTAAAAGTGTTTAATTATACATTTAAAAAAGATGAAACCAAAGAACCTCGCGTTGGTGTAATGGCTCAAGACTTACAAAAAATCTTTCCAGATGCAGTCAAAAAAGGTGAAGACGGATTTTTGCGAATCCGAATGGAAGATATGTTCTATGCTGTAATAAATGCGATAAAAGAGCTTGATACGAGAGTTACAGCATTGGAAAAAGAAAATGCAGAGCTAAAGATTAGGTTGGAAAAACTTGAAGCTAAAATCAAATAGAATTTTTTCATATAAAAAGTGAGCACAGACCGTAAAATTTTCGGCTTTTCAGTAGACAAGATTACGGCAGCGCTTACTTTCATTCCTTCTCCCGCCTTAGAGCGGGAGTTTTCCTGCTTATGAAGTCTTTTATAAGTTTTCCAATTTAATTGACAATCTTTAGGTTAAGTTTTCTTAAAATTACTCTGTTGTCTATTTGCCTATTTCTTTTAACTGGAGTACAATTGTTTTATGGCAGTAGAAGAACAATTATATTCTGACATCCCCCCAACGAAGTTGAGGAATAAAGAGGAGAAATTTAAACCGGCAAAAACCAGCAAATTCTGGTTGTGGATTGCAAGCACATTTTTTTATAATATGCTTCAAAACCGTTTTTATGCTTTTAGATATAAAGGTGCCGAAAATTATTTTGAAGGCGATACAAGTGTGCCTACAATTCTTTTTGCGCCTCACAGCAACTGGTGGGACGGAATTGTATTTTATAATATAACTCACAGAATTTTTCGTAAAGAAGTTCGTTTAATGGTTGAAGAATTAAACCGTTTTCCGCTTTTAAGACGCGGAGGAGCTTATTCTGTTAATAAAAAATCTCCACAGTCTGCAATGAAAGCTTTACAGTATTCTGTTGATGTTATGGGCGATTTAAGAAATATGTTGTGCATATTCCCTCAAGGGATTATAAGACCTCCTCATTACAGACCGATTGAGTTTCAAACAGGGCTGGCTTATATTGCACAAAATGCTTTGAAAAGATATGGAAGAATTAACTTGATTCCCGTTGCTTTTGATTATTGCTTCTTTAGAGATAACAGACCTGAAGTTGTTGTTGAATTCGGTAGAAGAATTGAACTCAATAAAGATATGAATTTAAACCGTAAAGAATTAACTCATTCTTTGGAACATGCTCTTGAAGAAGTTTGCGATAATCAAGCAAGAGAAATTTCTCAAGGTGACATTACTAAATATGATATCTTGTTTAAGCAGCATTTAAAATGGTATAGAAGAATTGAGCAAAGGCTCAAACAGGTAAATTTACCGCCTGTTTCAGGTGTATAAAATTTAAAAACCGCTTATGATTTTCGTAAGCGGTTTTTTAAGCGTTGTATCGTTTGAATGATTTTTCAATGTTTTTCGATATCGTGTTTTTAACTGTATCGTATTCTGTTGTAAGTGAAGAAATTTCAGTGTCCAGATTTTTCATTTTTAAATCTAATGTTTCTTCTTTAGCATTTAATTTTGCTTTTTCAGTAGTGTATTTAGCTTCAGCCTGGGCAATTGCAGTTTCATCGGAAATTTCTTTGATGTAGCTGTCTGTTGCATAATTGCCCTGATAATAATACCCGTCATCTTTCATTTTGGATATGAACAGCATGCCGTTTTGAAGCATTTGCTGCAAGTAATCGTTATCAGTGATTTTTGCATTTTCGGTCCAGCCGTTTTGGCAGATTTGGTTGAACAATGCATCATAGAAAGTTGATTGAGCCAAATCATCACTTGATACAGTTGAACCTGTTTTGATTGTATATTGGAATAAATAATCATCTGTTGCAAATTTACTGTTTGAAACATGACCGTATTCAACTTTGTATTTGTCGCTGCCGTCTGCATCTTTACTTGCAACACCGTCCATATATTTAACGAAGTATGTTAAGAATGCTTTAGCTACGTTGTTTAAGTTAACTTTTGTAGCACCCCATCTTGTTGCAAACCATGAAGTTACACCGTTTGAACCGACAATACCGATATAGTTTTCACTTTGTCCTTTAATATCATCAACAGCATCACCGTGGTGGCAGTCCCAATCTAATTTAATCCAATCAGATTCTGCATTAGGGTCATATCCTGATTCTGCTGAAGTTTTTCCGCCTCTTCTTGAGTACATTTTTTTAGTTTCTTCTTCAGCATAAGCAAGAGCTTTCGCTGTATAACCATCGCCCAAGTCAAGTATACTTCCTAACTGGTCGCTTATTTGTTCGATAAATCCGCCGCTGCCTGTAATATAATCAATCATACGGTTCATACTGTCTGTGTTAATTCTATCGCCTTTGTTTGATTCACCTAAGATTTCATATTGAGCGGTTCCGTTTAACAAGTTATATAATGTAAGCTGTGAAGTTTGGTCATTAGCGTTTACATCGTTAATTTGGAATTGTTCACCTTGTCCGTCGCCAAGATTCAAGCCGCTGATTGTAATGCCTTCTGTAATATTGTCATTGATGTAGCTTAATAATGAAGTAATATTACCTGTGGTGGTTGTAATTGCAGTAGTTGTACCGCCTCCGATACCTGCTTCCTGGTTATATGGAAGACCTAAAATAGTATTAGCTAAAGTGTTTGTTATAACACCTTTTGCTTGTAAACCTTGTATAAATGCATTACGCATTGCTTCAGAAGGAAGTGTCCCCAAACCTTCTTGAGGAATACCTGCATATTTTGCTGCTGCTGCGTATTGAGTATTCAAAACAACTCTGCCTAATGTGTCTGTAATAGTTGTAGGCATATAATCGTTTAATGTTGAAGGAGTCATCAAAATACCATAAGATAACGGTGTATTTGTATCGCCGGTTCCGTAATAGTCATAAATCAATTTGCTCTGGTCTAAAGAGTTTTGATATTCATTGGAAAGGTCAGCCATTTCTCTTGCCAAAGCAATTTTTTGGTGAGAAAGACGCATAGATTCAAATTCACAGTCAGATTTTCTGCCTGTAATTGTTAATAATCTAGCTTGTCCTGCTGCTAAGCCCATTTTTTAGACTTTCCTTTCTAATTAGTAACATGAATTTCCTTTTCATGTAGTAATACGGATTTTTGACGTATAAACTTTAAAAATATAAAGTTTATTGTAACATTTGTTTACATGATTAAATTCAAGTGTATTTAAGTCCCTATTAAGTTATGTAAAATTACTACTTTTGTAATACTTTGGATTGAGGAAATTTTTTTGAAAAGTGGTATAATATAAGTAGAAAGGTGAATATAAAAAGCATAGGGATTCCGATGCGGGTTCGGAAGATTAGACGCCAGTAATTTATTTTGTTATATATATTACAAAATAGTAGAAAGGCAGATTAAAAAATGAGCAACCTACAATTTCAGAATGATTTGGACCGTTTAACAGAGGTCTTGCCTGACAAAGTCAGAAGGCATATTACTTATGAGAAAATGGAGGATGTAATAGAAATTGTTCTGGATATCGGACGAACTCCTGAAATAAGACACTCGGGAGGTAAGATTGAGTATTTAGGCAGTGAATTTGTTGATGAAAATGATATTGATTTTATAACGAGCAGAATTCAGGAATTTACATCTGATAATCGTTCAGGAATCCCCGGAACACTCCACAGGATAAGTGCAATCAGAAACAGACAAGGGAAAGTTATTGGTCTGACTTGCAGAATCGGCAGAGTTGTTACGGGGACAATTGCTTGTATAAAAGATATTTGTTTAATGAACAAAAGTATTTTGTTCTTGGGACGTCCCGGTGTAGGTAAAACTACAAAATTAAGAGAAATTTCAAGGCTTGTTGCAGATGAGCTTGCAAAGCGTGTTGTAATAGTTGATACATCAAATGAAATTGCAGGCGACGGTGACACTCCTCATCCTGCGATAGGGCATGCTAGGCGTATGCAGGTTACACAACCTCAATATCAAAAAGATATTATGATTGAAGCTGTTGAAAACCATACTCCTGAAGTTATTGTTGTTGATGAGATTGGTACGGAGGAAGAAGCTCAAGCCGCAAGAACTATTGCAGAACGCGGAGTTATGCTTATTGCTACGGCTCACGGAAACAGTTTGGAAAACCTGATTAAAAACCCTACATTATCTGATTTGGTAGGCGGTATTCAATCTGTTACTTTAGGTGACGATGAGGCTAAAAGAAGGGCTTCTCAAAAAACGGTTCTTGAAAGGGAAAAGCAGCCAACATTTGATGTCGTAATTGAAATTCTAGACAGAAACACTCTGGCGGTTTATAAAAATACTGCGGAAGCTGTTGATTATATTTTGAGGGGCTGGCCTATAAGACCTGAAATCAGAAAAGTTGATAAAAGTTATGAAAGTGAAATTCAACAGCCTGTTCAAGTTAAAGAAGAACCTGCTATTACAGATATTCCAAAAGAAATTAACAAACTTGAACAAAAAATTCAGCCTGAATCAAATACTGACAGTCTGAAATTCAGTTTTTCAAGACAAAAATACGTTGAAGAAGTTAAAGGTTATAAGAAAATTTATCTTTATGCTGTTTCAAGAAGCATTGTTGAAAAGATTATCGAAAGGCTTAATCTTAATGCAGAGATTACTAGAAACCTTGATGATGCCGATATAGTTATTGCGCATAAAAACTTTATTAAAGGCGGAGCTAAGGTTTTAAGTACAGCAAATGATTACAGATTGCAGATTTTTTATGTCAAAACAAACTCTATGGCACAAATTCAGAAAGTATTGAAAGAAGCTCTTGATATTACCGAAACTTCTGAAACTCTTTTCGGATACTATGATGCCGCAGAAAAGGCTTTAGATGAAGCAAAAGCAGCTATTAACAAAATTCTTGCAGGAGCAGAACACGTTGAGTTGACTCCTCAAAACCAACAAATAAGAAAACTGCAGCATGAGCTTGTTGAACAGCATAACATGATGAGCAAGTCTGTCGGAGAAGGCGAACAAAGACACTTGAGAATTGTCGGCGGTAAAGATTTTCATAATTAAATTAAAAAGACGGTAAATTTAATTACCGTCTTTTTTTATTCTGATAGAAAGAATATATTATTTACAACCTAATGTTCCTTCTTCTTCTTTGCAGTGTTTGAATTCAATTACTGCTTGAGCTGCAGCAAGTCTTGCTTGCGGAACTCTGAACGGTGAGCAGGATACATAATTCAAGCCGATTTTGTGGCAGAATTTAACAGAAGCAGGATCGCCGCCGTGTTCGCCGCAAATACCGCGTTTCAAATGAGGTCTGACTTTTAATGCTTTTTCTAAAGCAATTTTCATTAACTGACCTACACCTTCCTGATCAAGAGTTGCAAACGGGTTAGCAGGCAGAATTTTTTGTTCTACGTAGTTTTGTAAGAACTTGCCTTCCGCATCATCTCTTGAATAACCGAATGTCATTTGTGTTAAGTCATTTGTTCCGAATGAGAAGAATTCCGCATATTCTGCAATTTGGTCAGCTGTTAATGCTGCGCGAGGAATTTCAATCATTGTACCAAACATGTAATCAACACAAACTCCTTTTTCTTTCATTACATCTTCTGCAACGCGTTCTAAAAGGCATTGAACTGTTTTAAGCTCGTTAACATGACCTACAAGAGGAATCATTATTTCAGGTTTAACATTTAATCCTTCTTTTTTCAAATCGCAAGCTGCTGAGAAAATAGCTCTAACTTGCATTTCGTTAATTTCAGGATAAGTTAGTCCTAAACGGCATCCTCTTAAGCCCATCATAGGGTTAGATTCAGACATTTCTTCTACAAGGTTCAGCATTTTTTCATCATCTGCATAATCCTGTCCTAAAGCTTTTTTAGTTGCAACTGTTGCAATTAATTCGTCTTTATTAGGCAAGAATTCATGAAGCGGCGGATCCAGCAATCTGATTGTCATAGGTTTTTCGCCCAATGCTTTGAACATTGCATAGAAATCGCCGTATTGCATTGGCAATAAGTGTTCTAATGCTTCTTTTCTTGCCTCAGGAGTACCCGCAATAATCATTTTTTGAACCCAAGGTAATCTGTCAGGGTCCATAAACATGTGTTCTGTACGACAAAGACCTACACCTTCCGCACCTAATTCCAATGCTTTTGCAACATCAGCAGGTGTATCAGCGTTTGCTCTTACTCCTAACAGTTTTATTTCATTTACCCAAGTAAATAATTTTTTGAAATTGTCATCCATTACCGGAGGAACAAGATGAACTGCTCCTTCCATAACTTCTCCTGTACCGCCGTCAAGTGAGATAATATCATCTTTTTTGTAAACGGTTCCGTCAGTTGTAGTAATGGTTTCATTTTTCAAGTCGATTTTTAAATCTTCTGCACCTGCTACACAAGGTTTTCCCATACCTTTAGCAACAACTGCAGCGTGGGAAGTCATTCCGCCTCTAAGTGTTAATACACCTTGAGAAGCAATCATACCGTGAATATCATCAGGACAAGTTTCAATACGAACCAAGATGACTTTTTCACCTTTGCTTCCGCGTTCAGCAGCTTCTTCAGTATCAAATACAATTTTACCAACAGCTGCACCCGGTGATGCTGCAAGACCTCTGGCAATTTGTTTTGCCTGTAATTTAGCAGCGGAATCAAAATCAGGAAGCAATACCTGATACAATTGGTTTGGATCAACTAATTCGATTGCTCTTTCTTTACTGATAATACCTTCTTCTGCCATTTCAACAGCAATTCTGACTGAAGCTTTAGCTGTTCTTTTGCCGTTACGTGTTTGAAGGATATATAATTTACCTTTTTCAATTGTAAATTCCATATCCTGAACATCTTTGTAACCTTGTTCGAGTTTTTTAGCAATATCAACATATTGTTTATATTGTTCAGGCATTTCTTTTTCCAAATCAGCAATTGGGTTTGGAGTTCTGATACCTGCAACAACGTCTTCGCCCTGAGCGTTTGTTAAATATTCGCCGTAGAATTTATTTTCACCGGTAGAAGGGTTTCTTGTAAATGAAACACCGGTAGCGCAATCATCGCCCATGTTACCGAATACCATTGTTTGAACGTTTACGGCTGTTCCGTAGTTATGGTCAATTTTGTAGTGGTTTCTGTAAGCAACTGCACGAGGAATGTTCCAAGATCTGAATACTGCTTCAATAGCTTCTTCAAGTTGTACATAAGGATCTTGAGGAAATTCTTTTCCTGTTTCTTTTTTTATTAAATCTTTATAAGGCTGAATTAATGATTTCCAGTCTTCTGCGGTTAATTCGGTATCAAGTTTGTAACCTTTTTCTTCTTTAATTTTATCTATGTAATCTTCAAATTTTGTTCTTTCAATATCCCAAGCAACAGAACCAAACATAGTAAGAAAACGACGATATGAATCATAACAGAATCTTGGATTATTGGTTAATTTAATCATACCTTCTACGGTTTCATCGTTCATACCAAGGTTAAGTATAGTTTCCATCATACCTGGCATTGAAAGTCTTGCACCTGAACGAACTGAAACAAGAAGCGGATTTTCAGCATCACCGAATTTTTTCTCGGCTTGTTTTTCAACTTCGCTTAAATAATATTTAACTTCATCCATTAATCCTTCAGGCATTTTATTACCGTTGTTAATGTAATCCATACAAGTTTCTGTTGTAATAGTTAATCCCGGAGGAACAGGCAGCCCCAAATTGGTCATTTCAGCAAGGTTAGCGCCTTTGCCGCCTAAAAGGTTGCGCATATCTGCGTTCCCCTCTCTGAATAACCAAACACGTTTTTCAGTCATAATTTTTCTTCTCCTTCTAAAAATTTAAATAATAACACTTTTGAAAGCATTATATCATGAACATATTATTTTTATACATAGTAATCATACTTGAATAAATAATTTAAAATTGTTATAATAATAAAGCATCGGCTTGACCTGCAACATAGGGTATACAAATGAAAGGAGCAAAAAATATGAAAAGATTTGATTTACTCGGGGGGGGGGCAGACTTTTAAGCTCCGCTCAAGCGCTTTTAATGGGTTGTAAAAAGTATAAAACCTGTTATAATGGTGATGTAGCATATCACAATTATAATGGAGTTTTAATGAGAAGAAAAGTTGCTTTTACTCTGGCAGAAGTACTGATTACACTAGGCATTATCGGCGTTGTTGCAGCGATGACTATGCCCTCTCTAATTCAAAAATATCAGGAACAAAAAAGGGTTACACAATTAAAAAAAGCGTACGCGGTTCTGCAAAATGCCTATTTAATGGCGGTTAAAGATTATGGTGAACCGCAGGATTGGGGATTAACAATTACTAATACAGGAGAAGTAGATGAAGACGGTAATCAGGTATTAGATAACACCGGTGCGGTTAATGTTATGAAAATTCTTATGCAATATGTTCAAAAGTCTCAAATGACTGAGGGTGAATACATAGGATATTTTGAATCTTTAGATGGAAGACAGGCATTCTGGCCTTGGCAAGTTAAAGCAGGAAAATATTTTTTATTAAATGACGGCTCTATGGTATCAATCGGTTGGATAGTCAGTACAGACTGCGATGGTATGTATGAAGGTAAAAAAATAAGTTGCAGTGATTTTTGGATAGCATTTCCTAAGAAAGCAAAAATGAAAATCGGGGTTGATCTTTTTAATTTTTATTTAACTAAAGAAGGGTTTAAACCTAATAATAATATGACTCAATGCAACAAGTTCAGCGCTGCCGGTACACCTGATCAGAATGGCAGAGGCTGCAGCGGATGGGTGCTTATAAACGGTAATATGGATTATCTTCACAGAGAAATTAAAAATGATGAATGGAAATAAATGTTCATAAAAATAAATCTTATGATTTGTTGACAAATTTTTAACAAAGTTATAAAATCATAGATACTCCTGTAAGGAAAGCATGGGTGTAATTCCCACACTGGACCGCAGCCGTGTCCTCTGTACAATAGTAAATTGTACATGACCTCCCAAATAAGGTGAGAAAGTCGGAATGCTTACGGAAGTTGATGTTACCACGGAAATCTGGGAGATTTTTTTATGAACAATGCTATTGTGAAAAACGGTGCAAATGTTGTTGCACTTGATGCTGTGAAATCAGCTTACATGTCTAATCCGACAATGAACGAAAAAGATGCAAATGTTGCTCTTGTTGACAATTACTTAAAACAGCTTGATTGGAAAGTTAACGAAAATTCTAATATGGCTTATTCAATTCAAGGGTTAAATAACTATATTGCATCAGAAATCAGCAAAAATTACTGGTTAAACAAAATTTATCCGACTGATATTAAAAATGCCCACCTTAACGGTGATATTCATATCCATGATTTGAATATCATATCAGTATATTGTGTAGGTTGGGATTTAAAAGATTTATTAACCGAAGGCTTTACAGGTGTTAGGGGTAAAATTGAAAGCGCGCCTGCTAAACATTTCAGAACAGCTTTAGGTCAGATTGTAAACTTTATGTATACAATGCAGGGTGAAGCTGCGGGTGCTCAAGCTTTTTCAAACTTTGATACTTTGCTGGCTCCTTTTATAAGCTATGATAACCTTGATTATAAACAGGTTAAACAGGCAATTCAGGAATTCGTTTTCAATATGAATGTTCCTACACGTGTTGGTTTTCAAACTCCGTTTACCAATATTACAATGGACTTAACTGTTCCGTCTTATTATGCAGAACAGTCTGTTATAATCGGAGGTGAACTTCAAGAACGTACTTATAAAGAATTCCAAAATGAAATGGATATGTTGAATAAAGCTTTCTTTGAAGTTATGATGGAAGGTGATAATTCAGGAAGGGTGTTTACTTTCCCTATACCTACTTACAATATTACAAAAGATTTTGACTGGGATAACAAAAATATTGAGGGGTTATGGGAAATGTCCGCGAAATACGGTATTCCTTATTTCTCAAACTTTATTAACTCTGATATGTCACCGGAAGATGCACGCTCTATGTGCTGCCGCTTGAGAATTGACAACAGAGAACTTGAATACAGAGGGGGTGGGTTGTTCGGCTCAAATCCTTTAACCGGTTCTGTGGGGGTTGTTACTGTTAATCTTCCGAAAATCGCGGCAAATTCAAAATCTAAAGGCGAATTTCTTGCAAAACTTGCTGAAAAAATGGAAATTGCTAAAGAAAGTTTGGAGATTAAACGTAAACTTTTAGAAGATTTAACAGATAAAGATTTATACCCTTACACAAAATTCTATTTAAGAGATATCAAATCAAGATTTAAGGTTTATTGGAAAAACCACTTCTCTACAATTGGTCTCATCGGGATGAACGAAGCTTGTTTAAACCTGCTTGATGATAATGTTGGAAGTTTCAGAGGAAAACAGTTTGCGATTGAAGTTATGGACTTTATGAGAGCAAAGATTGTAGAATTCCAAAAGGAAACCGGAAATAATTATAACCTTGAAGCTACACCGGGTGAAGGAACTTCTTACAGACTTGCAAAACTTGATAAGGAAAGATACCCGTATTACACAAATTCAACTCAGCTTCCTGTAAATTATACCGATGATATTTTTGAAGTGCTTGATCATCAGGATGACTTGCAGACAAAATACACAGGCGGAACTGTTGTTCATATTTATGCAGGTGAAAGAATTCAGAGTACAGAAACTATGAAAAATCTTGTTAAAAAGATTTGTAATAATTATCACCTTCCGTATTTTACATTCTCACCGACATTCAGCACATGCCCAAATCATGGTTATGTAGCAGGCGAACATTTTACATGTCCGGAGTGCGGAGCTGACTGCGAAGTCTATTCACGTGTTGTAGGGTATATCAGACCTGTTCAGCAGTGGAATAAAGGAAAGAAAAAAGAATTCAAAGACAGAACTGAATTTGTTATCGGAGAATGTCAATGCAAATAGGCGGAGTTCAAAAGACTTCACTGCTTGATTTCCCTGATAAAATCAGCGCAATTGTGTTTACACAAGGCTGCAATTTCAGATGCGGTTACTGTCATAACCCTGAATTGATAGTTTTAAGAAATGAGCCGGAATGGACAACTGCCGGCTTTTTCGAATTTCTTGAGACACGAAAAGGAAAGCTTGACGGTGTTGTCATTACAGGCGGCGAACCCTGTTTGCAAAATGATTTAATTGATTTTATAAAAGATGTTAAATCAATGGGATTTCTTGTAAAACTTGATACAAACGGAACTTTCCCCGACAAACTCCAAAAGTCATTGCCCTATATTGACTATATTGCTATGGATATTAAAGCGCCTTTGGATAAGTATTCTGAAATTACACGGGTGAATGTTAACTGTGAGAACATCCAAAAAAGTATTGATATAATTATGAATTGCGGTATTGATTATGAATTTCGTACTACTGTTCTTAAATCTCAGCTTACATTCGGGGATTTTGAAAAAATAGGTCAGTTAATTAAAGGTGCAAAAAAATATTATCTTCAAAAATTTGTTGCATCAAAAACTCTTGATGAAAGCTTAATGAATGAAAAAACTTATTCCAACGAGGAATTTGAAGAAATAATATTACTCCTAAATTTAAATATAAATAACGTTGTCTTAAGGGTATAAAGGTAAGTGTGATGTGTTCTTTCACTTGAAAAAATTCAAAAAACACTTATAATAAGAATAACACATAAAGGAGTGAAAGTATGATAAAAAATTTAGTCGGCACGCAAGTGCCCGCAGTTGTTGATGTTCAATCAGAACGTTATAATACTGCACATTTAAATTTCGGGGGGGGGGCACTCTAGAAGCACTCCTTAAGCCGATTTTCAAAGGTAAACATTTAGGTTTTACATTAGCCGAGATGATGGTAGTCATGCTCATTTTGAGCATAGTTTTGGCAGCCATGGCACCTGTTGTAACAACGAGAAGTAAGGTAGACCAGTCTTCTCCTTGGAGATATTCTGAGGGCAATCTTTCTGATGCATATTATGGATTAGGAGAAAGCCAAACCGCTATGATAGGTCAGAGAGAATTTACTAATACGGATGAAACAGCAAAGTTAAT
>ENA-ORTV01003385-ORTV01003385.1-human-gut-metagenome-genome-assembly--contig:-NODE-3385-length-13442-cov-2.985434_pt1 | contig 13442 bp, 10 predicted proteins | sample MGYA00241915_ERZ509194 | MGnify/ENA primary metagenome ERZ509194 (study PRJEB26280, sample SAMEA2338810) | human gut metagenome | biome: human gut; feature: human-associated habitat; material: faeces... | reverse complement strand
AAACTCCCATCTGTACCACAGTTCCTTTTCTTCTGCAAAGATCAAGGGCTGTATTTGCTGCAACAACAGCGCCTGAACATTCAAAACACTTATCTGCGCCTTCGTTGTTTGTCATTTCCATAACTATTGACTTTAAGTCCTGTGTCATTTGGTCAACTGTAACATCTATTCCACATTCCTTTGCGATTTTAAATCTCTCAGCATCATTTGTTAATCCAGCCATAATAACTGTTGCTCCGCATCCTTTTGCAACCTGTGCAACCATCTGTCCAATTGCTCCCGCTCCAAATACAACGCAGATATCTCCAGGCTGAACATTTCCTTTTTCAATTACTGCATGAACACCACACGCTAATGGTTCTGTAAGAGATGCTGATAATAGCGAAACATTATCCGGTAATACATGAACACTTTCTTCTCTCGATACAACATATTCCGCCATTGATCCGTTAATCTGTGTTCCAATACCCTGTCTATTACCACAAAGATTATAATCCTTGCTTGCACACATCGAACAATGTCCACATGTTGTAAAAGTAGTTTCGCTTGTTACTCTATCTCCCACTTTAATATTTTTTACATCTGGTCCAACCTCAGTAACAATTCCCGAAAATTCATGTCCTAATATAACAGGAGGTTTTGTGCTTCCGTATTCACCTCTAAATGCATGTAAATCAGTTCCACAAATTCCCGAGTACGCAATTTTGATTTTTACTAAATCTCTTTCTGCCTTTGGTTCTTCCACTTCTTTATAAACCATGTTGTCAAAACCGACCTCTGTTTTTACTACTGCTTTCATATTGTCTCCTTTGTAATAATACATAACTCTTTAATGTATTTCATAAGAATAATATTTGTGTTTATCTTTTGCATTTGTTCAAGTTGATGCACATTTGTATCGCGTTAGTCTTAATATAACATCCTTTGGTGAAAATTACAACACTAAATATTTATTAAAACGTTTTTTTTGTGAATTTTCACCAATTTTTCGCACTGTTTCTCATTTGAAAAGCTGTTTCTTCCTTTTTAATGTAAAAACAAACTTTCAAAAAATCTGCTAAAAAGTGTTGACAATTTAGTTGTTGAATGAATATAATTAAGTTAGCATTTGTTCAGGTAGACGAAATTTTGTAAATTAATTTGATTATTTGAAAGGAGTATTATAATGACACAAAAAGCTACAATTGATGAAATTCAGAAAGTTGCCTTGAGTGAAGGAATGACAACGTTACGTATTGGTGCGGCAAAACTCGTTTTGCAGGGAGTTACCTCCATTGCAGAAGTGGAGCGCATCGCGACAGAATAATGGCAGGAATGGAAATGGGGAGGTCGTAATGACGATTGATGATTTGCTGATTCGAGCAAGAAAAATGGGCGCAAGTGATGTTCATGTAACGGTAGGTATCCCACCGAAATGCCGTGTAAACGGAGAACTTGTGACGTTGATGGAAGGACGGATTCTTCCGGCAGATTCTAAAGCATTAGTAGAACAGATGATACCGGGGCGTCTGGTAGAACGATTTAACCGCGAAGGAGAAGTCGATTTTTCCTATGCGATTAAAGGCGTGGGGCGCTTTCGTGTCAATATTTTCAAACAGCGTGGAACGATGTCGTTTGTTATCCGACTTGTGAATACCGAAATTCCAAGTCCGGAATCACTTGGCCTGCCGCAGTCCGTTTTGGAACTGGTCAAGAAAAAGCGTGGTCTGATTTTAGTTACCGGACCGACAGGAAGCGGTAAATCGACGACGCTGGCATCTTTGATTCATATTATTAACCAGACACAGAACAAACATATTATTACACTGGAAGATCCGATTGAGTATTTACATAGTCATGAAAAATCAATTGTAAATCAGAGAGAGGTCGGAATTGATACTCAGTCTTATGCAGGGGCACTGCGCGCTGCTCTGCGAGAAGACCCGGATATCATTCTGGTTGGTGAGATGCGAGACTTAGATACGATTGCTACCGCGGTTACAGCGGCAGAGACCGGACACCTTGTACTATCGACTTTGCATACCATTGGAGCGGTTCCTACGATTGAGCGTATTATTGATGTATTTCCAATGAATCAGCAGGCGCAGATTCGTTTGCAGTTAGCGACTCTTTTGGAGGCGATTATTTCCCAGCAGTTACTGCCTACGGCTGACCGCAAAGGCCGCGTGGCAGCCTTTGAAATTATGTATGCCAACAGTGCGGTCCGCAATTTGATTCGAGAGGCGAAACCACATCAGATACCATCCATTATCCAGACCAATAAACAAAGCGGCATGATGATGATGGATGATGCGCTTTATGAGCTTTACCGCACACATCAGATTACGGCTGAGGATGCGATGACATTTGCACAGGACCCGTCGAATTTGGCAAGACGTATTCCGGCTGGGAAAATGCCAACACCGTTAGCTGAACCTTCGTGGCAGATGGATGACTGGGATGGTCCTACGTTTGGGAGCGGTGGTTTTTAAAACACGAGAAAGGGGAGAATGAATTGGCAAAGTATAAATACCTGATTACAGATAAATATGGCAAAGAGAAAAAGGGAACGATGGAAGCTGTCAGTGAAGAGGCAGCAATGCGCAAACTCAAGGGTGAAGGCAGCATCGTTTTGGAACTTAGTGAAGCATTTGATCTTGACAACGCCAGTTGGAATATTACGATTGGAAATCCGGTCAAAAAAAAGGATATCACCATTTTCTGTAAACAGTTTTATAGTATTTTGACAGCAGGTGTAACTGTGATTGACGGTCTGCGTATGGTTCAGGATCAGACAGAAAATAAATATCTTAGAGAAGCTCTTTACCGTGTCATGGTGAATGTGGAAAAGGGAGATAGTTTAGCAGATGCCATGGAAATGGAAAATAAAATTTTTCCATCTCTTTTGATTCATATGGTCGCTGCAGGTGAGGCAACCGGTAATCTGGAAATTGCATTTGACCGTATTTGTACGCAGTTTGACAAAGATATGAAATTAAATTCCATGATTAAATCTGCTATGATTTATCCAATTGTTGTTTTAGTAGTAGCAGTTGGCGTAATTATTGTTTTGATGACTACGGTAATTCCGAACTTCCAGCAGACTTTTGAAAGTATGGGCGAGGACCTGCCGATGCTGACCAAAATGGTAATTGGACTGAGCGATTTTATGACGAGCAATTTTATTGCGATAGCGATAGGACTTATTTTGCTGCTTACTTTTATTATCTGTGGCAAAAAGACGGAGCCTGGCAAACAGTTTACCAGCCGGGTCGCTTTAAAAATACCGATGTTTCGCAATTTTTCCGTAAAAAATGCGGCGGCAAAGTTCTCGATGACAATGTCTACGCTTATTATGTCGGGTGTTCCTTTGGTGGAAGCCCTTGAAATTGTGGGAAATGTCATTGAAAACCGGGTGATTCGGAAAGCAGTAAAAGATTGTCGTGAAGAGGTTATGCAGGGAATTCCGATGTCAGAACCATTAGAGGCTTCTGGAGTATTTCCGCCGATGGTAACACATATGCTTAAAATCGGTGAGGAAACCGGTACGACAGAGCAGATGCTTGATAAGGTTGCGGAATACTATGAAGGAGAAGTAGAGACGGCAACGAAGAACCTTACGACGGCAATGGAGCCACTGATTATCGTTGTGCTTGCTGTTTTGGTAGGTGGCGTAATTGGTGCGGTTATGATGCCAATGCTTAAGATTTACCAGGATGCAGGAAAAGCATAGGAAATTATGATGGGAGGAATTTAAAATGAAAAATATATTGTTTCATATGAGTGTGATTTTTTTGTTGTTTGTTATGGTTGTTATGAATACAGGAGAAACTGCCTCTGCAAGAAGTGTGTATAAACACAAGATTTTTTCTAAAAGTGTTGTTTCAAAGCGCATTGATACAATCAAGCAGTTTTATTACAAGAAATCAAAACAATTAAAAACAAAAAATCAAACGGTTACTTTGAACTTTGAAAAGGGGAAAATGACTTATTATTTTCATGGAAATGACCTAATGTTTTCCTATGGTAAAATTAAAGGAAAAGAGTATAGGGCGTACTACTTGAAAAAACAGCTGATTCAACTCCTTGTAGACAAATCAGAAAAAAGAAAGACATATATTCAGTATTATAAAAAATCTGCAAATAAAATGATGGAAGAATATAATACAGCATCACTATATTTTACAGTTGAAAACTATGCCAGAAAAATGTTGGAAAGTATACAGCCGTCAACAACAAAGAAATCATTTGATGACTATGCCATTGTTACAAAAATAAAAGGAAATACGGTTTGGTATCACAAGGTGGATAATTGGGGCAGTGATGGATCTATTTATAGTATTGAGCCAAAGACTTTTAAAGCAGTGTTACAAGACAAATGCACGATAAAGGATGCTTCAGAAAGTCCTGAGAAGGCATATAAGAGAAGCAAGAAATGGATAAAGAAAAGGGTAGACAAATCTATTGTAGGGCAGTTTGCTGATTTAACAGTAAATAAGGGGAAGATTAAGGAAATAATGATTCCGTATATGCCTTGAATTGTTACAAGGGAGAGAAAAATATGTAAATGTTCAACGGTGAGAATGACAACAACGTCAAAGTATCACTTGAAACCCTAAAGAAATTCGTGTATAATAACAATATAAGACTTATAAAGTCACCCGTACGGCTAAGCCTATACTGGTCGTGGGAAAATTAAAAAAAGGAGAGTGTAACTATGAGAAGAAAAATTCAGAAGTATTTAAGTGGTGAGAGAGAGGGTTTCTCTCTGATTGAGTTAATCATCGTTATTGCTATTATGGCAATCTTGATTGGTGTTGTAGCTTTGGTAGTACTTCCTTACCTGGAAAGTTCCAGAGAATCTACAGACCGTGCTGCATTGAACGAGGTAGCAACGGCGTTTAAGTCGGCTGCATCCGTTAACAGCAAGTATGCAACAGAAGTTAACAAGATGACAACTGCTACAGCATCTGCTTCCTTGAATGCTGATTTGAAAAAGAAAATTGAGAGTTATCTTGAGAAGTCCCTTGCTGAGACTGAAAAAGGTTTATCATCTAAAAACTGTACTGGAAAGAAATTCTATTTCCAGAAGTCCGATAAGGGATTTAAGGTATATATTGGTGATGCAAGTGGTGCAGCAAAAGATTCGGATGAAGTAGAGTTCAGTACAACACCGGCATCAAACTAATCAGTTGATTTAATTAAGAATTTTACAAGGGAGAGCCCGCTATGGCATTGGAACACTTTATCCTCTACATAATTGTATTCTTGTATGGCATCATTATAGGAAGTTTTCTTAATGTATGCATATACCGGATGCCAAAGGGGGAAAGTGTTGTCACAGTGGGCTCCCATTGTATGAATTGCAAGCACCCTTTGAAGTGGTATGATTTGTTTCCTGTGTTTAGTTATTTGGTGCTTCGTGGCAAATGCCGGTACTGCGGGGCAAAGATTTCGATTCAGTATCCGCTTGTCGAACTGGCAAACGGGATTTTATACGTTTTAGTGGTTGCTATCTGCGGATTGAATCCGGACAGTATCCTTTGGTGTGTCCTTACTTCTATCATGATAGTCATTGCAGTGACGGATTTGAAGACAATGAAGTTTCCGGCTGTTTGTGAGATTTTGATGATTGTCGTTGGGGGAGTTCATTTATTCTTTCATGCGTCACAGTGGCTGTATTACATCGCAGGCGCTTTGTTTATGGGAGTATTTTTACTTGTGTGCGCACTTCTGTTTAAAAAGGTTACGGGAAAAGCAGGACTTGGTCTGGGCGACATTGAATTCATGGCGTGTATTGGGTTGTGTATCGGATTTGGACATTCTTTACTGGCACTGATTGCCGGCTGCCTGCTTGGTGCAGTGATTCAGGGGGGGATTCAGTTATACCATAAAAAATCAGGAAGATTTCCAACAACTCCTTATCTGGCGATGGGAGTTTATCTTGTTTTGTTATGGGGCGATACCGTGTTAAATTGGTACGTCCGTACTTTTGTATATTAACATTTGCCATTTTTAGAGTGCTTTATTATAAAGCATTGTAAAAATGGCGAAAGGGATTATAGGAGGATGAATGAATGGCGAAAAAAGTAATTGTTGTACGAATTGGTACAAATGAAGTTCAGATTGTGCATATGGAACATACGGCAAATTATCCGACCGTATATGGCTGTGTACGTTTTCCTACGCCGGAAAATGCAGTAAAAGACGGTATGATTATAGAGGTTACTGAACTGGCAACCTGCATCCGGAAAGCATGTGCAGATAAAGGGATTCGCACGAAGGATGTTATTTTTACCGTAGCGAGCGGAAAGATTGCAAGCCGTGAAACCAGTGTTCCAATAGCTAAAAAGAAAATGAAAATCCAGCCGTTAGTTATGGCAAAAGTGTCGGATTTGTTCCCGATTGACGTGGAAAAATATATTTTTTCTTATGTGGAACAGGGGGAACCGAAGAAAACAGAAGAGGGCGGACTTATTCAGGATGTCATGGTGTTTGCAGCACCGTCTGATTTGATTGATTCCTATTACACACTTGCTAATGCGGCAGGACTTCATATTGAATCAATTGATGCTGATGGAAACGCTGTTTTCCAGGTGATGCGCCGTCAGGTTAAAAGCAAAGAGGGCGTTACAATGTCGATTCAGATTAACCAGTCGGCAACGCTTGTTAATATTATCAGTGATAATAAACTTTTGCTACAGCGAGTAGTTCCGTATGGAATTAACGTATTTACAGAGGTTCTCTTGCAAGAACCGGTATTTCAGGTGCAGACGGAAGAAGAAGCCTATACACTTCTGAAACGGAATCGTGTGATTTTACACAACTTAAATTCAGAAAATCCGGAGAATAATCCGTCATTGGATAAAAGAATTGAAGTGACAGATAATGCGTCTTATCTGATTGGCAATATTGGACGAGTGATTGAATATTATAATTCCAAATACAAAGACCGGCCGATACAGGAAATTATTTGCATGGGAAAAGGCTGTGCAGTAGCAGGAATTCATGAACTGTTGTCAAATGAACTGGGAATCCAGACACATACGCCGGAAGAACTTGCAGGCGTTCGCTTTAACCGTAAAGTAAATATTAACGCTTACATTTTGCAGTATATTAACTGTTTTGGAGCTGTTTTTGATTCGGTTCATTTTGTATCCAACGCCGTGCGTCAAAAAGAAGAAAAGAAAGGTTCCATGACAGGCGCAGTTCTGATTTTTGCAGGATGCCTTTTGATTAGTATTTTAGTGGGTGGCTTTTCTGTGATGCGATTGTTGCAGGAAAAAGAAACCAACCGTATGTGGACGAACCGCGTACAGGCGATGGAACCGGTAGAGTCTGAATTCGCTGCCTTGCTGGAAGAGGTAGTGAATCGGAAAATGCTCGATGTGTTTGATTTATATTGTGATAATAAAAACAATCATTTTCATGCCTTGTTAAAGAGTATGGAAGCACAGTGCCCGAAATCCTTTAAGATTCAGAGCATTACCAGTGATGAAGAAAAAGTTACGATTAATGCAATCAGTACCGATAAACTTTTATCGCTGTCTGCCCTGCAGATTCAGCTTGAAAAAATTGATGGAATTTCCAGTGTGAAAATTGACTCGATTACCGAGACCAACGAAGCACTGACAAAGAAGAAACAATATTCATATACGATAACCTTTGCCTACAATAAAGTGGTGGATGCGAATGAAAAAGCATCTGAGATAGAGGGCAGTCAGACAGAGTAAAAAGAGAGCGGGGATGAAATGATGAAGAATGGATTGACAACCGTACAAAAACGATTGATATTGATTCTTGGCGGATTATTGATTCTGCTTGGAACCGTGATATTTGTATTTCAAAGAAATATGAAGCAGGCAAATCGTTTGAAAACGGATTCCGGTCAGAAAATGAATGAAGTGAATTATTTAAGTGATTTGCAGATTCGCGTAAATGAGATGAATGCTTCTCAGGCAAAGACGCAGAAGGAAATTCAGAAAAAATCACAGACTTATCCGTGTAAGATGACACAGCAGAAAGCGATTAGCAATATTTACAAAATGTCAGTGGCAAGTGGTGTTCGTCTGCGTGCAATACGTCCACAGGCAGATAAGACTTTTTTTAAGGATGGTAAGTTTATTGTGACAACAGGAACCGGTGATGATGCGGAGCAGTCCACAGAATCCGAAGAAACGACGTTGAGTGATGTGGAAAAGAATCCGGAGAAAAAAGTTTCTGTTATGAAGATGGTTGGAAAGGCTTCTCCTTATGAAATTGAGTTGACCGGTACGAAAAAACAGATTTTAAAGGCAATTGACTGGGTGGCAAAAAATGAAGAACCAATGTCGGTTGTATCGATTAACCTTACATTTGATAACAGTACCGGAAAATTAAGTGGAACGATTTTAGTTCACTTTTTCAGTTTGAATGGAAACGGAAAGGCATATGTTGAGCCGGATATTTCAGGCATCATTCTTGGAAATGAAGATGTTTTTGGTACGTTTAAGAAATAAGGTATATATATAAGTTGTATGTGAGTGAAGGGAAGTGAGAGAATGAAAAGACAGATACAGGGGTTTTCGCTGATTGAAGTGTTGATTGCGATTGCCATTTTGGGTGTCGCTTCATTGGCTCTACTTTCCTTTTTTTCGAGTGCAAATTTTTATTCATCAACCGGTAAGAGCACGCAGGAAGCAGATCTTGTGGCACAATCGGTATTAGAAGAGGTAGACTCCTGCAAGACACTTACGGATATTGACAGTCAGTTGATGGCGGCGACAGGCAGTGCGTGGACGCTTGTGAAAAAAAAGAACAAGCAGATGACATTGTCTAAAAAAGTCACATTAAATGGCTCTGATTATCAGGCACGCGTGTTATTTGATTATGATTATGACACAACGGATTCTGAGGGAAACCAGGTGGAATCCAAATACAATAATTATGAGCAGCCAAAGCTGCAGGAAATTTATTCAGCAAACAATGCCGTTATTGTTGAATCTGACCAGATGCAGGCGGCGGTAAGTCATTTTTACTACAAAAATCCGAGTGTCAGCAAAAGCACAATTGAAAATGGACTTTCAAGAGATATTGTGATTGATATTCAGAATGATACGGAACAGGAAGGCATTTACCGGATTGATGTTTCCTACCGTTATTCATATAATGGGTCTGAGTTTAGCGCGGTAGTGAAAAACCAGAAAGCGGAAAAAGAGACATTAGAAAATATATACATTTTATATAATCTTCTTCATGACAATGCATTGACGGATTCGGTTGAAGTGAATCTGGGAGATTTATCAATTGACGAAGCAAAACAGTTGAAGTTTTATTTCATATGCCAGAAAGGAGATGCAGCACCGGCGGCCGGCTATAAAATTATGCTTAGTGGCTCCGGAAATTTCTTACAGCCTGTTTATTATACAAACGGGGCGTCTCTTTCTGCCGGAAGTTTTCAGACAGATTTTGTTACCCATGAAAAGCAGGAGAGAATCGCCGGTGTTACGGTAGATGTTTATGAAGCGTCAGAAACGAATTATTCAGAGGATAATCGAATTGTCCGTCTGCAATCATCGAAGGGGGCGTGAAAAGGATGCGAAATACGATAAAAAATATTTGGCATAGAGAAAGAGAGGGTTCCTCATTGGTTACCGTAATCATTGGGATTCTTTTTATTGCTGCCATTGGAACGATTCTTTTGACGATTGCAAGCCGTTATTTGATTTCAGTAAATGTTGACCACAACGCATCGGATAATTTTTACCAGACCGAAGGAATTCTTGAGGAAGTAAAGACCGGACTTTTGGAGTATGCCGGGGATGCAGGAGAAGAAGCTTATAAAGATGTGGTGGAGCATTACACAAAGACAAAAGACAGTATGCATAAAACTTTTTCCGAAAAGTATATCAGTTTGCTGGCATCAAAACTGATGGGATATTCGTATGCATGGGATGAAAGCAAAGTGGGAACGGAGCAGAACTGTGACCTTTCCATTTTGAAGAAATTGTCGAAAGTTCCGGATGCCGTTACGACGCAGAAGGGAACGAACTTAGCATTTGTGATTGATGTGGATTCGGATAACCAGTATTCGCTGACCATTAAAAATATGATGATTGACTATACGGACGCTGCGGATTACCGCTCGACGATTCGCACCGATATTTGTATGAAGGTGCCGGATTACAAATTTGAGGGGGATTCTACGTTAGAGGAGATTAAGGATTACATTGTAATTTCGGATTCTTCTTTGGCGGTTGCGAATAATGATAATAACAAAGGTGTCACTTTCCGGGGAAATATTTATACCGGGGATAAAGATGCCGGTATAAAAGTAGAGAGCCAGAATGCAGCCTATTTTTACAGCCCGACCATTATCAGCAGAGGAAGTCTTGATTTGCTTGGCGGTGCGACGGTTTCTTTACAGGGTGAAAAAGCAGCGGGAAATCTGTGGGTACAGAACATCCGCCTGAAATCACAGGGGATGGATTCGGAGTCAACGCTGCAGACAAAATTGGATTTGAATGAAAATGCTTATGTGGCAAATGATTTGGATATTGAGGCAAACAATTCGATTGTTACCCTTTCCGGAAAGTATTATGGCTACAGTTATAATGAGCAGAATACAAAGACAACATCGACGGCGCGCTCTGATTACAGCAGTGCGATTTTGGTGAATGGATTAAATACAACGTTGAAAGCAAAAAATCTGGATAAGCTGATTCTTGCCGGAAGAACTTTTGTTTCGAGAAACGATGAGAGCGGAAATGCTAGGGTTTCCGATATTATGATGGGTGAGTCCATCGCAGTAAAGAGTAATCAGATTGCCTATCTTTTGCCGGATGAGTATATTATTCCGGAAGATGGAAGAGATGCACAGGATACACACAATCCGGTGATTCGAGGAGAAAAAGTTTCAATTGACAAAACGGCACTTTTAAATTCGAATATTGGAAAATACTTAGACTCTGCTGAGCCGTATACGGCGAACTATAGCAACTCCGGCGGTTATGTATTTTATTATTTGAAATTTAAAGATGAGAAGAATGCAAACGAATATTTTAGAAATTACTATCAAGGTTCAAAAGAGGAAGATGGAGAAACCGTATCCAATAAGGACCAGCTCGATGAGCGGGCAAAACCGTATGTATCTACGGTGGATGATACGAATATGAAATTTTCTTCAGAACTATTTTTGGTTGCCGGTAATGTGATTCAGAATTATTATGCGGCGGGTGGAAGCAGTATGCAGTCCGATAATTATTTTAATAATGCCGGAAATCCAAATGAAGAATTGTTAGCAGATGGCAGAAAGCAGGGTCAGGATTACGTGGGGTATCAGTTATCCCTTCTTGCCTCCGGGGCAACGGGAGGTATGCGTTTGCCGGAAAATGCGAATGCACTGGTAGCAGACCGTCTGATTGATTTTTCTAAATTGACGACGGTTATGACAAAGAACGATGAAAAAAATTCCGGTACAATTTATGCGACACCGGGAGATTATGTTGTAGATGGTTCGATGAAAAAGGGAATTATTATTGCCGGTGGCGATGTCGAAGTACAGAGTGATTTCGAGGGACTTATTTTAGCTAAAGGAAAAGTGACATCGACAAGAAGTAATTTGAACTTAAAATCCAATATGGTTTTGGTTGGAAAACTTTTGGAAACGGCAAAAAGTGACGATAAATTGAAAGAACTGTTTTATGGATATACCGGACGTGGTGTACAGAATGCAACGGATTTTTCATCCTGTATTTCGTATGAAAACTGGGAGAAAAACTCTTATTAAGCGGAAAATACATTGGAAAGGAGGCAGCGGACATGGAAAAAGTAAAAGAAAGAGATGGATTTTCCTTAATGGAAATGATAATTGTTATTGCTATTTTGGGAATGATTACCGGTGGTATTGCGGTTACTTATAATATGGTCCGTTCTGCCGATGTAAAGGGGATGGCTTATGATATTGATTCGAGCCTGACGAACTTGAAATCCAAAAACATGGGAAGCAATAAGCAGTTATTTATGCATTTGTATAAACAGTCAGGAAATTATTTTATTGATTATACCGAAGAGGAAAGTTACACCCCGTCAGGGGAAGGAGAGTCGGTTGGCGAATCCGGCATTTCCCTCAAATATGATGGAAAAGAATTGACGGACGGAGAGGTCATCACGATAGGAATTCAGAAAAAAGACGGTGCATTTTCCGTTGGTCCTGAAGAAATTGAAGTTTATGACAATAATGTAAATGATTACATGGTATATCTGGTGAAGGATACCGGTAAACACTATGTGGAAGAATTACAGTAAAGAGTTGATTGTGGAAGGTGATTGTATGAAAGGAAAAGTACGAGCGGGATATTCGCTGATTGAATTAATGATAGCCATGGCGATTTCAGCTATTGTTCTTACGGCAATCATTGGTCTGATTGGTTTTGCTACGAGAAACATGAGAATTACACAGACCTCGGTGGATTTGCAGAATCAGGCAAAAGAGACATTAAACCACATGACGACTTATGTGATGGAAGGAAGCCGTGTCGAATGGGATGACAATAAAAAACGACTTACAATAACAAAGGATAAAATCGGTGCAGATCATAAGCCGGAGAGTTCGCTTGCAAGTTATTACTGGCAGGATGGCGATGCCGTTTATTTTGCAAAGGACACCGAGACGAAGAAGGCGGTTTTGACCTCGGATAAAAAACATCTTTTATTAGATCATGTAAAAGATTTTACATGTGAGAAAAAAGAAGATAAAGAGAAAAAGCAAAAGGATATTCTCCATATTTCACTGCAGTTGAAAAATGAAGATATGGCAGAGTTTACCTGTGATAAAGAAGTTATGATGAGAAATCAGTAAAGGAGGCGGTTTTTTTGAGAACAAGAAAAAAAATATGGTTTTTATATAGTTTGATTCCAATTGTAATCGCCATTGTTGTAGGTATCGGCATTTATACAAGAGCATTTGGTATGTTTAGTCCGAAAGAACCGTATGTGAAAGGGGAACCGGACTCAATTGCTTTGGATTCCGTGACGGATGAAGGAAAGAACTGGATTGGCGAAATGGGTACCGGAGCGAAACCGGCAACCTCGGATGTGCCGACCTGCGAAGGGAAAAAAGGAACAAAAGATAATCCGTTTGTGATTTTGGAAATTGTTGCAGACAAGGCGCAGCAGCAGATGGGGTATCTTGCGATGGATGAAAATGAGACGAAACCGCTGGATATTTTGCAGTACGGCATTGATACTGCCGCAGAGCAAAAACGTTCTTATGTTCCGGGCAGTTCTTCTATTATGGGACAGGATAATTTGAAAGAAATCGGACAGTGGTTCTGCAACTGGAAATATTCGGTTTATAAAATTGGGAAAAAGGCAGAAAAAGAATCCATTCCTTATACAGAGATTGCCAAGTTATATAATGTTGAGATTACATCAAACGATTTAGAAAAGGCGGGTGTGTCAACAGAGGCATTTGACGAGCAGTT
>ENA-ORTV01003372-ORTV01003372.1-human-gut-metagenome-genome-assembly--contig:-NODE-3372-length-13480-cov-3.062719_pt1 | contig 13480 bp, 11 predicted proteins | sample MGYA00241915_ERZ509194 | MGnify/ENA primary metagenome ERZ509194 (study PRJEB26280, sample SAMEA2338810) | human gut metagenome | biome: human gut; feature: human-associated habitat; material: faeces... | reverse complement strand
AAATGACCTCAGTTAAACTTATAAATCACAGCAGTTCAACTGCTGATTGGAATAATTAAGATCAATATATTGCGCGTTGTCCACACCCTGTTGTTTATTAGCAAAGGTAAAGTTGCATACATGATTATATATGGATGTATCAGCATCATCAGTGCTAAAAGTGCATAATAGAGGATGTACCTTCTTTGCTGAATCAATGTAATTCCGATCAGTCCCACCCCCATAGCTATAGATTGTTTCCATGATACCATTGTAAAATAGAATAATCCAGATGTGATGGTCATGAACAGACTCATTGATAATGATGGTGAATAACGACGATAAAAGAGAACTAAGCATGTTTGTACTACAAGCCCTTCAAAAAAGTGGAATGTGGCGGGATCACTTGATATGTAACGTATGAACAGAACTTGTATGAAACCAAAGAGAGGGTTTGAACCGATTCCCTTCTCAAAAAGGCTCTTCCATGTGACTGTAGTAGGAATTAGCGAGTAATTTTCCCTGTAAACATAAACATCATTGGCTATGGTATTCGATGTGTAGAATGCCAACAATAAGATAGTGACACCGATCCATAACGGATTAATGATGCTCTTGTAATAGGTTGTATTGTCTGCCAATACTACTTTTTCTTTTCTCAAAGAAATAGAAGTAAGCGCTATCGTTGCTATTAACAATATCCAGAGAGAAAATAGCTCCATGCTTTTTGCAAATAAAGATCAAATGGCGTAATGTCTTTTACTTCCGTTCCCAATATTATTCAGCCTGTTATAATGTTCTAAGGCAATTGCAATACAGGCTCATTTAGTTAGATGGAGCTCTGTTGTGTTCATTTCTCAATGTTTTTCAGGAACAGAAAGAGCTCTTCTTTTTGTGTTGGCAATGTAAAATGCGAGAATAGATCCAGGAATATAAAGCAATATGGCAAGTGCTTTTCGAGACGATTTCGAAATGATTTTTTTTCTTTGTTCAGCTTTGATATAGCAATATACATCAGACAATTTTTGATTATCATTTTAGGATATTCATAACATTCCATTGCTGTATTGTAATACTGAATGAATCCCTTGGGACATCGTCGATATTGAGCTATTTTGTCGAAACTCATACTGTTATCATTATAATCAACCATACAGATACCCACGTTTAAAACCAACATCTTGTACAATTTGTCTATGAGTAAGAATTTATAACTTGCAGGGAAAAAGTTCTCTCCAGGATACTCTGGATAAGGATATAGTCTTGATATATCTGTTCGATAGATAAGCTTTTTGTCACCTCTAACCTTATGCTTCCCGAAGGCTTCCATTACCGTTGTCTCTTTCAGAAAGGAGGGTAATGTCGTCCCGATAACTTCTCCATTGGGTTTTATGTCAAGAGCCATTATACCAGCCAAATCCTCTCTTTTGTTGGCGTTCCAAAAATCAATAATGGTACGCACTGCGCCGTCGGCAAGCCAGTCATCCGAGTCTATGATGGTATTCAACTCGGTCTTGCATGCATTATAGGCTGTATTTCGGGCTCCGGTCATGCCTTTGTTTTCCTGATAAATATACTCAATATCAACCAATCCTTCGTTCATAAAGTCCTCAATCACCTCCCGAGTATTATCTGTTGACCCGTCATCAACCACAAGCCAACAGAAGTCGTTGCTGTCTTGACGTTTAAGCGATTCATATACTTGATGGATGCAATATGCTCTGTTATATGTTGTTGTTATTATTGTGAGCGTTTTCATAAATATCTGTTAACTGCTTTATTTCATTTGCAAGTGTAAAGTTCCTACTAGAGAACGCATTGTTTATATCTTGAAATGACTTTTTAGGTCTACTCAACATCTTTTTAGCTTGCTCTATCCATGCTTCAAGCGGAGCATCAAGATTTAGAAAGTGCACAAGCTCAAGTCCCATATCAACATTATGCGGAATACTATCGGATATAAGAGCAGGTATACCAGACGCTTGTGCCTCAATAACGCTACCTCCCAGACCTTCAAAAATCGATGGAAAGATAAACAAGTCTGTACGTGCCAAAATTGATGGAATATCACTGCGTAGTCCTAGAAACATTACGTCATTCTTTATTCCCAGATTAATGGCATGTGCTTTTATCGTATCTTTTAGAGGCCCATCACCAACCAATACTAGTTTTGAATTCTTATTTTCGTCATGATAACGATTGAAGAAATTCAAAATAAACTCATGGTTTTTCATCGGTTGGAAGCGACCAATATGGCAAATAACAGTTGTGTCTGATTGTAAATCAGATAGTTCGGCGCAAATAATAGGCTCTCTGAACTTTTCCAGATCTATTGCATTTTGTACAATTATTGTTTCCCCGCGTTCGTAACATTTACGTCCGTATAACGCGCAAGCCGTTTCCTCGTTTAACGCACACTTTGCTGTCGCAAAAAGCTTAATCAAACTTCTCCCAATGAAAATCATGCAACGACTTGAAAAACTACCTTTATTAATCGAAGATGTAGTTCTAGCGTGCGATATACGAATGGGAATGCCGGCCATCTTCGCAGCCATGAGTACCACCCCACAATGATATGAAGTGTGAGCATGAACTACCGTCAATCCTTCGGTTTTTAATTGCCGAAATAATCTCAGTAGGCGCCATATATGCTTAAAAATGCTTTCACTGCGAGGTGATGGAAGTTTAATGATACGACCTCCTAGAGAATATATCTTGCTCTCATAGAACTGTTTATCCTTTGAGTCAAGGCTGATAAATATAAACTCGTATTGAGAACGATTTATAACCGAGAAAACATCTACCATCCTGCTTTCTGCTCCACCTGCATCAAGGGAGCCGAAAACCTGTGCAACTTTGATCATCGGAAATTGCCAAAAAGTTTTATCGAGATATCAACTAATAAAATGGCCAGTAAACTTATAATCACGCCCCTATTCATACCTATTAATCAAATAAAAAATATGAGAAATAGCAATCACTGCAACTATATAGGGAAAAAGAGCCATAGCGTTCGTTATATTGTTAATCCCAACCCGATAGATTTAATAAGAGGTTACAGTCAAATATGTTTGGATGTATAATATTTTTCTAGTTATGGCGAATGTTAAGACTATAATAACAATATTGTATAGTATTATTAACCTTTGAAATGAAACCTTCGGCTTTTAAGACAAAGATGTGTATAATCCATAATCGCCCAAAACTAGGGAAATATCAATAGGATCGCAGCCTCTTGCGGAAAGATGAAACAGAGGCAAATTATAAAGTTCGAGCAGAGATCTGTATTATCAAAACGCTTGAATAGGTGTAGCCATACTTATAATGTTATGGCTACACCTTTTTAGAAGCAATGACTCCTCTTGGCCATCATAACCTTCCATCGATAGAGTTTCGGTCGCAGGTGGCTTTAACATCGAAGATGATGTGTGTATCCTTTAGATATGAAGAAATATCGATGTTCTCAAATTTTTTATGCGCTACGGCAACGATGACTGCGTCGAATTTCTCCTCCGCTGGAAGTTCATTAATTACCTTGATACCGTATTCGTGGCATACAGCTTCAGGGTTGGCCCAAGGGTCATAGACGGTGATTTGAACATTATACTCTATAAGAGCTTTGTAGATGTCTATGACCTTAGTGTTTCTTACGTCTGGGCAGTTCTCCTTGAATGTGAAGCCCAAAATAAGAATTTTGCTGCCGTATACCTGTATACCTTTCTTGATCATCAGTTTTACTGTTCGATCTGCTACGTATTCACCCATGCCATCGTTCATGCGTCGGCCTGCAAGGATAATCTCGGGATTATATCCGTGGCGCTGTGCGCATTGTGCTAAATAGTACGGATCCACCCCGATGCAGTGTCCACCGACCAGGCCCGGTTTGAAAGGCAGGAAGTTCCATTTAGTAGAGGCTGCCTCCAACACATCCTGCGTGTCGATACCCATACGGGTGAAGATTTTCGAGAGCTCGTTTACAAAAGCGATATTAATGTCGCGTTGTGAATTTTCTATGACCTTAGCTGCTTCCGCAACCTTAATTGAAGGTGCGAGGTGTGTTCCGGCTATAATGACTGAGGAGTAGACAGAATTGACATATTGTCCAATCTCGGGTGTTGACCCCGAGGTCACCTTCTTGATTTTCTCTACGGTATGCTGCTTATCACCCGGGTTAATGCGTTCGGGGCTATAGCCAGCAAAGAAATCCTCGTTAAATTTTAGTCCGCTGACACTCTCTACGACAGGAATACACTCGTCTTCGGTAACACCAGGATAGACTGTCGATTCGTAGACTACGACGTCTCCTTTCGAGATGACCTTTCCGACGGTGGTTGATGCGCCATAAAGCGGTGCTAAGTCTGGATTATTGTTCTCATCTACGGGCGTTGGAACCGCTACTACATAAAAGTTGCAGTCTTTAATCCGCTCAATATCAGATGTGCAAACAAATCCATAGTTATTGATGGCGTCTTGTAGCAGTTCATCGCTTACTTCCAATGTGGCATCGTGCCCTGCCATCAGCGCCTCGCAGCGCCTTGCATTCATATCGAATCCGATAGTCTCGTATTTCGTGGAGAACAGACGGGCAAGGGGGAGTCCGACGTACCCAAGTCCGATTACGCAGATTTTGGTCTTTTTCATGTTGTGCTTGATTTTTGATTTAAAGATTATTTTTATACCATTCGATACTCTCTGCCAGCCCTCGTGCGAAGTCGTATTCGGGGTCATAGCCCAAGAGTTTGCGTGCTTGGGAGATGTCGGCATTTGAGTGTTTGATGTCGCCTTTGCGATCGGGGCCGAAATGAGGTTCGATATTTTTGCCTAATACCCGGGTGAGCGTATGGTAGATGTCGATCAAGTATTCTCGACCGCCGTATGCGATATTGAATGCCTTGCCTGCTGCTTCCGTGGATGCAAGACATGCTTTGAGATTGGCTTCGATGACGTTCTCGATATAGGTAAAATCCCGGCTTTGTCGGCCGTCTCCGTTGATGGTCGGCTGCTCGTTATTCAAAAGCATCTTGATGAACTTGGGCAGTACAGCGGCATACGCACCGTCGGGATCCTGTCTGCGCCCGAAAACATTGAAATAGCGCATGCCGTAGGTGTCTAGGCCATAGTGACGAGTGTACTGTTTAGCCCACTCCTCGTCACACCTCTTGGTTACGGCGTAGGGCGAGAGTAGATTGCCTTCATGCCCCTCTTCTTTGGGTAGAACCGGTTCGTCGCCATATACGGATGAACTGGAGGCATAAACAAACTTCTTGACTCCGTTCTGCCTGGCTGCTTCAAGCATGTTCAGCGTTCCCTGAATATTGTTCAGCGAGTAGAATAACGGCATTTCCAATGAGCGGGGGACGCTTCCCCATGCTGCCTGATGGAGGACATAATCAACATTCTTGCATGCGTCGATACAGGTTTGGAGATCTTTGATGTCTCCTTGAATAAATTCGTAATTTGGATGCCCGAGGAATAAGTCAATATTAGCTTGTTTCCCCGTAGATAAGTCATCCAGACAACGAATTCGATACCCAAGATTCAAAATAGCCTCACATAAGTTGGAACCAATAAATCCTGCTCCGCCCGTAACCAAAAATAGAGAGGCTTCAGGAAATTTCAATTGCTTATAAGACATATGTATTAATAATTTGATTATTATAATTCAAGAACAATCAATCAAACTTCTCATATTCGGAATTTTTTGAAATGAATTCCGGAACGGTTTGTTTCATTAGGCGTACCATGTCTGGAATATTTACGGAGCGGGAGAGATTCTCAAGTTCCGTGGCTGCCATGCGCGCGTCGCTGAAGTCGTACTCGCGGACCTTAGCGATGCGGATGCGGTCGTGCGACGTCGGAAGCGTGTTCTCCGTGTTCGACAGCACCTCTTCGTAGAGTTTCTCGCCAGGGCGCAATCCCGTGTATTCGATCTTGATGTCCTTGTCAACCTCCAGTCCGGCCAGCTCGATCATGCGCTTGGCCAGGTGGGCGATCTTCACCGACTTACCCATGTCGAAGACAAAGATCTGGGTGCCCGTCGACATCGTGGCGGCCTCCATCACCAGCCGGCAGGCCTCCGGAATCGTCATGAAGAAGCGCGTAATGTCGGGGTGCGTCACCGTAACCGGACCTCCCTTGGCGATCTGCTCGCGGAAGCGCGGGATCACCGAACCATTCGAACCCAGCACGTTGCCGAAACGCGTCGTGACGAACTTCGTCTTGCCCTTCACCTTGCCGGCCTCGATGGCCAGACCGAGCGACTGCACGTAGATCTCGGCCAGACGTTTCGTACAGCCCATGATGTTGGTCGGGTTGACGGCCTTGTCCGTCGAGATCATGACCATCTTCTCGACGTCGTATTCAATACACTTGTCGGCTACGTTGCGCGAGCCGGCGACGTTGGCCAGCACGGCTTCGCAGGGGTTCTCCTCCATCAGCGGTACGTGCTTGTAGGCTGCCGCGTGGAAGACCACCTGCGGACGGTAGGTGCGGAAGGCGAAGTCCAGACGCGGGATCATGCGCACGTCGCCGATTACGGGGATGAACTTCAGATTGGGGAAACGGTCCTCCAGCTCGAGGCGGATATTGTGCATCGGGGTCTCGGAGTTGTCGAACAGCACGAGCTCCTTGATTCCGAACGTAGCCAGCTGGCGGCACAGCTCGGAACCGATCGACCCGGCGGCGCCGGTCACCATGATGGTCTTGCCGCGGAAGTTGGCGATGATCTCGTCCATCGAGATCTTGATCTCCTCACGGCCCAGCAGGTCCTCGATCTTGATCTCGCGGATCGCTTGCTTCTGCACCTTGCCGTCGACCACCTCGTCGATCGAGGGGGCGATCAGCACCTTGAGGTTGCACTCCGTGCAGTAACGGATCAGGCGCTCCTGCTCTTCGCGGGCCTCGCGGACGTGGGCGAAGAGGATGGCGTCAATGTCCTTGCGGTTGTGCAGGTATTTGATATTCTCCTCGGTCTCGAAGTAGTAGACCGGGAGGTCGGCCAGCATGTGGTTCTTCAGCGTCTTACCGTAGGTCAGGAACCCGATGACCTGGTACTCCTGGGAGTTCTGGAGCTGGGTTACCAGCGAAGCGCCCTTGTCCCCGGTTCCGTAGATCAGGATCCGCTGGCACTGGCGATGCTTCTGACGGCTGTTCTTGAGCCAGTCGTAGATGACAACCATGGCCACGCGCATAATCACCAACCCTGAAAGGCTCAGCAGCATGTCAAACAGCAGGGTGATCCAGATCGCCGGAAAGGTTGGACCTGCAACCTCCGAAGCCAATAGAACTGCGATCCAGATCCCCTTGAAAACAACGGCGACACTCAAACGGGCCAGTTCCCGCAGCGTAGCGTGACGGATGATGGATTTGTGGGTTTGGAGCAGCATGAAGGCGATCCATGAGAAGACGATGGATCCTCCGAGCCACCAGCCTATTGTTTTCCAGGTAAGTGCTTCCGGACCTAAAAGAATACTTGCGACTAACAGTGAGATGATCGAGGCCCCGGCCGAGACCAGCAGGTCCAATGCAAGAATCAACCGCGAACTGACATAGCGGTCCAGACGCAGTTTCTCAATTAAACGATACATGATCTGATGTATGAATATTTTATTGGGTTGTAATTTAAAGACAGCGTGCGATCTTGGCGGATTCCGGATTCGTGAAAGGGTTTATTCGCCTCCGTGGCCAAATTCGCGGTCGAAATCAGCCAGGTGGCGAATCAGCTGAGCCTTACTCTTCTTGGGCGACTCTTCCGTGAGCCAGGGATCGATCAGGGCGTGTGCCTGATCGTAGTAGAGCCGGTTGTCCGTGCACCCGTAGAGCGTCACGAGCAGGAGGGCCCGGGATTGTTCGGCCCGCACGGCCGGCAACATCTTTTGGATTGCCACGAGTTGACTCTCGCGCTTCGAGGTCTCGCCAAGGATCGTGTAGGTTTGCAGCAACAAAGCATAGAGTTTGCTGCGCATGATGTCGGAGTCGAGCGTCAGACTCCCGTACTCCTGCAGTACCTCGGTGGCGATTCGGCGATCCTCGTCTGCGCCTTTCCCGGCCAGATGCCTGCACAGGGCGTCGTGGAGCCGGTCGAGGAGTTTGCTGTTGTTCAGTCGGGAGTAATAACTCGGGGTCTCGGCGTTCAGCTCGACCACCTCATACTCCCCGGGCTGAACCTTCAGCAGCGGGACGCACATCCAGTTGTCGATCGAGACCAGAATCTCCTTGTGACGCGAAGAGGCATTTGTGACGACCTTGGCCTCAATCCCCGCAAAACGTCCTTCCGTAATACGAATCCGGTCGCCCTTGACCAGCCAGGCGGGTTCAGCACTGCAGACCGGGACCGGTTCGGCATATGAGCGTGCAATCCATTGAAGATCACGCATGGCCTTGTCGGTCAGATAGGGGTAGTGGTAGCTCTCCTTGCTGTCCTTTACCCTCGGAAGCAAGTTGTATTGGGGCAGGCGCTGCTTGATCCGGTAGATTTCGCACTCGGACGCGTGTACGAACAGGTAGTTGTATAACAGCGAACGTCGGGTTGTCACCAGCCGCCCGTTCATCTTCCGGGCCTCGACAAGAACCGGTGCAAAATACTCGAACAGAGGCTCGTTGTCGCGCCGTCTGCGGGTCAGTTCGCGATCCAGTTCTTCGGTCATGGCCCGGCTGCTGGTCGGGTAGACCATCACGTACCAGCGTACGATATGGCGGTTCTGGACCTCGGAAACCGGGGTTGCGGCGGATTCGGTTGGATCGGCGGTTCGGGTGAGTGCGGACGACACGGATTTTGTCATTCTTTTCGGGAGACTGCGCTCCGCGACCTCGTCAGGCTAAATATAATAGCCTGACAAATAGTAAATTGCGTATTTCTTTTGAGTGATGCTTAAAAAATTTCATACAGTTTCGCACGTGTGTTTCAACCGCACATAATCCCGCACTTCTTTTGCTTTCCCGTAATAAAGTTACCTCCCGTTTATACGGGAGTAAGGTCTCTATTTAAGAAACCATACGTGACCTAAATTGTTTAGCAGTCAAAAGCATACGAATATTGACCGTTTCACCATCCATTCGGGAGGTGCATTTTGTGTAGAATTATGGCACAATCGGCCTCTGGCATATCTGGAATGCGGTTCTTGAAACCATTGGCAGGACCTGGCGCGAAGTGATAGTTTTAAAGTTCGGAGTATGAACTAAATAAAGACCTCACAAGACAATGTTACAAGGATGAGAAATGTGCTGTTTTTTTTTTGTTCTGAGTCCCATTTTTTTTACCTTTGCGGCAGTGATGTGTGATTTCTTAAATAGAGACGTGAGATTTTGGAAGGTGGACTCGGCAGATCGATGGGATTCTGTTGGCCCAAAATTTTCACGAATGTTTCTATTTTAGGTTCAATCGTCTGAATGTCAGCACATTAAATTCGTGCATTGGCAAGGCCGGGATTTGCCCGTGAATGAGATGAATCTCCGGTCATTTTCACTTTCGACTGCAAATCATGGCAAGTTCGAACAAGATCGGTTGGAACTGGACAGATTCGGTCTCGGAGCAACTCCGTGCCAGAAAGAACAGCAATGCCGTCAGATGGTATGTGCTGGCCCTTCCGACGTCGCGTCAAGGCCACTATCAGGGGAATCCGGCCCGGGCCCTGCGGATGGAGCTGGAGCGCCGGACTCGAAACGGAGAGCCGGTTTTCGAATACTTTGCCCCTTCGTACGTCGAGGTCCGGAAACAACACGGGGATTTGGTCCGCACGAACCATCCGCTGCTCTACAACTACGTCTTCATCCACGCCTCGGAGGCGGAGATCTACCGGATGAAACGTTTCTTGCCTCAGTATAACTTCCTGCCCCGTGTCCGCGAGAAGGACGATGCCTACTATCCCTACCTTTCGGACGAGGCGATGGAGAACCTGAAGTGGGTGGCTGCCTCCTATTCTGACGTGCTGCCGGTCTACACGCCCGGCCCCGAACGACTGATGAAGGGCGACCGGATCCGCATCACCGAGGGGCAGTTCAAGGGGGTTGAGGCCAGCGTCATCATTCAGCCTGGAGGGGGCCGCAAGGAGGTGATGGTCTGTGTGGAGAACTGCATGTATGTGCCGCTGCTCTGTGTCGAACCCGGGCAATATGAGGTGATTGCGCTGAATGCGGACAACCGCCATGTCTATACGCGCTTGAACGGCGACCGCCTCCCGGCTGGACTCCACAAAGCGCTGAAACGCTACCACTCGCCCGAGGGGGTGACAGACGCCGACCGGGCCTTGGCGTCGGAGGTCCTGCAGCAATATGCCAACCTCCAGCTGGACAGCGATGTGATGCGCTGCAAACTCTATTCGATGCTGCTTCCGGCCTATGCCATCCTGGGCGACCGCGAAGCCTTCGATCAGTTGCTCGGAACCGTTCGGAGCATTCTTCCGCTGATCCGGGCCGAACAGTCGCGGTCGCTGCTGCTGGTGACGCTTTACGGCTGCACGAACTGCTGTCTGGATTATGAACAGGCCCATGCCGCGGTTGATCCGTGGCGCGGGGAGCAGCCGCTCAAGAAGAGCAAGGCGCAACTGCTTCGACGTCTCGATGATTATGACTGCTGGTTGAGCCACCATACCGGCTCGAACGGATGAAATAGCTATTGATCAAATAAATACCCTTGAAAGCCTATTCGCGGAGGTCCCCGTGTTGAGGGAATCCGACCACTACGGTTCAACAGCCAGCTTCGCGATTATGCCCCTCAAAATTGCCTTATCGCTATTCGGTTATGTTATACATCCTCTCTTTTCTGGTCGCTATTCTGAGCGTCCATTGGATTCATCCGCGTTTGGTGCGGATCGCCCTCGACAAGAACATCGTCGACAATCCCAATGCCCGCAAACTGCAACGTCGTCCGACTCCCGTTCTGGGCGGTATTGCCTTCTTCTTCGGATCGGTCATCGGGCTGGGCTGTGCCAGTATAACTTGCGACTGCTCCGAACTCTTCATCGTCGTCGTCGCGATGATGATTATGCTCTATACCGGCACGATGGATGACATCCTCGATCTTTCGCCGGTCCTGCGGTTCCTGATCGAGATCGGCACGGTTCTGCTGCTGATTTTCGTCGGAGGATACACCTTGAATGACTTCCACGGGTTGTGGGGCCTCAATCAGATCCCGCAAGGGGTGGCTATTCCGCTGACGGTCTTTGCGGCCGTGGGCATCATCAATGCCATCAACCTGATCGACGGGGTAGACGGCCTCTCGTCGGGCTACTGCATCTTGACGAGCCTTCTTTTCGGTGTGATGTTCTGGTACGTGGGGGATCGGACAATGGGCATGTTGGCTGTCGTGGCAGCCGGATCGCTGATTCCGTTCTTCTTCCACAACGTCTTCGGAAAGAACTCGAAGATGTTCATCGGCGATGGCGGAACGTTGGTTATGGGTATCGTCATGTCGGTCTTCGTGATCCGAATCCTGCGCCACGGCTCGATGAGCGAGGTTTATGATGCGGCAAATATCGGGCTGGTTCCCTTTACGCTGGCGGTCCTATCCGTCCCGGTCTTTGATACGCTCCGCGTGATGACGACGCGCATCCTGAAGCGCAAGTCTCCGTTCCACCCGGACAAGACGCACCTGCACCACATGTTCATCCGCCTAGGATGCTCGCATGCCGCCACGACCCTTGCGATTTTGATCTTGAACTTCTTCGTGGTGCTGTGCTGGTGGGTCAGCTACATGGCCGGCTGCTCGATTGATGTCCAACTGTATATCGTGCTTGTGTTGAGCATCCTGATTACATTTGGCCTTTATAACTTCATGGAGTGGCATATCCGTCACAAGACGCAATTTGTCCGCTTGCTTCACCGCATCGGCTACCGCACGCACCTTAATCGAACGGGTATCTTCTTCTGGTTCCAGAGAATAGCAGATAAATAGTAAAATGGTATTTCGATTTACGAAGATTCATGTTTTTCAAACTATTAAAGACCGATAATTCCAATATTACAAGGCGAATTGTATCCGGCTCATTTTGGGTTTTAGTAGGTACAATTGTATCGAAAATAATGGTTTTTGTCGCGACTATCATCGTGGCTAGAATCTTATCAAAAGAGGTATATGGACAATTGGGTATTATCCGATCAACGATTCAACTTTTTGTGGGACTTACGGCATTTGGTATAGGTGCAACTGCCACCAAGCATATTGCCCAATATCGTATCTCAAATCCGCATATGGCAGTTAGAATATATTGTATTGCTAATATATTCGTTTTTCTGATGGGCCTTATTGCTTGTATTATTCTAATTAGTGCTGCTGGTATTATTGCGAATCATAAACTTAATGCACCAGAACTAGCAGTAGATATTAGAATTGCCGGTATTATATTATTCTTTACGCTGATAAATGGAGCTCAGACAGGAACATTATCCGGCTTTGAGGATTTTAAACGTATTGCTACGACAAATTTAATAATGGGCTGTTCTGAAATTATACTATTATGTATTGGCGCTAAGTTCTTTGGGTTGGTAGGAGCAATTTTGGGTTTTGGCTTTACATATTTTATAGCATGGTGTTATAATACATTTTATATTCGTAAACATATTTGCAGCCTTGGAGTTTCAGTCATTGAAACAATTAAAACCTTAAGGTTCTCTGATTTTAAAGTCATTTATTCTTTTAGCCTCCCTATTGCTATCTCTTCTTGGATTACAATGGGGGCATATTGGTGGGTAAAAACATGGGTGGTACAACATGCTGGTTTTGAAAATATGGCAAATTACGATGTCGCAGAACAATGGAAATCCCAATTATTATTTATTCCTGGAATTGTAGCAAATGTGTTATTGCCTATTTTGTCGAGTTCTATGAATAATAAGCAAGAAAGGAAGATTGCGATTAAAATTAATCTTATGATAAATCTTTTTGTAACGGGAATTCTATTCTTCGGCATCTGTATATTTGGTCATAAAATATTGTCATTATATGGGGGTGGATATACTAATCTAACTCCTTTGTATATTTTAGCGTTTGCTGCAATTATTGATTCAGTCTCAAATCTATGTGGCACGATAGTTATCTCTTCGGGACAAGCTTATCGAGTTTTTACTTATAATGTGATTTGGGCTGTTGTTATTATTTCTGCGTATCTGTATTTCGCAAAATCTGCCCAGCAACCTGAAAATAGCTTAGCTTTTGCTTATTTAATAGCCTCAATTGTGCAAACTATGTTCATGGGCACTTTTGTAATCAGGAACTTAAAACGTGGTAACTATGTGTAAATATAGAGTTCAGGCATATGATCCATTTGGTTTTAAGAAGCTAAAAGATGTTTGGGATAAACTATATGAAGGAAAAGATATGACCTACTTCCAATCATATGATTGGTATGAAATTATAAATTCAATGATCCCTTTAAAAGGGGAAGTTTTATATTTGGTGGTATCAAATGGTTTACAGCCAATACTAATTGCTCCATTATGGATATTGCGGAGAACATTTGGATTTATAAATAATTCCAATCAGCAGTTGAACTGCTGTGATTTATAA
>ENA-ORTV01003357-ORTV01003357.1-human-gut-metagenome-genome-assembly--contig:-NODE-3357-length-13513-cov-2.866548_pt1 | contig 13513 bp, 8 predicted proteins | sample MGYA00241915_ERZ509194 | MGnify/ENA primary metagenome ERZ509194 (study PRJEB26280, sample SAMEA2338810) | human gut metagenome | biome: human gut; feature: human-associated habitat; material: faeces... | reverse complement strand
TTCACAATCTAACCTGTTATATAAGGCGCTTCAAAAGAAATCGCCGAACGGTAAAACAGAAGCTGATAAACCGGATAGAACAAGCATCTTTTATATTAATGATTTCCACGGTAAATCTATAAATATGGAAAGAGCAATTACTGCATCAAATGCTTTTGATTGTTTTGTCCCGTCTGCACCTACAGATAAGTTAAAGCTTTCCTCAGGAGATATTCAGCTCGGGGAACCTGTTGCTGCAAATAAAGTTATGGTTGAGGCTCAAAATATAATGGGTATTATGGCTTCGGCTATGGGAAATCATGAATACGATATGCCTAAACATATTGCCGAGCTTATTCCGCATATGGGGTATAAAATGCTTGCATGCAATATAAATATTAAGCCCGATAATCCGCTTTACAACAAAATTGAAAAATCTTATATTCAGGAAGTTAACGGAAACAGATACGGTATAATAGGCATTACTCCGGTAGATTTATTCTCAAGGCTAAAATACGGAAAACTGTTTGAAGAACTTAAAATTGACGGAATTGACAGCACAATAAAAGATGTTCAAGAAGAAGTTAATAGATTAAAAGAACAAGGTGTTGATAGAATTATACTTCTGTCACACGTCGGTTTCGGCTATGACCAAAAAATTGCACGCGAAACAGAAGGTATTGACATTATTCTCGGCGGTCACTCACATAATCTTGTTACGGATGTTAAACAGGGTATTAACCTGTTTAATTCTAAATCAGGTGAACCCGTTGTTATTACACAGGCAGGACGTGATGGTAATTATTTCGGAGTGCTTAACGTTGAATGGAATAATAAAGGAGTAATGACAAAGGTTCAAAATAATGTCACCAGCACCCGCGGTTTTAAGCGTAATCCCGTTGTAAGGCATATATTTGAACAAATTCTCGGCAAACCGAAAGTTGTCGGTGTTATTAATTCTGCACCGCCTCCGTTAAATAATGCTTCAATTGAACCGAGCGGTCATGCCAATTTCCTCTGTGACTGTATGAAGGAAGAACTGGGAACTGATATTGCCTTGTTTGGTTCGGCAACAATAAGAGGTTTCTTTGAAGCGGGGAAATTAGATACAAGATGGCTTGAAGATATTTCTCCTTTCAAAAATAAAATGGTTGTAGCTAACTATTCCGAAAAGGAAATTGTTGATATGCTGCGTGTTTCTTCGAAATCTCTTGTTAATACAAATAATAAACCTGGTATAGTACATGTTTCAGGGTTAAAATATAAAATTTCTAAAAACGGAGAATTAAAATCTGCGTCATTTGTTGATAAAAATGGTAAAGAAACTCCTATTGATATAAATAATCCGAGAACAGATAAAATTTATAAAACAGCATTAACTGATTATTATGCGCAAGGTCATGACGGTTTTACAATGCTTAAAAAATATGATCAAGCTGAAAAAATTTATGATTTTGATGTTTGTAAATGCATAGAGGATTATATGCATAAACACCACGAACCTGTTGACATAATTGATGATGGCAGAATTCAAGTGGTTGATTAAGTTGAAATTTTACTCCTGATTTGTTATACTTAGAATGTAAGTATGAAAGGAGCTATAATGAAAAATTTATTTAATTGTGCAACGCGGGGGGGGGGCGTAATCTAAGCTCTACTCACGCTTTTACTCTCAGGTAAGACCAGTGTGTTGCAAGAGCTGGAAAGACGAGGATACATTTGTATTCCCGAAGTAGCCCGGCCTATCATTAAAGAACAAATATCGATAAATGGGGATGCCTTGCCTTGGAAAAACCGTGAAAAGTATTCCGAACTGATGCTTCAACATTCGGTTCGTGATTTTATACAATATCAAAATGACAAAAACGCATTGAATTTAAAAGAAGCTGGCTTGACGAGTAAAGAGAGTGTAAAAATGTTTCTGTACGAATATTTAAAGATTATACAGGGTTGTGATGGAATTGTTGCTCCGTGTTTTGCCTCATCGTATAAAAATATAAATAGCGGAGCTGTCTCTGTAAGTTCTGTTTGGAACGGTTATTGTGTGACATTGGCAAGCGGTTCTTCTTTTTGTATGGATTACCCGACTTTGTATGACGGTTCCTGGGGATACGTATTTATAGATATAAACGGAAAACAAGGTCCTAATATTCTCGGACGTGACGCATTTTATCTTGCAGTTTTTACTGATGGTGTTTTAGATGTTGAGGGTGCGGATATTAACTGCAGAACAAACGGTATTTGCGGAGCAGAAGGTGCTTCTCTAAAAGACGTAAGAGGAACGGCAGATGCTTGTAAGGCAGGAGCTAACAGTTCCGCACAGAGTTGTTTCGGTCAAATTCTTAATGATAACTGGGAGATGAATTATTAAGCCAGATATTTTTGGACAGTTTCTCTTGTAAACACTTCTATACTATCTTGAGAATGTATGAAAATCATACAGCTTATAAGGGATTTAAGTGTTTCAAAGTCGGAAAAAGACAATTTATATCTCAAATCTTCCATATTATTTGCCAGAAATTCCATAATAATTGTCTTGTTGTCAAAAACAAGATTTGCAAAATAATCGAAAGATTCTTTCGATTTAATCCCTTCAAGATAAATAATATCGGGAGATTGAAATTCTATAAAGCGTGAGGCTTTATCCATATTAAAGCCCACGTTTTCATTTAATTCGCATTGATGAACATTCTGAAGATTATATTTTGCAATACTTTCAAGAGTCATAATATTTTTATTTTTATCGGCAGCTTCCAGAAGCAGCGAGTAAATAATATGAGTTTTCCCGCTTAAAGGCGAGCCGCAAACTATAATAATACCCGGGTTACTAAGTGCAGATTTTATAACATTCAGGTTATTTTCGGATTTGATAATATTATTTAAAGGTTTCGGCGGTTTATAAATTTTAAGGAAAATTCTTTCTCCCATAATTGTCGGGAATGTTGAAATGCTTGCAATAACACTCATATCATCAACTTTAAAACTTAATTTCCCGAGCTGCGGAACTTCTGATACAGAAGCATCAAGTTCTGCAAGGTTTTTCAATTTTGCAACAAACGATGCAGTTAGGACGGATGGGATATTTCCTTTATTCAGAATTTCACCGTTCTTTTTGAAGTTTACGCCAAATCCGCTGTCTTCTCGTTGAAATGTTACTTCATGAACACCTTCTAAAATGGCTTGTTTTAAAATTGCTCTTATAATCTTTTGAATATGGTTGTCGGATAAGTCTTCGCTGTGAAGTTCATCGCGCCAATCGTATTCAATTCCGCCGTGCGTAAATATTTCACCGACAGTTATATCCGGTTTATAATATTCATCAATTTTTTTTCTTATGCTTGCTTCGGATGAAATTACAGGCTCAATCGAACATTCTGCTGTTTCTATAATCTTGTCAATCGCAAATAAATCCAAAGGATCAGCCATTGCAACGGTTAGAGTTTCCTCAATTTTGAAAAGAGGAATAATTCTGTATTTTTTAGCATCAGAAATACTTATATATTTTAAACATTTAGGGTCAAGAGTGTAATCATCAAGATTTACATACGGAATGTGCAGTTTAGCTTCCAGAAATTTCAAAATAGCGTCTTCAGTTATTGCTCCTGAATTTATAAGAGCCTGTCCGATGTTAATATTTTGAGCATTGGCGATTTCTTCTGCCTGTTCGATTGTTTCATAAGGAACGAGACCTGCTCTTACAAGGTCATATTTTAATTTTTCGAGGGTTTTATTTGTAACTGATGTTTCCATATTATTTAAGATATTCTTCAACTTTTTTAACTACTTCATCCAACTCAAAGGGTTTTGTAATATATTCATCCGCTCCGGTTTCTTCTCCGATAAGTTTGTCTTCTTCCTGCGAACGGGCTGTAACCATTAAAATCGGAATGTTTTTATATTTTGCATCATATTTCAAAAGACGGCTAATCTTATAACCGTTAATTTTAGGCATCATAACATCAAGAATTATTAAATCGGGTATAATTTCTTTTGCTAATCTTAAGCCGTCTTCGCCGTTGTATGCGCAATAGCATGTAAAATCAGCGGCTTCAAGTACAAACTTCAGGCTTTCGACAATATCCTGTTCATCATCAACAATAAGAATTTTTTTCATACTTTCCCCTATCAAGTCTTATAAAAGTATTATAACATATCAAAATTCTTCTTCTATTTTGTTAAATTTTGTAAAAGGTTAACAAAAATTTTTATTCAGCAGTATTTAAACGGAATAAGAAAGGTTATAATCATGGTTTCAATAAATAAGATAGCAAGCAATAGAGTAATGCAGCCTGTTAAAAGGTTACAGCCGCAGGGGTGGGCTGTTGTCTTCCCTCCGCAAAGACAAAAAGATACAAGAACAGTTCCCGAACTGGTTAATACAATTCAGTCCTGGGCTTTAAAAGATGATAATGTTAAAGCTTTTCTGCCTTCATTAAATAAGGTTAAACCTGAACACTACGGAGTTGTTGCCGATACGATAGAACTTGCGCATGATACCAATGCCCTTTCAGCGTCATACATTAAGAAACCTATATCAGGAGAAGTTCTCGGAAAGTTGTTGGGAAAATATTCAGAGAGTTCCCATTCTAATCCCAATATTTTCGGGTTAATTGAAGAAGTTATAAATAATACCGATAATACAACATCACGTTGTTTTTTGCATAATCTTCTGGAACATGACGCTTTTTCTCATCCCGAGTATTTTGAAAATGCCGAACTTGTAAAACCGCTTGTTAAAACTTTTGCAAAAGACACTCTTACGGGGTTTCCAGATCCGAACTATAAAAATCAGCATATGTTTAATAAACTTATAGAATATGTTTCTGTGCCCGAGGCAGACCCGGAAAAAATAAAAATTCTTGATAAAGTAACAGAACAAATATCCGCATTGCCATCCGAAACTAAAGGAATTGATGTTGCAGATTTTGTACAAAATGATATTCCGATTTCTACAGTTGTAGATAATCTTAAAACAATGCATGAAACAAGTGCTATGTTTGCCGGAAACGGTAAAGTGTTTGATGCCGTAAAATATTTGCTTAATAATTCTAATTTATATTAGCGTATTCTTTAACGACAGGAATTACGAAACAAAACTTAGAACCTTTATTCAGTTCACTATCGCACCAGATTGCTCCTTTGTGAGCCTCTAAAAGCTGCTTTGCAATAGGAAGCCCCAATCCTGTTCCGCCTGCTTTTCTTGATAAAGAATTCTCTATTTGTGCAAATTTATCAAAAGCATGCAGCAAATCTTTTGATGCAATCCCTATTCCTTCATCTTCAACACAAACCTGTATATAATCACCTTCGGGAAGTTTTATTGTATCTCTGAAATACTCGTTAATTTTTATATCTTTGTAACTTATGATTGAAGATGATATCTTAATTGTTTTATTTTCGGGAGTAAATTTTATGGCGTTTGAAACAAGGTTTGTAAGAACCTGTTCAAGCCTTTGCGCGTCAGCATTAATATCAGGCAGATTTTCTGTTTCTTCTGTTAAAAGATTTAATCCCTTGGATTTTGCAACCTCTGATAGTGCGGATTTTACATAACCTATGACTGTATTTATGTTTGTGGGGGCAAAATTGAAATCCATTTTCCCTGCTTCAATTTTTGATAAGTCAAGAAGGTCGTTGATAATCCCTGAAAGCCTTTGTACATTTCTCATAGCCATGGAAAGAAACTTGTCAGCCGAGGATGTTATTTCCCCGCATCTGCCGCTCATTAATATATCAAGGGAATTTTTTATGGATGTCAGCGGGGTGCGAAGTTCATGAGAAACAATGGAAATAAATTCGGATTTAAGCCTTTCAAGCTTTTCCAATTTAGCATTTGTTTCTATTATTTCCTGATAAAGAGTTGCGCTCTTTAAGGGTAATGAAACCTGCTGTGCAATTGTTTGAAAACAGGTTGCATCTTCAGGAGTAAAAGAAGTTTCTTTAAATATTTCAATACATCCGAAAAAGTTATCTCCGAGACTAATCTGTGCAAACATGTTATCATATTGGAAAAGTGTAAAAGTAAATCTGCTTGCGGGATACTTAATGTGTTTTATAACTTTTAAATTTTCCGCGTCTATTTTAATCGGAACTTCTTTACCTTCAAATACGGAATTATAATTTAGAACTGTTCGTAATTTTATAGCTGTTATAAGTTCATCAGATAATTCATACAGAGAATTTAAAATTAAAACAGGCTCATTATCGGTGCACAAGGATAATGTACAAGTTAAGGAAAAGCTTAAAGCTTTATCCATGCCTTCAATCATATATTGAATAAGCTTAGACTTCTCCAGAGTGCCCGCAAACTGTGAACTTGTACTGTAAAGTGCATTTAAACGATACAAACTGTCTGCAAGGTCTTTGTTAGAGTTTGAAAGCATATCAAGAGAATTTTTCATTCTTAAATTAACATTAATTGTCGAAAGTATTAAATCTTCCGACATTTCTCCGTTAATAAAAGCGTTAGCGTATTTAATGAGTTCTTTATCAACTCTGTCAGCAGAAATTATAAAGATTATAATTGTATTCTCGCAAAGTGATTTAACTTTTTTATTTAAACTTTTTATATTAGGAATTTCTGCATCAACAATGATTATATCAGGCGGATCAACGCTTATAATATCGCAAATCAATGTTTCATCCGTCATTACCGAGAATTCATATCCGTTTTTGTTAAAAATTTTATTAAACTTTTCTGTATTTGTATTATTTTCAGATACCAGCAAAATCTTAATCATACTATTAATTTTAGCAGGATTACGGCATATAGCAAATTGATTAATTTTTGCAAAGTCTATGAATGTGCTTAATAAAACTTAATTAAAAGTGAAGTTTGAAATCACTTGTTACAAAATGTAAAGAATACTTTTAAATAGGCTGAAATCCGCTTATAATCCCTCATAGGATAGGATAGGATAGGATGCGGTGCGGTCGTATAAAGTTTTTTCGTAAAATTCCCGACTTCTTTTCCAGAAGCAATTGAAAGGGAAACACTTATGGGAATGGCAGCAGGACAAGCAAGATTGTTAAGTATAACGGCAAGACTTACCGATAATGAATTACGTTCTCAAACCATAACAAATTCCAAATTGCGTCTGGCTGATAAATCAACCGAAGCTAGCCAGGAGTACATGGATGCTTTAAATTCAACACAATTAATGTATGGTGCATATGACGGTAATGGCAATTTGAGCTATCAAGAATTGACCGCAAATTCTCTTTTAAGTTACGGAGAACTGAAAAATCAGTATTCTCTTGTTAATTCTGCAGGTCAGATAATGTTAAACGGTTCAGATATCAAAAAATATGAAGCCTCAAACAGTTTGGCAGAATTTTTATACAGCTACGGTATCCCCGAAGTTGAAAACCCCGAATACCCCGAAGCTTTAAAAGGTATATACGGTAATACTACAACTGATGACGGTTCATATTTATATGAAAAAATGTATGATGAAACAAATCCGAGCCAATGGGATGACTATTTTTCTGCAATGACCGATAGTGATATTGCAAATTTGCAAAATATAGTAAATAAGGCTCCGGGTGATGTTACGGAAGCAGATGCGCAATCATTTGCTAATGCCGTGAATTCTTGGAAAGCCCAAGTAACAGCAAATAGTTTAATAAAAGATTACCCAAATCTCGGAGGGACTTTTGGGGCTTATGTAAATGGTCTTTTAGATCTGCCTGAAGTTCAGTTTCCTGATAAAAATGACCCGCAATTTACTGATGTAAGCGGTAATTCTGAGTTATCAGAAAAGTTTAATCTTGCATCAAAACAGTGCTACAATAACTGTCACCCTCCTTACAGCGGAAGCGGACAAACATGTTATCTGCATGTACTTGCTTATTTGTTAGACTATAACGGAGATCTTTCAGGATATCCCAAAAATTTTGATACCACAGTTCCGGGTTATTCAATAAGTGTTGATAGCGGAAAAATTACAGGAGCTGCAATTAATAGTCAAAGAGAAGAATATCCTGTTGGTTCAGGAAATTATGTTCCCGCTAAAGATATGATGAAAGATGTTTCGGAATATCTTTGGGATGAAGAAAACGGCTGTATGGCTCCTGTTGATAATTCAGACACAACTTCATACTCTTCTTCGGTTGCAGAAAAATTGTTAAGCAATTACAAATGGGTAGATTCTGATGGCGACGGTGTTTATGAAAAAACATTAAAAACGTGGCCTGAAAGAGTTATAGATACTTACTATGCTGTAGAACACCGAAATGAATTAGGGCTTCAGTATGAATCGTTACTTCCTATACTTGATGAATTTCAGGTAGATATGGAAAAAGCACTTTCTTCTATTTTTAACCAGGAAAGATATGAAGCAGCCGTAAAAGACTGGCAGACAGAAATGGCAAAATGGCTTAAAGAAATAGGGGATTTAAAAGCTAATTATGTGGAAAGTTTGGAAAATATTCCGGATAAAACTATCCCTGATGAAAAAGATGCAAGATACCAGTGGTATGTAAATCTTTACTATCGTATGGGCGGGGGCGAAGAAAATGCTGACGGTACTAAAAATAATAATAACTACAAAGAATTAGATGAAAATCTAATTAATAATGCAGAGTGGCTTCAATTTGCATTGGAACACGGTATTTTGACTATGGAACAGGCTTCTTACAATGAAAACGGTTCCGAAAAATATCCTGAAATCGGTACTTATGATTGGAAAGCAATTATTTACACTAATGCAAGCGATTTTAAATCTCAGGAAGATGAAGTCAAAATTGCAGCAGCAGAAGTTAAGTACAAAAATAAATTAACTGAAATTGAAAATCAGGATAAAAAATATGATCAAGATCTGAAAAAACTTGACACTGAACATAATGCACTTCAAACCGAATATGACTCAGTTAAAGGTGTAATTGATAAAAACGTAGAAAGATCATTCAAGGCATTTTCATAAAATAAATCCCGCTTATATAAGCGGGATTTATTTTATGAATTATAAGCTTTAAAAAGTTCTTTTAAAACTTCATGTCCTTTTAACAGCGACTTATAATCCAAATATTCATTTTTTGAGTGCATATTGCAAACGGTTGCTAAACCGACAAGATAAGGAACAAATTTTTCACTGTTTGCATTTGTTTCATTTGCATAAATATGAGTTTCCGCACCTGCGTGGAATGATGTTATATGAGGTTCTACACCAGCTTTTTTTGCGGCTGCTTCAAATAATATCGGAATATAGTCATCATCAACTTTTTCAAAAGGCGGTAAATGTTCTTCAAATTCAATTACTGCATCAGCAAGATTTTTGTGGTGTTCGTTAAATTTATCTACAGTCAAAGCCATTTGAAGTTTTAACTCTTCTTCTTTTTTTCTGCTTGAACTTCTTATTGAATAACTTACTTCTGCATCTGTATTAATTATATTGGTAACGTTAATATTCCCTGCTGAAATTCCGCCCACATTGCAGGATGTTATAACAGTTCCGTCTTCTTCATAAAAGACACCTTGCGGAAGAGCTGATATTAAATCTGCAATAAGTTTTGCGGCATTGGCACGTGTTTTGTCACCTATGTCAATTCCTGAATGCCCGCCTTTAAAACTGTGCACTTTTATTTTTGCAAGAGTATAGCTTGCGCCTGAAATTTCGCATTGCCCCAGAGTATCGCTGTCCAGTACAAGAACATATTTTGATTTGAAATTTTTAAGGTTTGCATTTCTTATACCTGATAATCCGTTTTCTTCATCTCTTGTAAACATAACTTCCAAGCCGCCATGTTTCATATCAGATTTTGCAAGTTCTTTTGCAAAAAGAAGAGCATTTGCAACTCCTGCCTTATCATCACCGCCTAATGTTCTTTCTTCAGCGTGAATATTGCCGTTTTCATCCAGATAGGTTTTAACGGGGCTGTCATCTCCGATTACATCCATATGTGCGGAAAGCATTAAAGGTTCTTTCGTGCTGTCTGTTGCGGGAATATTTATTATTACATTTTTAAAATCGTCAAATTTGCAGTTTATTCCATTTTTGTCACAGTATTCTCTAATCCATTCTGCAACTTTTTCTTCGTGCATTGAAGGTGACGGAATTTCTGCAAGATTGCAGAATAAATCAATAAGCTCGTGTTCTTTTCTGATATTTTCTAATGACATAATTCTCTCCTTTACGGGATTATTATATCACTTTTTCAGTTAATATCAACTATACTTACTCCGTCGCCGCCTTCATTATCTTCACCCGGTCTGAATTTTGCAACATAAGGCGATGTTGATAAAAAATCTCTTACGGCTGATTTTAAAGCACCTGTACCGTGTCCGTGAATAACTGTTACATTCGCAAGATTTGCAAGGCTTGCTTTATCGAGATAGAATTCCAGACTGTCAAGTGCATCTTCAACTTTATATCCTCTAAGATCGAGAGTATTTGAAATACTTGTTTTTCTAAGTTCGAATTTTTCGAAGGAACTTGGTCTGTATACGTTTTCTTTCTTTTCAAATGCAGCATCATAAGGCGCGAGTTTGTCGCATTTTATTTTTGTTTTAAAATTCCCCATCTGAACCATTATATAGTTGTTTTTGTCGGGAAGTGCGAGAATTGTTACAGGCTGATGAAGTTCTTTAAGAATTAATTTATCGCCTGTTTTTACATTGCTCCAGTTAATTTCTTTGTACTGCTGTTTTTCGTCAAATTCTGAAAGTTTGCCTCTGAACTTTTGTTCTGTTTGGGCAAGTCTGGCGTATGAGCGGCGTGCAATTTTTTCGGATTTTTCGCGTCTCAGCTCGTCGAGAATCTCTTTTATTTCTGCTTTTGCATCAAGCATCTCGCGGTCGAATTTGTCTTTTATTATTTTAACTGTTTTCTTTTTATCTTTTTTTACTTCTGCCAGTGAATGTTCGTATTCTGTTTTCAGATTTTGTGAGGTTTCTTTTAAATTTTCGGCTTCTTCGAGGTTTTGTGCCAGTTTTGCCTGTGTTTCCTGTAATTTTTCAACAACGAGTATTGAAGGGTCTTTTGTTGATACAACAATATTTTTTGCTTTGTTAACCAGAGCCTGTTCAAGTCCTAAATTTGCGGCAATAGATATTGCATTGCTTAATCCGGGAATACCTATCAGCAGTTTATAAGTCGGACGTAATGTTTCCGTGTTAAATTCAACAGACGCGTTTTTGAAGTACGGGTTAAGGTATTCAAGAGCTTTTAATTCTCCGTAATGTGTGGTTACGGTTGATAATACATTTTTCTGTGCAAGTTTTTCGAGGATTACCTGAGCAAGCACAGCGCCTTCCACAGGGTCCGTCCCCGCGCAGATTTCATCAAGCAAAACAAAAGATTTTTCGTTACTCCGGTTTATAATCTCAATGATATTAGTCATGTGCGATGAAAAAGTTGAAAGATTTTGCAATATGCTCTGATCATCTCCTATATCAGCAAAAACATTTTCAAACGGATAAATTTTTGCAGCAGTGCAGGGAAGAAACATTCCCGCTTTTGCCATAAGAATAAATAAGCCGATTGTTTTTATGGTAACTGTTTTACCGCCGGTGTTTGAACCTGTTATTATTACGGATTTATAGTCCTTTCCGATTTCAAAATTATTTGTAACAACATTTTCCACATTGCCTATAAGCAGAGGATGTTTCATATTTTCGATTTCGACGAATTTATGAGTTACAATTTCAGGTTCGACAGCCTGAATTTTTACTGCATAACGTGCTTTTGCAAAATGGTAGTCAATTGTTGCAAGAATTTGTTCTGATAAAACAAGTTCCTTTATTTCATCTTTTACGAGTGATGTAAGTCCGGCAAGTATTCTTACAATTTCAGAGTGAATATTTGCCTTAATCTCTCTTATTTTATTGTTGAGCGGAACAATTTGTTCAGGTTCAATATAAAAAGTTTTGTTAGTAGCCGATACATCATGGACAATTCCCGGAACTTTGCTTTTTGATGATGCCATTACCTGAAAAACAATTCTGTCGTCACGGGTTGTATATATGTTTTCTTGAAGATGCTTTGAAAAATCTGCCGAATTCAAAAGTGAGCTTACCGTATTTTTAAGATTTTTTTCATTGTCGCGCAAAGCCGCATAAAGTCCTTTAAGTTCCGGCGTTGCATCCTGTCTGATGTTTAAGTTTTCATCGAATGTCGAAAATATTTTTTCTTCAAGACTTTTATCAACAACCAAACTTTGAGAAGCAATTCGGATTATTGCATCGACAGGTAAATTTTCTGATAAAAACTTTTTTACTAGCCTTGATGTTCTCAATGTTTTTGCAACATCAATAAGTTCTTCTTCTGTGAGATAAGTTGAACCGGTGTTTTTCTGAATTTGTCCGATATCTGCAACAAACTCTATCGGAATATCGTTTGGCATATCAAGAATGAATTTTGCCTCTGACGTGCATTTTAATTCATTTTTAACTTTAACTATATCGTCAAACGGAACTGTTTTAAGACAAATTTCTTTGCTTTGACGTATTTTAGCAAAGTTTGAAAGTTTTTCCGCTATTTTATCAAATTCGAGAGATTTTCGGCTTTTTTCAATAATATTCATAATAATATTTAAAGATAAGAATGCCTGAATTACAATGATTTATTAACTTTTTTTGATTTTCTTGCATTAAAGATTTTTTGAAAGTAAAATTGTAAGTATAAGAAGGGATAATATAGAAATGAAAATAGAAAGACAACGCGTAAAAGAACAAGATAAAAACGAAAGACGTCATAATTTTGAACCTGTTGAAAGCAACCTGACAGAAGAACAGGTAAAACTTGAAGCATCAAGATGTTTGCATTGCAAAAATCCTAAATGCGTTCAAGGATGCCCTGTTAATATTCAGATACCTGAATTTATAAAAGCAATTAAAGACGGAGATTTAAATAAAGCGGGAGAAATTATTCGTCAGACAAGTATGCTTCCTTCTGTCTGCGGAAGAGTTTGCCCTCAGGAAAGACAATGTGAAGGCAATTGTATTTTAGGTATAAAAGGCGAGCCTGTTGCAATCGGTGCTCTCGAAAGATATGTCGGAGATAATACAAAAGCAGAAATGCCAGAAATTAAACCGTCAGGTAAAAAAGTTGCTGTTGTAGGTTCTGGATGTGCCGGCATGACTGCCGCATGCGATTTGCGAAAAGAAGGTCATGAAGTAGAGGTATTTGAAGCTTTACACGAATTAGGCGGTGTTTTAAGATACGGTATTCCGCCTTTCAGGTTACCGCGTGTTGTTTTGGACAGAGAAATCGAAAACCTTAAATCAATGGGTGTTAAGTTTCATACTAACGTGATTGTCGGTAAATCAATAACACTAAAACAATTAAAAGAGGACGGATTTGACGCAATATTTATTTGTTCGGGGGCAGGACTTCCCAAAATGCTTCACGTGCCCGGGGAAAATTTAAACGGTGTATTTTCCGCAAACGAATTTTTAACAAGAGTTAATCTAATGCATGCAGGTCAGCCTGGCAGCCCGACACCTTTAAGGGTTGGCAAGAAAGCTGCAATATTCGGCGGCGGCAACGTTGCTATGGATGCGGCAAGAACGGCTGTTCGTGTAGGATTTGAAGAA
>ENA-ORTV01003353-ORTV01003353.1-human-gut-metagenome-genome-assembly--contig:-NODE-3353-length-13518-cov-3.178266_pt1 | contig 13518 bp, 10 predicted proteins | sample MGYA00241915_ERZ509194 | MGnify/ENA primary metagenome ERZ509194 (study PRJEB26280, sample SAMEA2338810) | human gut metagenome | biome: human gut; feature: human-associated habitat; material: faeces... | reverse complement strand
CTCGACATGGGCGTTGCCGGGGCTGCGATTGCAACGATTGCGTCCCAGTTTTTCTCCGCGATCCTGACCCTGATCGCCCTGCTGCGCACCCAGGATTCCTATCGCCTGATCGTTTCCAAAATCCGGTTTCACCGCGATCTTTTATTTGATATCATCAAAATCGGTCTGCCTGCCGGTCTGCAGTCCGCAATGTATTCTATTTCCAACCTGCTGATCCAGTCTTCCATCAACTCCTTCGGAACCGATACGATCGCAGCCTGGACCGCTTATGGAAAAGTGGACAGTATTTTCTGGATGATTATGGGTGCTTACGGCGTTTCCATCACAACCTTCGCCGGGCAGAATTTCGGTGTCGCCTTTCGGCGTAATCGTGTGCCCGTCGCGCTCAATGGATGCAACCAATGTATTTTTCTGCCAGTCAATCTGGCAGATTTTTTTATGGCAGACCGGACTGTCAAAAGGAATGACATAAGTAACCAAAACTTTTTCTGCCGACTCTTTAATTTCCAGTTCAGTCTGTTTGTTCAGAATATTTTCCAAAAGGGATGTATAAATTGGTTTGCTGCCAAGCAGGTTTGCGATGATATAAGCAATACTGCTCACGACAGCGATGTCTAACATCCGGTGCATATTGCCGGTCATTTCGGTAATCAATACAATACCGGTAATCGGTGCACGCACGATGCCCGCAAATAATCCCGCCATGCTGATAACGATAAACTGGGGAAGTAAATCGTTTGGCAGGGAGAGAGTGTGGATGGAAAGGTTTCCGAAAATTGCCCCGATGTAGGCGCCTAAAATCAGAAGTGGGAAAAAGATTCCACCGGGTGCGCCGCATCCGAAACTAACTGCCGAAAATAAAAATTTAACGACAAGTAAAATGCAAATCATGGAAAGTTCCGGTTTCCCATGCTCTAACAAAGCAATCATGCTGTGACCGCCGGCTAATACCTGCGGAAGGGTGAGACCAAGAATCCCGGAAATGACAAAAACAAAGGCAATCCGGATTTCTTTTGGTATTTTTTTCAAACGGTGGAAAAAAGCCTGCATTTTTAACATGACAAAATTATATCCGGCACCCGCAAGACCAAGCAAAATACCAAGCAATGCTAACAGCCAATAATAGCGGAGTGCAAGAGTCGATGTCGTAAACGAAAAAATAGCAGACTGTCCAAAAAATATTTTTGCGACGAAGTCGGCGCACACCGTGGCAATCAGACCGGCGACCAACATTGTGCGGTCAAAGGTGTGGTGGATTTCTTCAAGAACAAACATAATGCCGGCAAGCGGTGCATTAAAGGCGGCGGCAAGTCCGGCACCTGCGCCACACGATAACAGACCGATTTCTGTTGTTTTATCATAGTTTCTAAGGCGGGAATAACTTTTTGCCACCATCGCACCAAGCTGAATGGACGGGCCCTCTCTTCCAAGGGACAGACCGCCGAAGATACTAAGTGTACCACCGGTGAATTTGGCTAAAACGACACGCCAAAAACTCTGGTCCAAATAACCGCGGACCTCCCCTGAAACCTGCGGGATCCCGGAACCGGCAGCCATTGGCTCCCATTTCACAATCTTTGCGACAATACATCCCATCAAAATAAGAGCGGCAAACCAGAGGGCGGTAACACCTGCATTTCCGCGTATGAAATTCAGAACCGCATATAATCCGCTCTCTGCATAAGTTAGGCAGTATCGGTATAGAACGGCAGTCAAGCCGGCCAAGACACCGATTAAAGCACCTTCTATAACGAGTGTAATACTTCGCTTTGCCGTATTGTTTTCCAATTTTTCCAAAGTATGTTGATATTTATTCATAGGTAAACTCTCTCCTCGTTGTTTTCTTTATCCAATCAACCAGAGATATTTTACATCCAAATGCATTATTTTGCAAATACCCTCTTATTGCTCCTAAATGTAATGAAATTAAAAAATCTTTGCCGTTATAAAACCGTAATCGTACATTCCTTTGTTACACCGTCAATCGATGCCCGGATTTTTGTTGTGCCACGTTTTATTGCCGTGACTTTTCCGCGGCTGTTGACGGTGGCTACACTTTTTTTCTGAGACTTCCATGTTGCTTTTTTCCCGGAGGACACTTTTGCTGTCAGAAGAAGTGTCTGATTGCGGGACAAAGATGCAGAAGTATAATTAAGTGTAACTTTAGGTTTTTTTACCGTGACATGACAGGTTTTTTTCGTACCGTCTGCCTTTGCGGTAATTGTAGTCTCTCCTGGTTTCTTTGCTGAAATTTTACCGTTTTCGTCAATTTCGGCAACGCTTGATTTTTGAGATTTCCATGAGATAGGTGACCTATTTGAGGTCTGCCCTTTCAGAGTAACCTGCGCTCCGTTTTCCATTGTAATGGAGGCAGTTGATAACGTAATGATAGTTTTTGTGACGGTAATTTTACAACTGGCTTCCCCACCTGCGACTTTTCCCGTAATCGTGCAGGTGCCCGCTTTTTTTGCGGTGACTCTGCCATATGTATTTACCGAGGCGACAGCACTTTTACTGCTTTTAAACCGAACCCACTTGCCGTTGCTTGCAATTCCCGCAAGAGTAAAAGAATCGCCAATTTTTAATGTGGCGTGATATCGGGAAAGAATTACAAGAGCCGGTGAGGCGGCATCTGCTGTCAAAGGTGCGGAAAAAACAGAGGCGGTAAACAGTACCGCTGTACATAAAAGGGCGATGCTCCGCCGGCAAGCCGCTTTCAAAAAAATAGACGTGTGTTTCATGATAAACCCTCCTTTTGTGGAGCAATAAGAGGGTAAATACAAGATAACACACGTCTAGTCATAAATCAAGTATTATTTTAATCTTCTTCTCGTCCGGGTAAAATGGCATTTAACAAAACGCCCATAATAGCAGCAATGGCAAGACCGGTTAAAGTGATGCTTGTTCCTGCAATCTGGAAGGTAAGTCCGGAAGAGAAACCAAGTCCGCATACTAAAATGGTAGCCGCAATAATTAAGTTTCTTGATTTGGTGAAATCAACTTTGTTTTCTACGACGTTTCGGACACCGATGGCGGCAATCATACCGTAGAGAATAAAGCTGACACCGCCGACAATTGCAGCCGGAAGGGTACTGATGATACCGGCAAATTTCGGGATGAAACTTAAAACAACAGCGTAAATAGCAGCCAGACGGATTACTTTCGGATCATGTACACGGCTCAGTTCCAGAACACCTGTATTTTCACCGTAAGTGGTGTTGGCAGGGCCACCAACCAAAGCAGAAAGGGAAGTTGCCAGACCATCACCGATTAATGTGCGGTGAAGACCGGGATCTTCTACATAATTTTCGCCAACGGTTGCGGAAATGGCGGAAATATCGCCGATATGCTCCATCATGGACGCAATGGCAATCGGAGCCATAGCAAGGATTGCAGTTAAGTCAAATTTACAAAACTCAAATGGTGGAACATTAACCCAGGAAGCTTTGGCAACTTCTGCAAAATTAAAGATGGCGGAACCATCCGGATTTGTGATACCGCAAAAGTGCAGAATCAAGGCAACAGCGTAAGCACCGGCGATGCCGAGAAGAATTGGGATGATTTTCCACATACCTTTTCCCCAGATGTTGAAAATCACAATGATGGCAAATGCGATAATGGCTAACAGCCAGTTTGTCTGAACATTATTAACTGCGGATGGTGCTAAACTTAAGCCGATGCAGATAATAATCGGACCGGTGACAACCGGTGGAAGAAAACGCATCGCACGTTTCACACCGACTAGTTTGATAATCAGTGCAAGCACCAGATACAGAGCACCGGCTACTACGATACCACCGCAGGCGTAAGGCAGTTTTTCGCCCATGGACATATCTTTGAAAATTCCGGTGTCCAATTTGGAAACGGTTTCAAATCCGCCGAGAAAGGCGAACGAAGAACCAAGAAAAGCGGGAACTTTTAATTTCGTACACAAATGGAAGAAAAGTGTGCCGACACCGGCGCAGAATAATGTAACCTGAATGGAGAGCCCCTCTCCTTTAAAATAGTTGTTTACCAGAATCGGTACTAAGATTGTGGCACCAAACATGGCGAACATATGCTGTAGACCCAACAGCAGCATTTTGGGGATGCCAAGCGTTCTGGCATCGCGGATTGCATTGTTTTTTGTTTCCATAAGAAACCTCCTCATAATCGTTATTGGTTTTATTATAAAGAAAAAAAGTTCATCTGACAAGCATTGTTGCAATTGTGGCGTAAGAATAGTAAAATGAGGGAGGAAATAGAAAGGTGAACAAAGATGAAGAAGAGATTTACGGCGGGTGTTTTATTAGCCATTTTTACGTTTTTATTTTTAGAGACAGAATATTTATTTGTGAACATAATGGGTACGCTTTCGAATTCGCGGCAGGCAGTGAGTGCGCAGGGAATTGTGCTGGGTGTCAGCGTCATTGGTTTTGTTTTATATGCTCTATTTCACAGGATAAAATCTGCTTTTGTAAAAAGAGTGGTGACAGTCATGTTTCCACTTATTATGGCGGTCTGCTTGTTCTTTTTATATGAAGCGGATAGTTACGCCATCTGTCTTTTTGTAGGCTGTGTTGTATTTGTGCTGCTTGGATTGTTTGGCAGTGCTCTGCATTATCATGCACTTTTTTATGTTGGCAGAGATTCGCACCTGGCACTTTTGATTGGTGTGGCTTATGCACTGGGGTTACTTTTTCAGTTTATATGTAACAATCTTGTTCGCAGCCAGATGGTACAGTTGATTTTTGTATTTATTCTTTTTGCCGCCACGGTTTATTATCTGCTCATACGAAAGGAAGCAGTGGAGTTAGAGCCTGTGGACAAGGGGGAAAAACAGAAGAAAATAACAGGATATATATTGGTTTTATGTGTTTTGTGTATGACGATGATTTTTGCGGCATTGGATAATGCGGTTACGCTGCAGCATGCAAAGGGAAGCTTGGATGTTGGACAGTGGCCGAGGCTTCTATTGGCGGTAAGTGGAATTTTGGCAGGCTTTTTGTTTGATTTAAAAAAACACCGGTATATGTCGATTGTGATGTTCTGCGTCACGCTTTTATCTGTACTCTGTGTGCTTGTTATTGTGACAGGAGGCTCGGTGCTTGCCGGACTTGTTATTTTTTATTTGTCATCCGGATTTTTCGTTGTCTATTTTACGACGAGATTTATGAATTATGCGGTACAGAGTTCCATTCCTGCACTTTGGGCAGGCATGGGAAGAGCGGTAAACAATGCGGGAGCGGCGGTCGTGACCGGAGGATCGATAGCCTTAGTAGAAGGTGGGAATGTAATTTTGATTTCTTCTGTGGTGCTGGTGCTGTTTGCACTTATCAGCATTGCGATGTTTGCGACGGAGAGGCAGCAGGGAAAGAAAAAGACAGAAGATGCACAGGCACTTGACTTAGGAGCATTTGCGAAAAAATATTCCCTCACAAAAAGAGAAACGGAAGTTTTGGAGGCATTGTTAAATTTCGATGACAGTGCGAAAGATTTGGCAAAGCAATTATTTATTTCGAGAGCGGCTTTGTACCGGCATATTTCTTCCTTGAATGAGAAAACGGGTACAAAATCGAGAATTGGCTTGATTCAGTTCTATTATCAGCAAAAAAATGAAGAATGAGATAAATGTAAACTGTTGATATCCCCTTTTTTTTATTAAAATGTTTGTGTATTAACACGAAAATTAAAGAAAGGGGATGTTATTATGAAACATTTCAAATGGACATTGATTATGTCTATGCTGACATTGATTTTTTTGATTCCGGCTCATGGCGCAAAGGCGGCAAATGGACCGGCAGAGGGAGAGGGCGGTTATGCCTATATCGGATTCGCAGATTACGAGAATGAAATAAAATATGTTTACTGTGCTCCGCATGTGGGAACTGCAGAGAGCGTAGCAGGAGCTTCTTATGACAAGGCAAGTAATACGTTAACGCTGAATGAATATTCCGGTACAACATTCAGGATTGTTACAAATATGATGGGAGATGATTTCAAAATACGTTTGATTGGAAAAAATCATGTGCAGCAGCTGGCGGTCTGGGGAGATGGCTGGGGTGGCTGTGTTGAGTTTGTTGGAGATGGCAGTCTTTATGTAAACGAAAAGAAACTTTTTATGGATGCTGTTATATTAATGCCGGAATATTCTAAGGCATGCATAAAAACGAGTGGGAATGCCGTATTATATTGTTATGCACCGAATGGAGGCAGACCCTTGCGTGTTTCTGCAGCAATGACAAACCGTGCGGATGAAGTTGTAGTTGGAAAGGGGTCTCTTAGTGTGGATATAGAGGATGCTTATCATGCGGCAGAAAAGCAGGTGAGCGTGATCACCCAATTTAGTGATTTTAAAACCACCTACGCAGTATATAAAAAAGAAGGCTCTGAAAAAAAATATGCTGTGTCAACAGGTACGTTAAACGATAAAGAGGCTTATTTTATATCAGAAATATTAGAATGTGATGGACTGGAGACAAGCCCATTCATATATGAGATAAAATCGGTATATGGTGCATTTGACGCTGCAAAAGAAGGTCTCACGGAGACGGCCGAGACAGCGGAGGTATATGATGTCTGGCAGCGGGGACCGCAAAGTTTATATAAGGAACGTGCTACCGGAAAATCATGTATCTTTGCAGCAACATCGGAAAATGGCAAAACGGTCTATCAGAAGTATTATTTGTCGACACCATTTGAAGTGATGTATGATGATAACGAGCCGTCTAGCTCCTTTTGTGCGGGAATCAAGGATAAAGGGGCGACATATGCTAATCTTGGGGAAATCAACCAGGCAGGCTATGACGTGGTTGAAAGCCGAACCAAAATAGAGGGTTGTTACACGTTATTTGTGGATGGCACATTTTATACTCTGCAGTCAGAAGAAAAGACTTGCAATCATTTATTTACGACACAGGAAGTGCAGAAAAAAGCCGGTTTTGATACGGATGGCGTTTTGCTGAAAAAATGCAGAGACTGTGGTGTGATTACATCACGTATATCAATTCCGAGGGTTTCCAATGTTTCCCTTTTACAGACCGTATTTACCTATGATGGAAAGGCAAAAACGCCGAAAGTGACAGTCAAAGATTCGACGGGTCAGGTACTGCCACTGGGAAGTACGTATATACTGTCTTATCCGAAAAATCGAAAAGACGTGAACCGGTATGCGGTGTCACTTACATTGACCGGAGGTCGGTATGCGGGTACAAAACAGTTGTATTTCACGGTGAAACCACAGGCAACAGCGTTTTCTAAGGTTAAGGCAGGCAAGAAGAAAATGACGCTGAAGTGGAAGAAGAAATCACAAATCAGTGGTTATGAAGTGTGGTACAGTACCAGTAAAAATATAAAAAAGGGAGTCAAAAAGGTAGTAATTAAAAAGGCGAAAAAGACTTCCGCTGTATGTAAAAAGTTGAAATCCGGCAAAAAGTATTTTGTGAAAATCCGGACTTACAAGACGGTGAAGCAGGAGAATAAGAGTATAAAAATTGTATCGAATTTTAGCAAAGTGAAATCGGTAAAGATTAAGTAGCGGTGGAATCCTTCTTTTTCAAAATGCGAGATTGTATTTTTTCACAAGAAAAGGTACAATAATAGAAAACGCGAAAGAAAATGGAGGAAAGAAAATGAAACAGATTACTATAATGGAACATCCGCTGATTCAGCATAAGATTTCGATTTTGCGAAATGAGGCAACAGGAACGAATGAATTCCGCCGTCTGATTGAGGAGATTGCCATGCTTATGGGATATGAGGCACTCCGTGATCTGCCGGTTGAAGATGTGGAAATTAAGACACCGATTGAGACGTGCCAGACACCGATGATTGCCGGAAAGAAGTTAGCTATTGTGCCGATTCTTCGTGCCGGACTTGGTATGGTAAGCGGTATTTTATCACTGGTGCCATCGGCAAAAGTCGGACATATCGGTTTGTACCGTGATGAAGAGACACATGAACCTCATGAGTATTACTGTAAGCTTCCGGAACCGATTGACCAGAGAACGATTGTGGTTGTGGATCCGATGTTGGCAACCGGTGGTTCGGCAGTAGCGGCAGTAGATTTTATCAAAGCGCATGGTGGAAAGAACATTAAATTTATGTCGATTATTGCTGCACCGGAAGGAATTGAGCGTCTGATGAAAGCACATCCGGATATTCAGCTTTATGTGGGATGCAAAGACCGCTGCCTGAATGAAAATGCGTATATTTGTCCGGGACTTGGAGATGCTGGAGATCGAATCTTTGGAACCAAGTAAGAAATGTTAGAAAATAAAATGCTTAGAAAGCAAAATCTGATGTCAGGATTTTAGCCTTCTAAGCATTTTTTTATTTACACCACAAGTAACAGTAAGATTGCGTTCTTGCGGCGAATAATTCCGTTTTCAGAAGTTTTTTGACTTCGTCTTTTGTGTACCAGCCGGCTTTTATTTCCTCAACAGTGGAACTGCTTTTGGAAAAGGTGCCGTCTGCAACACCGACGATACAGAGGTTGGTTTCATTGGCAAAGCCAATGGCACTGTAACTTAAAGGAAGAATATCGTTTACCGTCAGTAAATCAAGTCCGGTTTCTTCTTTTAATTCGCGCCTTGCGCTTTCGATTGGCGCTTCGCCTTCATCAATCAGGCCTGCCGGGAAATTATATACCCAGTCGCCTAAAGCAAGGCGGAATTCTTTATTTAACAGTATTTTTTCGTTCTTCTCATCATGCATGATTAAAACAACAGAGTCCGGTGTTTTTGCCTGAAGCTCCGAAAGTGTGGAAATGTCCGGATTTCGGCTAATCATTTCATAAACTTTTTCTTTTCCATCGACCGTTTCATATGTGATATCATAGCGGTGGATAAAGTGACCGTCATGAATTTTTTTTAAACTTTTAAACTCCATAAAAACCTCCGTAGGTTCTACGATTTATTCCTGATAAGTTTTGACAGATTCAAATTCTTCAACAATTTCTTTGGATGGTGCTTTTGTCAAAAGGCTGACAATGACAATGCACAAAAGGCTGACAAGGAATCCTAATAACAGGGAGTAAATTCCGGTTACGGCGTAAGGTGTCTGACCGCCAAGAATTGGAAGGTAATCCCAGATGATAACGAACAATCCACCGGATACGATGCCGGCAACGGCACCCGGAAGGTTGGTACGTTTCCAGAACAGGGAGCACACAACGAGTGGACCAAAGGCGGAACCAAGACCGGCCCATGCGTCAGAAACAAGTCCCATGATACTGCTGTCCGGATTCCATGCGATAATGCAGGCAACGACAGCAATTACAAGAACCGTGATACGGCTTACGTTTAATACTTTTTTGTCTTCTGCTTCCGGCTTCAGAATATTTTTGAAAATATCTTTTGATGCGGAGGAGGCGCAGACAAGAAGCTGGGAATCTGCTGTTGACATAATGGCAGCAAGGATTCCGCAAAGGAACAAACCGCCAATAAAGATTAAGACGATATTGCCATCGAAAATCTGCTGAATCATTTTGATAAATACATTTTCGGAACCGGTTTCTACGAGTGTTTCATTTAAGAATCCGCGTCCTAAGATTCCGATAAAGCATGCGGCAATCAGCGAAATGGCAACCCATACGATTGCGATTACACTGGATTTTTTCAATTCTTTTTCGCTCTTAACAGCCATAAAACGGACTAAGATATGTGGCATACCGCAGTAACCAAGTCCCCAGGCCAAGTCAGAAACGATGGAAATCAGCGGATATGGTTTTCCGTCCATATAGAACAAACTTAAGAAGTCTGAATTTTCTGCTACACCGTGAGCGGTTAATGCGCTGGTGAAGTCGCCACTGATAGCGGCATAAGCAATAATTGGCACCGTTAAGAGAGCGATAAGCATCATGGTTCCCTGCACAAAATCGGTGGTACATACGGCGAGGAATCCTCCCATAAACGTGTATGCCAGAATAACGGCTGCACCAATTAAAAGTGCGTAGTGGTAATCAAGACCAAATACGGTCTGGAAGAGTTTTCCACCGGATGCCAGTGCCGATGCGGTATACACTAAGAAGAAAATAACGATTACAACGGAAGAAATTCCAAGAAGAATCTTTTTCTTATCGCGAAAACGGTTCTGGAAAAATTCCGGGAGTGTTAAAGAGTTGTTTGCTACAATTGTGTAACGGCGCAGACGTTTGGAAATGCAAATCCAGTTAAGTGCCGTTCCGATAAACAATCCGATGGCAATCCAGGCTTTTCCGGTTCCGGCAAGGTAAATCGAACCCGGCAGTCCCATCAAGAGCCATCCGCTCATATCGGAAGCCTGTGCGGAAAGAGCGGCAACCCAGCTGTTTAAGCCTCTTCCGCCAAGAAAATAATCTTCGGTACTGTTTGTTTTTTTCATCGAAAAGATGCCGATGCCAATCATCATCGCTAAATAACATACGAAGGCAATTAACACCGCAATGGTAGTTGTGGACATAAAAAATCCCCTTTCATAAAGTGTAATAATCGTCAAAAGTATAACATATTTGAGGGGGTGTAGGCAAGTAATGGTTAGGACTTGTTTTTAGATTTCGGCAGCTCAGAGGAAAAATTTTTCTTCTGAGCTGCCGAAATCTAAATAAACTTATAACGAATATTTGCTACATCTTTTGTGGCTGAAATTTTGGGGTGATTTGTGGCTGGAATTTGGGAATAACACTTCCGGAACAACTCTCTTGCTTGATTTTTGCCTAGAGGGTTGCATTTTCACCTCATTATTCGGTTTTATTCGGGAAAATTGTACGACACATGCAACTCTTTGTATTAATTTCTTGCTTTTTGGTTGCTTTCGGCTGAATTTTCTCAAAATCTATGCAACCATTTTTGGTATATATGAAGGATAAGGTTGCATGTGGTTCTTTTCGTCCGAATTACGGAAAACGAAAAAGTGTCAACGAACACTTGGCAATTGCATACTTTTTTGAAGTGGATTAACTGAAAGCAGGATGGACATCATATTGCAGTTGTAGTAAAATACGAAGCAATAGTTTTGTGTTGATAGTTTTTGAAAGGGAGTGCGTTAATATGAAGTGGGTTCGATATTTTCTGATTTGTTGCTTGAGTCTGTTTGTTATTTCCTGCGATAAAGAAGCTGCGGTGCAACCGAGAGAGGAAGTTTCTCTAAAACGAGATAAGTCATACGAATATGAAAAAATACAAAAGCCGGAGCCTGCATTTTCAAATGATATGAAACAAATGTATCTTATTGCAGGTGAAGAGGTGCCATATTTCATTTTTCGCATGCGGACTTCCGGAAAAGATTCTTATATGGAGTGCCGGTGGGAGGGAGATAAGAAATGGGTGACGAAAAAAACGTCATGGAGTGATTTTGTTGCAAAAAACTGCGGCAATGGTGAAATTCAGATTGCAGCCGATACAAAGCAGAATTTGTACGTGATGTATAGTGATAATAGTAAAACAAAATGCCAGCTGTATAAAATCAAGAAAAATAGGGAAATCCGGGAACTTCATATCCCTGATATTACGTCACGTGTAAAAGGGCAAAAGATTGTATCGTTTAGTGTGATTAACGAATCACGTCTTGTGTTTTTCTTTTCCATGGAGGAAGATGCCACGGACGGACAGGCAATTGAGTACGACAGTGTAGAAGAAAAATTTCTTGCCAAAGATGGAAAAATTGATGATATATCAGCAGGGTTTGATACGGAAGGAAACTATTATGTGGTGGCACCGAGACAACAATTGATTTTGAAAAAGTCACTTTATGAGAGCATGCCGAAAAAGGTTATAAAATGTGAGGGAATGACATCGGAAAGCAGTACTTCCGGTCTTGTGATTGATGATGATTCCGGATATCTGTTGACGGGGAATGGCATCTATGGTGGGAAATTGGATGCCAATGAATGGGAGAAGAAGATTGATGGGAAAGAACTCTATTACTGCAAGGACTTTCCGTCGCCGGTTCTTGGGATTGCCAACATGGCAAAGGCGCCGGGCAGGGATTTGGAATTTTATATGATGACATGGAAAAATGCGGAGTGTTCGGATTTTGAATGGGTTCATTATTTTGCGGGCAAAAAACCGTAAATTACTGGCAGGAATGGCTAGAATATGTTACATTATAACTAACGAAAATCGTTTCGATTGGGTTTATGGGAACGGTCGTATTACATAGGAGGTATTCCACATGGGAAAAGAGAGATTTGTTGATTTAATCCAGAAAAAAAAGAATGGAGAGACACTGACAAAAGAAGAAATTGATTTTATGATAACGGATTATGTGGCGGGGAAAATTCCGGATTATCAGATGTCTGCCATGCTGATGGCAATTTACTTTAATGGTATGGAAAATGAGGAACTGGCAGCGTTTACTTTGGCAATGCGGGATTCCGGAGATTTGGTCGATTTGTCACCGATTGAAGGAATTAAAGTGGACAAACATTCGACGGGCGGTGTCGGCGACAAGACAACACTGATTGTTGGACCGATTGTAGCGGCGTGTGGCGTGCCGGTGGCAAAAATGAGTGGACGTGGGCTTGGATTTACCGGAGGAACACTAGACAAACTGGAGTCGATATCCGGTTTTCGTATTGACCTTTCGGCACAGGAGTTTTTCGAAACGGTGAAAAAAACGGGAATCAGCGTGATTGGACAGACCGGAAATCTGGCACCGGCGGACAAACTTTTGTATGCACTCCGCGATGTAACAGCTACAGTGGACAGTATTCCGTTGATTGCAGCGTCGGTTATGAGCAAGAAGCTGGCGGCAGGAAGTGACAAAATTGTTTTGGATGTCACGACGGGCAGCGGAGCATTTATGAAAAATACAAGAGATGCGAAAAATCTTGCGAAACATATGGTGGCAATTGGAAATCATGCGGGAAAAGAGACCGTGGCAATTTTAACCGGCATGGAGGAACCGCTCGGATTTGCAATCGGCAATAACATGGAGGTAAAAGAAGCGATTGAGGTGTTAAAAGGAGACGGTCCGGAAGACGTTAAAGAAGTCAGTGTGGCGTTAGCCGGTATGATGCTGTCACTTGGGCTGGAAAATGTAAGCCACAGTCAGGGAAAAAGGATGGCGAAAAAAGCTCTTTCGTCCGGACAGGCATTTGAGAAATTCAAAGAAATGGTACAGGCGCAGGGCGGCGATATCCGTTATGTAGAGCATCCGGAATTTTTTGAGAGAGACGCATTTGAGGGAGAAGTGCTTGCCGCAGAAGATGGATTTTTATCCGGATGGAATCTATACAGGATTTTTGGCAGACGCACGTCAGGCCGATAAAGCAGTTGAATTTATTGAACAGTTTGCAAAAGAAGACACAAAGATACTTATAGATCCTGTTATGGGGGATAATGGAGAAGAGTACCCGATTTATACGGAGGCACTCTGTGAAAAAATGCGTTTTCTGGTCAGAAGAGCGACGGTGATAACACCAAATCTGACAGAAGCGCTATTGTTATTATATGGCGCACAGCGTGCACATGTATTGTGGAAGGAGCTATCACTTATGGATGAGGAGAGATTGCTGAAATTCACAGAAAGTACAGGGAAGGAACTTTCAAAAGAGTTTGA
>ENA-ORTV01003352-ORTV01003352.1-human-gut-metagenome-genome-assembly--contig:-NODE-3352-length-13519-cov-2.323752_pt1 | contig 13519 bp, 9 predicted proteins | sample MGYA00241915_ERZ509194 | MGnify/ENA primary metagenome ERZ509194 (study PRJEB26280, sample SAMEA2338810) | human gut metagenome | biome: human gut; feature: human-associated habitat; material: faeces... | reverse complement strand
GTTCGTTCTTTTCTTCACGGACGGTTCCGACGGCATCGCCGACTGTCGATTTGGCGTCGTTGACGGTTGATTTTACTTCACCGACCGTTGACTTGGCATCGGCAATTGCTCCCTGTGCGGTTGCTTTGGCATCGTTTACCGCAGCCTGAGCGTCGGCAGCCATTTGTTTGGCCTCGTCAACCTGAGATTTGACGTCGTTGACCATGTCTTTGCCTTCCTGAATTTTCTTTTCGGCGTCTTCTTTCAGTTTTTTGGCTTCTTCCATGGCCTTTTTGGCTTTTTCAATTTTCTTTTTCTGTTTTTCGAGTTTTTCTTTTTTCTCTTCTAATTTTTTCTTCTTTTCTTCCAGGCGTTCTTTTTCTTTCTGGAGTTTTTCGGCTTTTTTCTTGGCTTTTTCGAGGTTGTCACCGGCAAATTTGGTTACGGAGGATTTGGCATCGCCGATGGCACTGTTCATTTTGCCACCCAGTTTGGTGGCTTCGGTTACGATTTTGGACTGTTTGACCAGTTCGATTTTGGAGGAAATTCCCTCTTTAATTGCAGTCAAATCCAGCGTAGGCCATTGCGCCTGTGCCGGAGAGGACAGAGACATGAGCAATGACACCCCAAACAGGGTTATCAGTTTTTGATGTTTTAAAATACTCATTGCAACCTCCATACGCCAAGTAACCGTATATTTTAATAATACCAAAATTTGCGCCATTTATAAACGCCTAATATGCATATCAGCCAATATTTAAATATTTTGTAACAAAGTTCGCTTCGCCGTATTCCTTAATCAGTTCTTCAACCAGCAGAACGTTCTTACGGCCGGAATTGTACAGTTTCAGATACGGCCCGAGACCGCTTAAATCGACGTCCAGAATAACAGATTCACCGGTTGCCGGGCGGGAAAGCAAAATCGCATAAGGAAAATCGCGGTAGCTTTTGCCGAAAATAAAGTCGATTTCACGCTGGGTCAGGTTCCAGTTGGCATAGTCTTCCGGCATGGCCTGCGGGTTACGGAAAAAGATGACGGTTTGACACTGACCGCGAATAACCTCGCCGACACCGAGTTTGTCAATGATGTTCGGCTGTTGGAAGGCGCAGAGGTAAGCCTGACGTTTTTTACGTCCTTCCTGCAGACCGATGATAAAGTAATCGCGGAACATCGGGTGTTTTAACATCGGCGCGGTTTCATCAATCATAATCAGCGAGGGTACGCCGGTATCGCCGGTTTCGGCCATAATACGGTGCATGATGTAGCTGATGACGGCCGGAGCCAGCGTTTCGTCTTCAAAAATATGGGTAAAGTCAAAAGCCATAAAGCGTTTGCTGGCCAAGTCCAGGCTGTCGTTTTCGGCATTGAAAATGTTGCCGTACTGGTCAGGATTAATCCAGCGGAAGAGCTCGCGGCGCATATTGCCGGTCGGCGAAAAACAGCTTTTGTAAAGGTTTTTCAAAATCCGTTCCTCGGGTTTCAGATAGTCAAACGCCGTGGTCACCGCGCGGCCGATTTCCTTTTCGGACAGGGCATCGTCAACCATGGTAATCGCCTTCAGCCAGCGGCGGAGAAAGGCGCGGTTGTTCGGCGTGTTGCGGCAGTCAAACGGGTTAAGAGAGACGTTTTTTTCATCGCCGTCAAAACCGACATAAGCCCCTTGAACCGCACGGGTAAAGATTTCCGCACCGCGGTGACGGTCAAAGAAGAAAACTTTCAGGTCATGGTGGCGCATCGCCTGTCCGGCAAGGAAGGTCAGCAAAGTGGTTTTACCTTGTCCGGTCGGTCCGATAATGCAACAGTGGGCCACAGCGGAATCTTCGGTTGAAACATGGAATTGGAAACGGTAAGCCGAACCGGAAGTGGTGCGGAAAATGGAAATGGCTCCCGGACCCCAGTCACTCTTCGGCAGGCCTTCAGACGGTTTGTCAAAAGAAATGGCCATGGCAACAACCCGTGACAAATAACGATAAGTGCGCGGATAAGCGTCATAAGTCGGAAACTGGTTAAAGAAAGCCGCCTGAGCCACCCAGCCCTCCCGAACCGGAGTAACGCTGAAGAGACGGCAGATGCGCTGCACTTCGCTTTCGCCGAATTCGATTTCCTCCATGGTTTCACCTTTGATAATAATGTCCATGGCATATTCGGTCAGCGCCTGATAGTCGGCGTCGCTGTCTTCAATGGCAGACAGGGCTTCACTGTATTGGTTGATGACATCCGGCGAAAAACTGGTCACTGCGGCCATGCGCTGCTGCTGCATCAGCAAAGCGCGGGCGTGCGGTTTGAAAATAGGTTTAACGTTATGAAGCATGGTCAGTTCGCAGTCAATCGAGAGCAGCGAGGCAATCATTCCCTCGTCCATATAATCACCCGAACTGCGAATGCCCATAACAATGGCAAACATTTCCTTGTCGCCGGAGAAGAATTTAATCAGCCCTTTTTCATCGGTAAAATGGATATGGTCGGCAGTCAGCAGTTCATTGAGCTGATATCCCTCGGCACCGCGCACTTTGGGCATCGGCTTGGAGAGCGGGCTGCAAATCTTGGAAAAAATTGCCAGCGGGCTGTCGGCGGCGGCACTGTCTTCAGTTTCAAACATCGGTTTAACGCCGTAATCGTTCAAAGTGGCGAGCAGGGCCTGAGAAGCGTAGTTGAGGTCTTTTAGCGCCTCAGGGCGGTCAGCCACGGAAAGGACGATATAGTGGCCGTTGCTGTAAACGCGGTCCAAATTGTTGCGCCAGGTCATGGAAATCTGCTCCAGCAGCTGGTTGCCGAAATCGCCGCTGTCGGCTTCCATGGAAATTCTTTCGCGCAGGGTAATCACCCGGCAGACCACCTGCAGGTCGGACATTGAATCAATCCATGATTTGCGCGCCTCCATCATGGACAGGCTTTTTTCATCCGTCACAAACGACAAATCGACCCCTTCAACCTTGAACACGCGGGCAAAAGAGCCGTTATAGCAGCGGATGGTTATGCCGTCAGCCATCAGCTTGTTAAAGGGCAAAAAGTCAGCCACCCGGGATTCCTGCGGCTGAGGCAGAATAATCCGGCCTAATTTGGTGGCCCATAATCCGGCAAAAGCGGCCGCGGAAACAAAGCCGATGACGGCGACCGCAACCTCAATGCTGGACAAGCCTTGAACAAAAATCGTAAAAAAGTCAAAATCAGGGCGCAAATTTATTCCCCTTTTCTTTATAAAGGTTGTTACTAATCCGGCGGCATTGGCCGAAAGCCTGAATCATGGAGGAAATGTGCGGTTCTTTGCCGCCCCAGAGCACAATAACGCCGTGCGCGGCAACAATCGTTACAATGAAAATCAGCGGGTTCATTTTAAACACGCCCATGCACATAAACATCAGCGGAAACTGAATACCCAGATTTAAAAGCGTCGGCAGGAACGGCCCCCACAAGATCTTGGGAGGATTGGCTACGGCTTTTAATATCATTTCTCTCATCGCGACAAATCCTGACGTTTGGTTTGATTCTAGCGCAATCTCATTTAGTTGCAACAAAAAGCTATACTTAACAACACCCTGCCCGTCGTTGAGCCTGCGTTTCAAAAACGAATCTCAACCACCGGGAAAGGGTTTCCCTTATTGTTCAGTATATCCTTTTTTTATGAAAAATCCCTTAACACGGGGACAAACAAGACAGGAAAGGAAAATGCGGGCAGCATGGCACCACATAAAAAAAGGATGTCCAAAGACATCCTTTTTTAGCTATCAGGTTTGTGCATCAAAATCATTTTGAAGGAGACGCCATCTTGAAACCGCATTTTTTACAAGCGGCAGTAAGATTAGCATCTGCACCTTCCGGTGCCATAAAGCATTCTTCTTTCACTCCTTTTTGTTTACACCATTTTTCCATTTCTTGATCGTATTCCTTCTGAAGCTCATCTTGTTTTGCATTAAGCTTTTCAACACATGCTTGAGCTTCGGCAGCCGCTTTGTTCGGATCTGTTGACTTTACAGAATTAGCACATGTTTTGCAAATGCTATCTCCGCTCTTACATTGTTCAGCTAATGCACTTTTAATTTTCGACAAATCCGATCCTGTTGTTTGCGTTGTTGCCGCAGGCTTTTCTTCCTTTTTCTCCTCTTTCTTTTCTTCTTCCTTCTTACCGTTCAGGGCTTCTTTGACACTTTCAGCCGTTGCGCGGTTATATTCGTTGACCAGCTCGGTTTTAACCTTGTTGCCTTTGGCATCATAGGTCACTTTATTACCCGCGCTGTCAGTAACGGTTCTGGAACCGTCCGGGCTTTTAACAACCGTTGTACCGTCTTTGGTGGTTGTGGTGGTGCCGTCCTTATTGACTGTGGTTACAGTCTTACCGTCTTTGGAGGTGGTGCGAACCGAACCGTCGCCAAGAGTTTCGACCTTTTTGCCGTCAGCGGTTGTCTGCGTGTTTTTAACATAGCCGGAAGTCTTTTTAAAGGCCTCTTCTTCGGCTTTAGCCTGTTCTTCCCGTTTGGTTGCATCACTGCGGAAGTCAAACATTCCGTTTTGTTTACTTTGTTCCGCGGTATCCATACCTTCGGTTACCGCCGTTCCGACACCGAAGCCGACACCGAGAATTTTACCCAAAGCCCCGTCACCGCCGATAGACTGGCCTTCATTGGCCGCATTGGCTACGTTTTTAACCGAGTTCGAGGCATTGTTGGCAATGTTGCCGACTTTGTTAATTCCGGAGAGAATGGTCGAACCACCGCCGGCTCCGTCATTTTCAAGCCATTTATTAACGCCGGTTTTATTATTGTTCACCGTTTCTTCCATTTGTTCCATATATTTCTTTTCCTGCTCACTGCAGTTACCGGCATTACATTTTTTCGTTAACTTATCAAGTGTTTCCTGAGCTTCGGCCCGGGCCTCGCGCGCCGCATTGGTTGAACCGGCGTCACGAATATTGTTAGACAGATTACCGGCATTGGTCGCAATATTATTGGCCAGAACTTGCCCGGAGTTGACAATCGTACCGGTTGCATTGGCCACAGCGCCGGCCGCATTAATAATACCGTCCAGTCCGCCGCCACCGCTCTTAATCTGAGCGGTCATATTGGAAACCGCAGATTTAACGTTGCTGACCGTCGATTTGGCCGCTTTATACATATCGCTGGCATTGCGGACCGCATTTAAACCGGCCGTAATCGAGCCTTTCAAATCTTTTAGTGACCACTTCTGCTTTTTCCCGGTAACCGTGACTTCCGGCAAAATCTGATTACAGAAAGTGCTGTTTTTATCCAAATCCTCATCGCAGTCGGTTACCTGACCGTCACTGCCCTGAATATCAGAGAAACCGGCCGGCAGATATTTACCAAAACGCAGGGTATTATCTTTGCCGGTGGTAAAATACTCGATAAACGGCGTCATCATCGATAAGAGGAACAAACCGATACCGATGTTGGCCAGGTGTTTCCAGTTCATTTTTCCGAAAATAGCGGCATAAGCAAGCGCAACCATACCGAAACCGGAAATAATGTAAGCGATGACCCGCAAATCGGCCAAGGTGGTGGTGGCTTTGCAGGCAATCAACAGAAAGACGTTACCGCCGATTTCATCCGCGCTGCACATTTTCGGCGCATTGGACTGAGCTTCGGCCAAATCTTCCTTGGCCTGCTCAATGATACCGTCGGCATCCTCCGCAGCGGCAATAGAGGCTTCCTGCGCATCTCGTTCCGCCATATATTCGGCAGCCGCTTCATCTTCATCCTGAGCATAAAAAGCATTGGCTTTCTGGTTGGCCGCATCTAAAGCCGTTTGAGCAGATTCCGCACTGGCTCGGGCAGCAGCCAAATCGGCCAGATCTTCATCGTCGCATTTGCCTTTGGCGCATTTTTCTTCAAGTTTTTCAATCTTTTTATTGGCCTTTTTCAGGTCTTTTTCCGCCGATTTCTGTTCTTTTTCAATAGCCTTGCGCTGCTCTTTTTCGGCTTTGGCTATGGCTTTTTCTTCTTTCTTAGCTTCTTTTTTGGCGGCTTTATTGTCTTTCTTAACGTCTTTCTCGACTTCTTTCTGATTTTTTTCAGCTGTTTTTAAATCTTGCTGAGCCTGCTTCAACGCTTCATTGGCCGCCTTCATTTCTTCCGGCGTGCTGGCGTTTTTCAAGCGTTCCTGAGCCGCCGCAACACCCTGCTGGGCCTGCTCGGTCAGTGCTTCCATATTTCTGATACGTTCATCCCCGGCATTCAAGGTGTCGGCATATTTTTCTTTGGAGGCGTCACGCTGGTCATATCGCTGCTGCTGTGCATCATAAATTGCCCGAGCTTCGTCACTTTGTCCGGCGGCGGCATTACGTGCCTGATTTTTGGCAATTGTTTCCTGTGTTTTTTTACCCAGTGTGCCCCACCCGCCGATTTCTTCTTCATCGGGAGCTTCTTCCTCTATAACCGGAGGTACGATTGATTGCGCCATAACCGGCACAACCATATAATTCAGGCCGAAACCAAAACAAAGCAGAAATGATAAATTTTTTATCAATTTAAGTAAGTTTCTCATAGCAGCCTCCTTGTTTAGTTCCGTCTCTTTAATAATTTTTTTCAGCCGATATAATATAAAAGCCTTCAGCTCCGTGTGATTAAATCATCCGTCATTTCTGATTGTCATTCGCACTAATCAAACTGTCCGTTATCATTTCGTCGGTGATGACATCGCTGTCAACCATATAGTTGATGATACCGGCGGTCAGCGCAATAACGACCAAACCTATGATGATCGCAACCAGCCATTTCCAGTTCAGGGTTCCGAAAAAGCCGCCGATAGCAATCGCGACAATACCGAAACCGGACACGGCATAAATAATCTCCCGCATTCCGCCGAAAATTTTAGCTCCGTGATTGGTTAAATCACTGAACAGGGCCTTGTCTTCAGCAAAGGAGTTTGTTGCAAATAAAATTGAAGAAACAGCAAACACCATTACTGAAAAGACCAGGAATTTCTTTAATTTTATGCACAACATCTTCTCACCCTTTTCCCGTAAATAATTTCTGAGCTTAGCCAGCAGATAAGCAAAAGGGAGGGTATATGGCGTATGTCTCGTTAAGTTTTCCATAGTTCCCTCCCTTTATTATCATTAAGCAGCTAAGCGCTGATTAAATATTACCGAAAGTCGTTGCCAAGCCGGCATCGGTAGAACCGGTTGCATATTCAACGATTGAACCGGCAGCAGCCAGAATACCCAGACCAACGGCCAAGCCTGCAAACCAAGTCCATTTTACTTTACCGATAATGGCCTGGAAGGCAATACCGACCAAACCGAAACCACCCAGAATAAAGGTAATGGTTTTTACGTTATCGAATACGTTACGGGTTTTTGTCTGCGCCGTGCTCATCAAGCTGGCACCGTCAGCCCAGGCATCCCCGCACAAACCCATTGCAACCAACAAGGTCAGGCAGCAAAGAGTTAAAATATTTCTCTTTAAAAATTGCATAATCTTTCTCCTTCAATTAATTTAGCAAAACTTCTTATACTCTTTTAGGATAGCTAATTTTTAGCATTTTTACCAGCCTAAAAAGACTTGGACAAAAAGAGATAACTCATTGTTTTAATGTAATAATTTTTCCTGTAACAAAAAATTCACAGAAGTTAAATAAACCTAAACACCTTATTTCTACCCCTAAAAAGTAAATTTTTCTCTAATAAAGCCGAAATCAGAAAATTACTTTCCGGGAAAGCAAAGCCCCTATATTCCGACAAACGGAAAAATTTTTTTCAAACCTTTGTGCATAAAATTATATCTGCTTGCCAAGAGTCGCATATTGAATTATCAAGGCTTTAGAGGGATTTTATTTTATGGGAAAAACGAGTTTAAAAACTTTTATTTGCAGCTTTGTTTTCTCTTTGTTCACGATTTTGAGCGTAAACAAGGAGTTTTTCAGTGTTCCCAAACCCTCTGACACTGAAATTAAAATTCCCAACAAAAATATTTCCCTGTTTTTCAAGAGCCTGCCCTCTCCCGCCAAAGCAGCCAAAACCATTCCGGTTAAAAAAATTGCCTTGTCGGTGCCCGTTTCTCCCTCAACGGAAAAACTGTCCGAAGTTTCGGCAGAAGACCCCATCCCTCTGACTTTTGCCGGCAACGACATTGAATTTGATCTGAACGAAAAAACCGCAGAAGCTTCTGTCAAGGCCGCAGAGGCCGTTTCCGCGCCTCAGCCGGCTCCGCAACAGACGGTTTCCAAGGCGGAACCGGCGGCTCCTCCGGCTGAAAAGCCGCAGACCATGGAAGACAAAATTGCGGCAAATTATCAGGAAATTATCGGCAGTGCTCCGCCGGTTGACGAAAACGAATTACAGCAGCCGATTGAAGACCCGGTTCCGTTCCGCAATAAAATCGTTCAGGCCAAAGTTCAGATTATCCGCCCCAACGAAGAACGGGTCCGGAAGAAGAAAATGACCACCGTTTCCCAAGAGCCGGAAATGGTTTTAGCGCAAGCGGACATTCCGATTACGCGGGAAGAAAAAGCCGAGCCGGCTCCCAAACCGGAGAACATTCTCGCCCCCGAGATTGCGGAGGAAGAGGTAAGCTTTATTATCGCCCGCGTTCCCGATGAAGACGACAACGAAGGAAACAACGAAGACAACCTTGTCCCCGACAAACCGCTGCCGCCGACTTTCAAAGTCGCCAAAGCCGCACCGAACCCGGATACGGCGCCTGATTTTCCGTCCAAAGAGCAAATAAAAGTTTCCGCAGGGGAGCCGGAGAACCTGCTTATTCCGCTGGAGAAAGACCAGAGCGCCAAAATCGAGACCGCAGAAGCCAAAATTATCGACACTCCGAATGCCGATAAGCTGGCCATGCTGACAGGGAAAGCAACAATCCGCAGTATGACGGAAAATCAGGCGCCGGCAGAAAAGAAAGAGAAAGACGACACAACTTCCGGCTGGACAACTATGGCGGAAAAGAACAATGAAGACAGCGTCTGGGTTGCGGCCAAAGGCACCGGGCATCAGAGAAACCGCCAAATAACCAAAGAAGCATATTTTAAAAATGCCGACAATGTCGCCGTCAAACAGGCAATCGAAGCAGACAAAAAACTAAAAAAAGGCGGCAGCGGCGAAGTTAAAGTCGCCTCGGAGGTCGTCAACAACCTGCTGATACCCATTCCCGAGGATATTTTGAACGACCCCAATCTGACGCCGCAGCTGGTTTCCTCTGAAAAAGACAAAGACATCGAGCAGCAAGTCAGCGAGCAGGAAGCAGCCGAACAGCCGGCCCCCGCGAAGCAGACACAAACTTCGTCTTCAGGAAAGGAAAGCGGCGGTCTGTTTAAAAGCATTACGTCAATTTTCAGCAAAAACCAGACCGCAGACGGCAGCGCCAAAGACGAAAACGGCGGCGGCCCCAGCTTTTTTGACCAATTTACCGGAAAATCGCGCCAAAAGGCGACGACCGGAAAAATATTACCGACCGAAATACGCCTTGCTTTCCAACCGAACCGAGCCGAAATTTCCGGGGTTACTCTGAAATGGCTGCAGGCTTTTGCCAACAAGACGATAGAAGAAAAGAACGTCGGACTGGAAATCAGGATTGACGGCAGCAGCTCATATGAGCTCCAGCAAAAGCGGCTCAATCTGCTCAACAACATTTTGGCTTCAAGCGGGGTCGATTACCGCAAAATCAATACGGTTTTCACCACCAGGGAGCCCAATTCATTTATTATTCGGACAGTAAGACTCAACAATTCTAACGGAGGCATAAAGGAAAATAACGAGTGGCAAGACTACTATAAGGCCTGGTAAAGCCTTGGTAATAAGTTATGGCTTACGCTTGATTATTTATTTTTCAATATGTATTATAGGTAAAAATATGACAAAATATAGCTTAGGAAACACAGATATGAGCATAAATTTTCGGTTAGCTGCCGGATTACTGGGGGTATTTGTCCTTACCGCCTGCATGGGAACTTTGAGCCACCCAGTCGAAATTCCGCCGGAAGAAGTCGAATGTGACGAAAACGGCAACAAAGTCTGCACCCAAACCAATGCTGCGGCTCAACCGGCCGGCGGCATGCAGGACAGCGAATTTGTCAACTATACGAAAGTTGCGGCGGATTACCGCGAATACGGCGAAAGAACGCCGCGCGACCAGAATATTGTTGACGGCGGTGCCGGAAGCAACATGTCTGCGGCTATTCCCCCGTCTATCGAGAGCGAAGTTGTCGATTATGAAGAAGAAATCAAGGAAAACGATACCGGAATGTCTAACGGCAGCGGCGAATATAACGCCGAAGACCCGGTAGAAGACTGGCTGGCCGAAGAAGGGCAGACCCTGAAAGACCTGCTGACCGAATGGAGCGAAAGAGCCGGCTGGAGATTAATCTGGAATTCCAACCGCAATTACACGCTCACGGCCGGTGCGATGTTCCGCGGCCGTTTTGCCGATGTCAGCTCCGCGTTAATCAGAGCTTTTGCCAGAGCCCGGCCGGCGCCGATTGCCACTTTTTACAAAGGAAACCGCGTCTTAGTTGTTGAGACCATGGAGGATGAAAATGCTTATGAATAAGATTACCAAGTACAGCCTGGGCGCTTTAATGGTCGCAATTGCGGGTTCCTGTTCGCTTTCAACCAAAATGGATGCGACCATTGACCGCGAGGTTGAAGCAACGACGCAGCTGAAAGAGACGGCCAAAATTCCGGACAAAGCTCTTAACGACGACGTGGTTCGCGTCAAAAACGACATCTGGCTCGGCGATTCAAGCCAAATAGAATATGAAGGCCAGCCTATTCCGTCATATCTGGAAGGGAAAGACGGCATTACCTTAATCAGCAACCGTCCGATTACGCTGTATGAAATCGGCGATATGATCAACAAAATTACCGGAATGCGCGTCAGTTACGCAACACATTTGGAAAAAGAAGTTTTAAGCAACGGCGCCAAAAACAAGCCGACGGCACAGGCTATCAACGCGGACTGGACCGATCCCAGCAAGATGCTGGTTTCCTATCAGGGGCCGCTGAGCGGGCTGTTGAACGAAATCGGTTCCCGTTTCGGCATTTGGTGGAAATATGACCGTAAAGAAATTTATTTTTACAAATTCGTTACCAGGACTTTCGTTTTATATATGCTGCCGAGCACGCCGTCCCTTTCGGTTAATGTCGGCGGTTCTTCACAGGGCAGCGGCGGTTCGTCTTCCATCTCACTGCAAAGCAGTACCAAGATGGATTTCTGGAAGAATATTGAAACTGCCATAAAGAACATGCTGGACAAAGATTCAAAGTACACGATGGATCCGTCCAACGGTACGATTACCGTCAGCGCAACACCGAACGACATTAAAAAGGTGGCTAAATACATTAACGAGCAAAATACCCGCTTGTCACGTCAGGTGGCCATCAGCGTTAAAGTTCTGCAGGTCAGCATTGATGACAGCGATCAATATGGTTTGGACTTGTCTGCCGTTTGGAAAAGTCCGCAGGGCGAAAGCATCGGCGTTTCCAGTATTGCCGGCGGCTTGGGACAAGACGTCACCAAGAACCTGACAATGACCCTGCTGCCCGGAAACGTTACCGTTAACGGTGCGCTGCAGGCTTTGTCAACTCAGGGAACGACCAACCTGATTACCAGCGGTACGGTTACCACGCTGAACAACAAACCGGCTCCGATTCAGGTTGTTAAAAAGCAGAACTATATTTCGGAAATTACCAAAACCAACAGCGGCGGCGATGCCAGCTACTATGACGTTTCGACAGAGACCGAAGAAATCGAAACCGGTTTTACCATGGACGTTTTGCCGCGTATTCTGGAACACGGACGGTTAATGCTGATGTTTAACCTAACCCTTTCGGATTTGATTTCGTTGGAAAAAGTCAGTCTGGATGACCGTACCGACGGCGAGACCAGCGAAGGCGGCGGACAATATATTCAGAACCCGATTATCGAATCCCGCGGGTTTACGCAGGAAGTTGCGATGAAATCGGGGCAGTCTTTGGTACTGACCGGTTATGAACGGGTTGAAAATACCAGTGAAAAATCCGGTGTCGGTTCGGCCAACAACTCACTGCTCGGCGGTACGGCCGCAGCCAGCAAAACCAGAAGCATTCTGGTCATTATCCTGACGCCGGTGGTTCTGGATTCTCCGTTATCTCCGGAATCAAGAATGAAAGATTAATATAGGAAAAAACAAATGGTGCTGGAAGACGCTAAGTTTCAAGATCAAGACTTTGATTCGAATGTTAACCGTTCCTGGGGAACGGAGATTAACATCGAAGGAACGTCTTACGCCACCAGTTTGTTCTGGCAGCCCTTGCAGAACAAAGACGATCCGTATGCGGAAGTGGAAGAAGCTTCCGCCGGCGTTTTGGAAGGGGCTGACCTTTTCTGTATCAAACCGGGCAAAGCGCCGCAGTTCGGTATTTGCGTCTCGCATGAAGGATATAAGTCGGGAACACCGGCTGCGGCGGTTTCTCTGGCTACAGCATTAAGCGACCGCTCTTCTTTCGTCGGCGTATTCAAAGTCAAAAACGGCTGGTGGTACACCTGCGTCCGTAACGATATTATCCTGTCTGACGGCGATATGCTCTTTCTTAACGAGGAAGACGCCAAAAACCAGTTTCTGTCGATGTTGGCCGTGCCGGACTGGGGCCGCAAAATTGCTCCGCCGGAATGGGAAATTGAAGAGACCGAATATCCGGAATTAGGAAAACTTTTACAACGCGGTGCCAAAGGCAAACTGCAAAAGATTAAAGCGTTGCGGGGAACCAAGCTGATTGCGGTTATTGCCGTTTCCGGCATTATCGGTTTCTGGCTGCTGTCCAGCATTATCAGCAGTTTGTTTTTCAGTCCGCCGAAACGGCCGATTATCGCCCCGGTTCAGCCCAAAATCGTTAAACCGGTGGAGGAACCGCCCGAGATAAAGCCGTGGGAGCGTTTAAATAACCCGACAGATATTATGTTGCAATGTCGTGACGGCATCAATGCATTAATTCGAATTATGCCTCCGGGCTGGAAAATCGGCGGTTTATCCTGCGGCCCCAGCGGTGTAACCACGTTCTGGACTCGAGAAGTCGGCCGTATCAGTTGGATTGACAAGGCTTTAAACGTGTCCGGCATTAATTTTTCGGGCAAATCGGTTTCCGATGACGGAAATACGATGATGGTTTCTGTTCCTTTAAATAAGGTTGATATTATCTCGTCGCCGCCGCAATATATGGACGTGGATTTGAAAAACGTACTGAACAATATGTTTCAGGCTATCGGGCAGGAGATTTCTCTGACAAGTTTTTCTTATACTTCGCCGCGCAATAATATATATCGTTCAGTCAAATTCAGTTTTGACTCGATGCAAAATCCGTCGGTCTGGAATGATTTATTAACAAAATTTTCAGGACTTGAGATTAATAATATAAAATATGACGTTACCAGCAAGAAGTGGCATTATGAGGGAGCAATCTATGTATTATAATATCAGAAACAGTTTAGGCATTACAGCTCTGGCGCTGATTATTGCAGCCGCAGCCGGGCAGCCGGCTTATGCCCAACTTCCGAATTCAGGTGCAGCCAATGCCCTTCCGAGCGAAATAACGCTGAACGATACCGACGA
>ENA-ORTV01003342-ORTV01003342.1-human-gut-metagenome-genome-assembly--contig:-NODE-3342-length-13557-cov-4.528662_pt1 | contig 13557 bp, 16 predicted proteins | sample MGYA00241915_ERZ509194 | MGnify/ENA primary metagenome ERZ509194 (study PRJEB26280, sample SAMEA2338810) | human gut metagenome | biome: human gut; feature: human-associated habitat; material: faeces... | reverse complement strand
AGTGCCTGATTTTGTCCTTCAACCACGAAGGCTTTGTTCAGGAACGAGTCGCACTAATATACCATATCGTATTTTCTTTAGTGTATTCAATTACAGCACGATCATCTTTTTCAATCGTATCACCAGTTATATCGGTGATTTTGGAAATATGAATAAACATTTTAGAATCGTCTACATCCTTGGCATAATCTGCACGCACATCATATGCGCCAATCATATGGTCATTGGTTACCCTGAACATTCGATTTTGTAACAACAATTTCGAAAAAATACTCATGTATTTTTCTGCCTTTCCAACAGTTCCGCACAATGCCGCCGCGCACGGCTGTACTGCATTCGGCAGGCGTTTTCTGTCATGTTCATAATTTTAGCGATTTCAACATACTCAAGATCCTCTGATAGACGAAGCGTTAATATTTTTCGCTCTATTTCAGATAAGCCGTTCGGCAAGTAACCGCTGAACGGTATTAAATTGTCGGCCGCTGCAACAGCGAAGTGCTCATCCAACGGAACCACTGAATGGCTGCACTGGGTGAAGCAGGACAGCGGCTATCTCTTTACGCAGCCGACCACCGGCCTGCCGCACACCGAAACGTCCATGAAGCAGATGTGGCGCTCGTTCAAGCAGGCGCTTGACCTCGACATGGGCGCGCAGATGGTACGCGGCGCGATCGACCCGGCGACGTCCGTCGTGGCTGACGATCTCACGCCGTACTGCCTGCGGCATACATACGCGACTGATTTGCAGTCCGCCGGCGTGCCGATCAACGTTGCCAAAGACTTTCTGGGGCACAAGTCAATTACCATGACGTCGCATATTTATACGCACCTCTCCGATGAAGCGTTCACGAACGCCTCGTTAAAGGTGCTCAGTTTTGCGACCGAGAGCAGGAAGAAAGCGCAGAAAAAAGTCGTCTCTATCCGTTGATTTTCACTCCCACACTTAGTCCCACATCCTGCACCCGTAAAAACCCCAAAAAAACCGCATTCACACAAAAACAAAAAAAGCGCCGCTTCCCTTGCGACGCTGTAAAAAGTTCAAATTAACAGATAAAAAGCTCCCAAACCACAAGGTTTAGGAGCTTTTCTGTTGGTGGAAGTTAACGGGCTCGAACCGCTGACCCTCTGCTTGTAAGGCAGATGCTCTCCCAGCTGAGCTAAACTTCCATAGCCGGTCACTTTTCAGTGTTTCGTGTGTCACTCAGTGACGACTATGTTAGGATACTACACTTTGCCCGAATTGTCAACAGGTTTTTCGAAAAAATCCGAAATTATTTTTTCGTCTGTCTGCGCTGCATGCTTTCCCGGTGCTCCAGCTCACGCATGACCGTGCACCGCATCGTGATATAGCACGCAAGTCCGCCGATCAGATTGGAGATCGGCTCGGCCGCAAAAACACCGTTTACGCCGAGTCCGGCAACGCGCGGCAGCACAAGTGTGAGCGGAACGACGATGAACGCCTTGCGCAAAAGCGAGAAGAAAACCGCAAAGCCGGCCCTGTTCAGCGACTTAAATGTGCTCTGACCGGAATACTGGAACGCCATCATGACAAAGCCGAAGAAATAGATGTGAAGCGACGGGATCGCCGCGCACAGCATGGCGGCATCCTGATTGAAGATCCGGATAAAAGCCGCCGGGAACAGCGAGATCAGCAGCCAGCTCAGCGCGGTATAGCCAAAAGCAAGCTGCGTCATAAACCGGATGGCGCCGCGCACGCGGCTGTAGGCCTTCGCGCCGTAGTTGAAGCTGATGACCGCCGTCGCACCGTCTGCGATCGCCATGACCGGCGTCTGCGCGATCTGCCGCACGGAATTCAGCACGGTCATGACGCTGATATAAATATCGCCGCCGAACGTGAGCAGCGTCGCGTTGCACGCGATCTGCACGAGGCTGTCCGTGAACGACATCACAAAGCTCGAAACGCCGAGCGTCTCGATGCGCCGGATGCAGGCGAAATCCGGCTGAAAGCCGCGGAAGCCTATTTTTAGCTCCGCCTGCCTGCCGGTCAGGAAGCGCAGCACCCACAGCGCCGAAAGCATCTGCGAAATGACGGTCGCGATGGCCGCGCCGCGTACACCGAGGTGCAGGACAAAAATCAAGACCGGGTCGAGCACGATGTTCGCCGCTGCACCCACGACAACGGTCAGCATGCCGATCTTCGCAAAGCCCTGACAGTTTATGTACGGATTCAGTCCGAGCGACGTCATCACGCACAGCGTGCCGAGCAGATAGACCGTCAGATAAGACGCCGCATACGGATACGTCGCATCGCTCGCGCCGAACAGATACAGCAGCGGCCTGTGAAAGACGAGACCGACCGCCGTCAGCACCGCGCCGCTCACAAGCAGCATGAAATAAGCGTTGCGCATGATGCTCTGCGCGCTCTCGCGTTTTCCCTTTCCGCGCGCGATCGAGCACAGCGGCGCGCCGCCCGCGCCGAACAGATTGGCGAACGCGGTCACGATCGTAACCACCGGGAAGCACAGGCCAAGCCCTGCGAGCGCGGCCGTGCCCTCCCCCGGGATTTTGCCGATATAGATACGGTCAACTATATTATAGAGCAGATTGAGCACCTGCGCGATGAGCATGGGCGCGGCAAGCGCCAGCGTTTTGCGGCGCACGCTGCCCTCGGCAAAGTCGATCTGCCCGGCAGGCTGTTTCTCTTTCAAACAGGTCCATCCTTTCTCTTGACGTTCTGTCATATTTTCACTGATTCAGACCTATTATAAACCAATCTGTCGATAAAGTCTACTTCTGCCTTGGGCCAGCCGCCGCTCCCTGCCGTTATTGCAGCCGTTCGATCGCGCGGCAGAGCATTACGCACGCGTCTCTCCGGGTGAGCGGCGCGGAGGCACTGCCCGAGGCCATGCTTTCGTCCAGAATTTCCGCACGCGCCATCGCGGAGACCGCCCGCTGCGCCCAGTCTGCCGCCTCGTCATGCTCCGCCGCCATCACCTCGCTGACGCCTGCGGCATCGCCCAGCAGGTTCGCCGTGACGACGCTCGCCTCCGCGAGCGTGATCGGGTTCTGTCCCCGAATCTCATTGAGCACTCCGGCGGTCTCGTAGCCGCAGACCAGTCCGTCTGCCGCCGCCGCACTGATATACGGTCTGGCCCACGCGGAAAGTCCGCTGTCGTCAGCGAAATCCGTGCGGTCGGTCGGCTTTATCCGGAGCTTCGCCGCAGATGCCGCCATCGCGATAAACTCGCTGCGCGTCACGGTCTGCGACGGGCGGAAAAACGCACAGTCTCCGATGCGCTCGCCCTGCATGATACCGCGCGCGGCAAGGCACAGAGCCGCATAGTGCGCCGGGTCGCCCTCCATGTCGGAATACGTCAGTCCGGCCCGGTTTTTCCCGATGCGGACCGTAATCTTTGCCGGTGCAGCGGCATTTCCCTCCGCGTCCACCGCAGTATAGCTGAATTCATCCTTTCCCGTGCGCGCGCCGGGCGTATAGATGATGCGGTCGTCCTCGATCTCCGCTGTGCCGAGACGCGGCCGCTCAGTCAGCTGAAACAGCACCACATCCCCGTCTGCGTCCTGTGCGCTCAGCGCGGCTTCGGTCGACGCGCCCACGCAGGTCTCGAACGCGATGTCCTGCACCTGCGGCTGCGCGCCGGCCGCCCCGGCGGATGCTGCGCCGTCTGCAAGCGCTGCGAACAGCAGCAGAACGGTCAGCGGGAGCAGCAGCGCCGCCGTCAGCAGTCTCCTGTCTTTCAATGGGATTCTTCCTTTCCGTACAGTTATTTCCATCTCAGTCTGCACCGCTCCGCCTCTTTCTATTCGCTGTTTTGACGAAAAACCGGGAGCGAAGCCTTTCCCCTGCAATCAACCCTATAAAATCCGGCGAAATATTGAAAAAGCACTTGTCGAATGTCTGCGATTGTGGCATAATTTTATTATATGTATAAGAGTATCAATACGAAAGGAGATTGACGATGGAAAATCATCAGCTCGTTCTTGTGCTGGATTTCGGCGGTCAGTATAATCAGCTGATTGCGCGCCGCGTCCGCGAACATAATGTATTCTGTGAGGTAAAGCCGTACAAGACCTCGATCGAGGAGATCAAGGCCATGAACCCGATCGGCATTATCTTCACCGGCGGCCCGAACAGCGTTTACGAGGAGACCTCCCCGAAGTGCGACCCGGCGCTGTTCGACCTCGGCATCCCGGTGCTCGGCATCTGCTACGGCTGCCAGCTCATGGCGCACACCCTCGGCGGTCAGGTCACCGCCGCACAGGAGGACACCGCGCGTGAATACGGCAAGACCCACACCTTCTACAACACCAGCTGCAAGCTGTTCAAGGGTCTGCCCGCCGAGGGTATTTCCTGGATGAGCCACGGCGACTACATGGCAAAGGTTCCGGAGGGCTTCGAACTCGTCGCACACACCGATGCCTGCCCGACCGCCGCTATTGCAAATGAAGCGCGCGGCTTCTACGGCGTTCAGTATCATCCCGAGGTAAACCACACCGAAAACGGCTCTCTGATGCTGAAGAACTTCCTCTATGAGATCTGCCACGCCAAGGGCGACTGGACCATGGAGGACTACAAGAACACCTCGATCAAGGCGATCCGCGAAAAGGTCGGCGACGGCAAGATCCTGCTCGCGCTGTCCGGCGGCGTTGACTCCTCTGTTGCGGCCGCTCTGCTCGCGGAGGCGGTCGGCGATCAGCTGACCTGCGTATTCGTAGACCACGGTCTGATGCGCAAGAACGAGGGCGACGAGGTCGAGGAGGCGTTCTCCAAGTGGAACCTCAACCTCATCCGCATGAACGAAGAGGACGAGTTTCTTGCCGCGCTCAAGGGTCTGACCGACCCCGAGGACAAGCGCAAGGCGATCGGCGCGCAGTTCATCCGCACCTTCGAGAAGATGGGCAAGGAGATCGGCGCGAAGGTCGGCAAGGTGGATTACCTCGCACAGGGCACCATTTATCCGGACGTCATCGAGTCCGGCAAGGATGACGCAGCCGTCATCAAGAGCCATCACAACGTCGGCGGTCTGCCGGATTTCGTCGACTTCAAGGAGATCATCGAGCCGCTGCGCATGCTGTTCAAGGACGAGGTCCGTCAGCTCGGCTTTGAGCTCGGTCTGCCGAAGTATCTCGTTATGCGCCAGCCGTTCCCGGGTCCCGGTCTCGGCATCCGCATCACCGGCGAGATCACCAAGGAGAAGTGCGACATTCTGCGCGAGGCGGACGCGATTTTCCGTGAGGAGATCGCAAATGCAGGTCTGGACACCCAGATCAACCAGTATTTCGCCGTTCTGACCAACACCCGCACGGTCGGCGTCATGGGCGACAGCCGCACTTACGATTACGCTCTCGCGCTGCGCGGCGTCACCACGAGCGACTTTATGACCGCTGACTGGGCGCGCATCCCGTATGACGTCCTCGACAAGGCCTCCAGCCGTATCGTAAACGAGGTCGCCGGCGTAAACCGCATCGTGTACGATATCACCTCCAAGCCCCCCGCTACGATCGAGTGGGAATAATTTCAGAGGTCGAAAAAAGCCTGTAAAAGCTGGACTTTTGGAGCCTTGAATCCACTCGTGGCAACGATTTGGCAACAGAATTTCATTATTCACAAGAAAAGAGCTATCTGATTTCAAATGAAGTCAGGTAGCTCTTTTGTTTTATAAAGATTCCTCTGCCATGCACTTTATTTCAATTCTGCTTGCGTTCTCTCTATGTGCTTTACAGTAGGTTTCAACGATATTCTCCAGCCGCGGTAACTCTTCTTTAGGGGTTACTATAACAACTACACACTTAAAATTCCGGTGGGCTATTGTCTCATAATTAGTGCCAGAATTGTAAACTCGCTCGAATATATCGTATATTCTTCTGGAATTCCCTGCGGCAACTTTTATGTACTTAATTTCAAATACTAAGTCGATATTATCAAGTTTAGATACGCCAATAAAGTCATAACAATATTTTCCCATACGGATGTTTCGTTCAAATGAATACTTTTTCGCGTATCTTTTGGTGAAATAGTTGAAGCACAAGTTCTCAATTTTGATGTATTTATCTATCGCACTCGAGCGGGCGCTTTCATCGGGTGGAAATGGCAAAGTGGGAGATTCAATTACAGCAGCCTCTTTTACTTCCTCATCTGCTTTTGAAATTACCTCTGCATTACTCATTGCCAATGCGTTTAAAGCTTGTAAAGCGGCCTCTGTATCGGCAAAGCACTTTTTATCAAGATTTTTTTGAAGTCCTACCCACTTGACAATGCCAATGATTAACACGCCTACTCCCGCAACAATAAAGGCAACCGCAAACTGTGGAAATGCTGAAATAAAATAGGAGGTTATCTCATTGCGATTAGCTATCATTTGTAGAGAAAAGTCTGACAGCGAATCGTAGTCAACTTGGCTTATCAGTAAAGGTTCCATATTTAACAAAAAAGCCAACGCTGCAACAGGAACAATGATTAACACAATTCCCAACGATACGAGGAATTTATATAAATTATCATACTGAAGCTTATCCATAACGTTTCCTTATCAATTAGTCTCCATTGCATGGTGAGACAGTTTCTAGTTCCTTTATGAGCATATCACTGAGTTCCTGCGACGGCGTGATCTTGTGCCACTGACCGGAGGTGTCAAGTTCAGGATAGCGGTAGCGCCAGCGGTCGTATTCTTCTTTGGTGATCTCGCCCGCTTTCAGCTTGGCGGCAACTTTGCCCCACGCGGCAAGCATCCTGTGAAGCTCCGCTGCGTCGTGTCCTTTGTGGATATGAACGCGCAGATGCACCTCATCCTCGCACTCGCAGACCTCAAGACCGTAGCGGTCTTCCAGCGTGAACAGCGTGTGCATCATCCCAGTATAGGAGTCAATGTCTGGTACGTCCAGTGCTTTGGGAGATACATCTAAAACCTTTGCCAGCGCAGCGGTCACATCCGCTTTAGGCGTTCTGGAGCCATTCTCATACTGCGCAAGGCGGACATCTGCGGATTTCTCCGGAAAGCCCAGCGCCATGCCAAGGTATTTCTGCGTCATGCCCCGCATCGTGCGGAAAAAGTGGATGCGTTCACCGATCGCCATAATAGTCATCTCCTGTGTCGGTTGTCTTTGATAACGAGTATAGCAGATATGTTTAATTTCGTCAAGAAAAATCTAAGCAAATTTATTTAATATTTTCCTGCAAACCGCTCGACTTAAACTTATAAACTTATATGTATAGTACAATAGTTGTGAGCTAAACATATTAGCTTAATTCATAGAAATTTTACAATCAGGATAGTCAACAAATGCAGAAAAAATGTCCGTTGTAAAGTGAGGGGGTGAAATCCAAAAGAGCCAAACTGAATGACCGTCCAAGGGATACTTTCTCCGGGGAAGCAGGCGATGAAATGAGCGTGCCAAGGAGAAAAGAAAACAGCACAGCGCCGAAAAGGGTTGCCTGCCAGAGTCCTGCGGATAGAACGGCGAAGTAATCAGCCACAAATCAGGAAAGGAAGGTATTTTGCCTATGGCAGAACAGTCGTTTATGAGAGTTGAAGAAGTGGCGCAGGAATTGGGCGTGTCCAAGTCCTATGCCTACAAAATCGTGCAGAAGCTCAATCAGGAGCTGAAAGAAAAGGGATACCTGACCATTTCAGGGCGGGTAAACCGCAAGTATTTTCAGGAAAAAGCCTGCTATGGAAGGCCGGAAAGGAAAGATTCATAATGGCAGTCTATAAGGAAGAAAAAACGAACACATGGCGTGTGATCTACCGCTATACGGACTGGACAGGAGAACGCAAGCAATCGCAAAGACGCGGTTTCAAGACAAAGCGGGAAGCACTGGCTTGGGAGCGTGAACAGCTCAATAAATCCACCGCCGATCTGGATATGACGTTTGCGAGCTTCGTGGAGCAGTACACGGCAGATATGAAGACCCATATCAAAGAAAACACATGGGCAACGAAAGACCATATTATCCGTACCAAGCTGTTGCCCTTCTTTGGAAAGTTGAAAATGTGCAACATCACAGCGCAGCAGATCATCACCTGGCAAAACGAAATGCTGGATCATAAGGATGAAAACGGCAAGAAATATACGCCTGTCTATCTTCGCTCCGTGAACAGTCAACTCAGTGCCATCTTCAATCATGCCGTGCGATACTACAATCTTCGGGAAAACCCATGTAAAAAGGCCGGCAGCATGGGCAAGAAGAAAAACCGGGAAATGCTTTTCTGGACCAAAGAGGAATATCTGAAATTTGCCGAAGTTATGATGGACAAGCCGCTATCCTTTTACGCCTTCGAAATGCTCTACTGGTGCGGCATCCGCGAAGGAGAACTTCTGGCGCTGACACCCGCAGATTTTGATTTTGAAAAATGCACCGTGTAAATCACAAAATCCTATCAGCGCTTGAATGGGCAGGATTTGATCACAACGCCCAAAACCGAGAAAAGCAACCGCATCATAAAAATGCCGCAGTTCCTCGCAGAGGAAATGCAGGACTATCTGAAACAGCTTTATGGCATTGAGCCAAATGACCGGATGTTCGCGGTTACAAAGAGCTATCTTCACCGTGAGATGGACAGAGGTGCAAAAGAAGCAGGCGTTAAGCGTATCCGGATTCACGACATCCGTCATAGCGCAGTCTCGCTGTTGATCGACATGGGATTCTCCGCAACGGCGATTGCCGACCGCGTAGGGCATGAAAGCATCGACATCACCTATAATTACGCTCACCTGTTCCCATCCAAGCAGACGGAGATGGCAGAAAAGCTGAATATGGAAAGGGGTAATTGAAAATGTCACTGAAAAACCGAGACAATCACAACCGCTGGCGCAACAAGACCGTTGCCTTCCGGGTGTCACCGGAGGAAGATGCGCAAATTGAAACCTTTGTCAAGCTCTCCGGGTTGACGAAGCAGGACTACATCACCCGCCGCCTGACCTGCAAGGACGTGGTAGTACAGGGCAATCCGAGAGTTTACAAGGCACTGCGCGACCAGCTTGCCGCTGTGCTGGACGAGCTGCGGCGCATTGAGATAGGTGGCAGCGTAAATGACGAGCTGCTGGACGTGGTTGAAATGATCGCCGCCATCATGGACGGCATGAAGGAGGTAAATGCCTATGGAGAATGAAAACTATAAAAAGAAAACGACCGCCCCGGACACATCTGTTGGCGCAGATGATGGGCAGCCGCTTCACAATTCAACTGTGAACAGTATATCCGCTTTTGATGAAGAAATCAACGGTGATTTTCAAAACAGCACGGAAAGTCTGGATGAAATCTACCGCAGGATACAGCGTCTAACCGACCCTCATTACCTGCACACGATCTCCATGACAGAGCTGTACCAGACCGCATATCAGAGCAGGCCGCCCATTATCGACGGCTTGCTCTACGCGGGCGCGTACATCCTCGCAGGTGCGCCAAAGATCGGCAAATCATTTCTGGTGGCGCAGATCGCCTATCATGTCAGCACCGGCAAGTCTCTGTGGGGCTGCGAAGTCCATCCCGGCACGGTACTGTACCTTGCCTTGGAAGATGATTTTCAGCGCATCCAGAGTCGAATGTTCATGATGTACGGGGTCAACGACACCGACCGTCTGCACTTTGCAACCGCTGCGGGAAAGATCGGAAATGGACTGGACGAACAGCTTGAGAATTTCGTGCGGGAGCACCCCGACACCAAACTCATTATCATCGACACCATGCAGAAAATCCGCGAGGTCGGCGGTGAAGCATACAGCTACGCCAGCGATTATGAGATCATCGGTCGGCTCAAGCAATTTGCCGACAAGCACTGCATCTGCGTTCTGACCGTCCATCACACCCGCAAACAGCCTGCCGGTGACAGCTTCGAAATGATCTCCGGTACGACAGGGTTGCTTGGCTGCGCGGATGGGTCGCTGCTTATGCAGAAGAAAAAGCGCACGGCGCTGGAGGCAACTATCGACGTGGTGGGGCGCGACCAGCAGGATCAGATTCTCTATCTGAAAAAGGATGCCAATACGCAGATTTGGGATATTGAAAAGGTAGAGAACGAGCTGCACAAGGAGCCACCCGATCATATTCTGGAAGCCATTGCCGAGCTGGTGTCCGCAGAACAGCCGGTGTGGACAGGCTCGCCCTCCGCGCTTGCCGATGCCGTTCACATCGGCATGGCGGCAAACGTACTAAGCAAGTATCTGAATGTAAAGTCCGGTAGGCTGCTGGATGAATACCATGTCCGCTATGAGAACAAGGTTCGTCGTGAAGGTCGGTGTATCACACTGATCTTCGTAGCCGCAAACGAATAATCCGCGCGACGGCTGCGACGATTGCAACGATAAAAATGATACCGTGTAAATAACCGTCGCTATCGTTGCGGCAGGGATTTCACGGAACGCTTCCATCCTGAAAGGGAGCCCCGAAACAGGGCTTCCCCGTACTCCTGTCCCCACCGGAGATCCGCAGATCGGAGCTGGTGAACGTACCGGACCTGCAATGGCAAACGCTGTTGCAGTGTCCGGCAGGCTCCCGCAAGGGCTGCATCCCCCGTTCCCCCTCGGAGAGCGCAAGGGCACCTTTTGATGGCTCCGCTGTCAAAAGTGCTTTTGCGTTTACTTTTGGCAAAAGTAACGCAAACCTGCCGCCGCAGCTGCATATGAAATTTGTTGGATCAGAAATTCTATACGGAGGTACCGCCTATTAAACGAACCATCAGTGCAATGTCCGGCAAGGGTGTAGTTGACCACAATCGCCGAACCTACATTGCCGAAAACGTAGACCCCACAAGAACGCACCTGAACATCGAATACTGCTACACACCCATTGAGCAGGTGTACCATGAGATGTTCGACGAAGCACTGGCTGCCTATAACGCAAAGCAGAAACGAAAAGATCGCCGCATTGAAAACTACTACGAAAAAATCCGGGAAAGCAAACAAGAGAAAACTTTTTATGAGGTGGTCTTTCAAATCGGAAACATGAAGGACATGGGCGTCGGTACGGAGAACGGAGACCTGGCTGCTGAGATCCTGGACAAATTCATGCGCTCATTTCAAGAGAGAAATCCCAATCTCCATGTATTTTCGGCTCATCTGCATCTGGACGAGAAAACGCCGCATCTTCACGTTGACTTCGTACCGTTTACCACCGGCAGCAAGCGTGGACTGTCCACACGGGTTTCGCTGAAACAGGCCCTTGCCGACCAGGGCTTCATGGGAGAAGGACGATCTCTCAATGAGCGTGATATGTGGGTGCAGCAGGAAAAGAAAGTCCTGTCTGAAATGATGCTGGAGCGTGGCATCGAGTGGGAGCAGAAGGGTGAGCATCGGGAGCATCTGAGTGTCCTAGAATACAAACGAGAGCAGCGCACCCAGAAGCTTGCAGAGCTGGATCAGAAGGTAGAACAGCAGCAGGAAGTTCTCCAGGCAGCTAAACAGAAAACAGAGCAGCAGGAACAAGCCCTTGCTGTCATAGGCAAACAGATCGATCACGTTCAGAAGCAGGAGCTGGCCATCGAGAGCGTGGAGAAGATCGAGCCGAAGTCCGTCCCTCTCTCTTCCAAGGTGATGCTGGATCGCTCTGAGTATGAAAACCTTGCCACGGCCGCAAAGAAATATGTGACCCAGGAGAAGAAGGAGAAGTGCCTGACGGCATATGCACTCCAGTATCCCCAGGAGTGCCGGCAGACCAATGACAATGGCCGAGGCGGCGTGACCTTTGAAATCCGAAAAGGGCGTCTGAGCTTCCGGCTGACTGCTCCGTACAGCACAGAGCGGTGCCAGAAGTCCAGCTATCTTGCCAAACAACACACCACCAATCTGAAAGGAGCCCGAAAATGAAATTGTTGTCCTGTGCCTTTAATATGGATACGAACTGTGTGGAGCTCAAGTTTGACGATGGCAGCATGATCTACATCGACACCACCGCCGTAGAAGACGGGGTGGCCCACAATATGTACCAGCGCTCAGAGCTGGACTACCTGATCTATAACGACCCGGCGGCTTACGCTGATCTGATCCTGAACGGTGACCCGGAAGCATATCTGAAGGCAGTCACGGAGTATAAGCCTCTGGACTGAGCAACTCCGAAAATATTGTCATATTCTCATATTACAATATTTATCTTAAAAAACTTGACAACCTGCAAGCCATATGGTATTATGTCTTCAGACAAGAGAAAAGCCCCCAGAGACAGCGGCGACTGTTTCTGAGAGCTTCCCACGCAAATATCATAGATATGCAAACTTATGATACCAGATGTTCTTGAGAATGTCAATGTGGGCTTGTACTTTCGATGAAAGGAGAACAAGCCGATGAAGTTCTATGTGAACAAAAATGAGCAGTGGACCGGCGAGCATGAGGTACATCGTGCCAATTGCGCCTGGCTGCCTGATGCAGCGAACAGAATCTACCTGGGCGAGTTTTACAGCTCCCAGGAAGCTGTTCGGGAAGCACGGAAGTATTACAACTGTGTCGATGGTTGTGAACATTGCTGCCCTGAAAGCCACACCAGATAACCTGATAAGGTGGCCCGCCCGATGTGGGCGGGCCACTTTTTCTTTTGGAGGCGAAAAGATGATTGCTAAAATTTCAGATATTGCAGACGTGCAGGGCGGCATGGTTTTGAGCCGTAAGGAGGCCAAAAGCCCAGAGGATACAGTATGCGAATATCAACGGCTTACGCTCCGTTCGTTCGATGAAACAGGGAATATAGACAAGGTGGAGTTGGAGACTTTCCATGCTTGTGAGAGTTTGGAGAATGTCTTGTTTACGCAGACAGGGGATGTTGTGATCCGCTTGGTCTCTCCAATGTATCCTGTATATATTGAAGCTGGCTATGATGGTATTCTCGTTCCGTCCCAGTTTGCGGTGTTGAGAGTCAAAGACAATATGGAAATTGCACCGGAATATCTGCGCTTGTGTCTTGCACAGCGGATCATCCAAGATAGAATTCTCAACTTGGAAAGTGGAACCGCTCAGAAAACCGTAAAAATTAAAACGGTTCTGGATTTGGAAATTCCACTCCAACCTTTGCATATCCAGCAGGAAGCGGTACAAATCGACCGATTAGGCCGAAAACGAGAATTGATGTACCGTGAACTGATAGAAAATGAACGTATATTAACAGAACATCTCATTGAGAAGATGATTGGAGGAACCAACCGATGACGACTAAAAAGGATATTGAAAATGCACTGATGCGTGGCGCAGATACATTACGAGACACCATTGATGCAGCGAACTATAAGGATTACGTGCTGCCCATCATGTTCGTCAAGTATCTGAGCGATTCCTATGAGGATGCTCTGGATGAGCTGAAGAAGGAGTATTCCGGTATTCGCCTAGAACGTCAGAAGCGGTATCTTCCTTTCACCATTGCAGAGGAGTGTTCCTTCCAGTCCCTCTACGAGCAGAGACATTCCGATAAGATCGGTCAACTGATCAACGCTGCTATGCGTCAGATTGAGGCAGACAATAATCAGCAGTTAGCTGGCGTTTTGAACACGGTAGACTATAACAGTGAAAACGCACTGGGTACGCTGGATCACAAGAAAGCAATTCTTCGGGATCTACTGGAGGACTTTGAGCCGCTGAGCCTTCGTCCCTCGGATATCG
>ENA-ORTV01003335-ORTV01003335.1-human-gut-metagenome-genome-assembly--contig:-NODE-3335-length-13565-cov-2.983420_pt1 | contig 13565 bp, 8 predicted proteins | sample MGYA00241915_ERZ509194 | MGnify/ENA primary metagenome ERZ509194 (study PRJEB26280, sample SAMEA2338810) | human gut metagenome | biome: human gut; feature: human-associated habitat; material: faeces... | reverse complement strand
GCTCGGGCATCCTGACGGGCGCCAACTCCGCCGGTATCGGCAACGGCGACAATTCGGTGTGGACGCCCAAATTCGTGGATACGCCGGCCGATGTCCCCGCAGGCTGGAAGGTGATGGTCGACCCCATCGACCACTCGAAACTGATCGCCTACCAGGACAACGACCAGCAGAAGCAATGGTTCGACGACTCGTACTGGATGAACTACTACGTCGGCGTGAACGGCGGCAACGACAAGGTGCAGTATGCCGCGTCGGCCGGCTACACGAAGGACGGCGGCATCGGCATCAACACCGATTTCTCGCGTTTCACCTTCCACGGCAACACCTCGTTCAAGATACTCAGGAACCTGAAGGCGACGACCGTGTTCGACTACTCGGAAACGAAGGGCAACACGCTCCCCTCGTCGGGTATCGCCACCTACTGGACGACCGTGGGCCGCGGCATGTTCATGCCCGCCACGCACCGCGACTACCTGGATGACGGCACGCCCGCCCAGGGAACCAACAACACGACCATCTCGGCCGCATGGTTCGACCGTTACTATACGAGCAACTACACGGCACGCCGCATGACGGCCAATTTCAACCTCGAATGGGAAATCGTCGACGGGCTGCGCGCCGTGATGCAGGTTGCCAACCACAACTATTACAGGATCGACAACCAGCGCCTGGCGGGCAACGCTATCTCCAACCAGCGCCGCACCTACGAGAAGTGGGGGCAGACCAACCGCTTCAGCACGCAGGGCTACCTGAACTACCGCAAGACCTTCGCGCAGGATCATACGATCGAGGGCACGGTCGGGTTCGACTACATGAAAAACACGGTCAACGGCCTTTCGCTGACGGTTACGGGCGCCGATTCGGACAAGGTGCCGACGCTGGCCGCAGGGACGGACGCCACGGGCTGGGCGGACACCAACACCAACGAGGCGCTCTCCTCCTATTTCGGGCGCCTGAACTACGACTACAAGAAGAAGTACCTCTTCATGTTCACGTTCCGCGCCGACGGCTCGTCGAAATTCGCCGAAGGAAACCGCTGGGGATATTTCCCTGCGGCGTCGGCCGGCTGGGTGGTCTCGGAGGAGAAATTCTGGAACGTGCGCAATTTCAACAGCTTCAAGATACGCGCCTCGTACGGCCTGACGGGTAACAACTACATCGGCCTTTACGATGCCTACGGAGGGTTCGGCGCAACGTCGATCTACAACGGTGCGAGCGCCATCCTGCCCACGGCGCTGCCCAACATGAGGCTCAAATGGGAGACCACCCACCAGCTGGACATCGGCGTCGACATGGGATTCTTCAACGACCGCATCCGCCTGATGGCCGACTATTACAACAAGAAGACCACCGACCTGCTCTTCAGCGTCACGCTGCCCGATACGTCGGGTTACGGCTCGGCCCGGCAGAACGTCGGTTCGGTACGCTTCTACGGCGCCGAGGTGGAACTCTCGACGGTGAACATCCAGAGCAAGAACTTCACCTGGACGACCGACTTCACCTACTCGTTCAACATGAACAAGGTGTTGTCGCTCCCCGACGAGTACAGGTACAAGGACGTCGACGGCAAGGATGCATGGCGTATCGGCGGGTACACGATGTCGGAGACGGGATTCCGTTTCGGCGGCACGGCCGTCGGCGAACGCATGGGGCGCATCTACGGCTACAAGCCCGCCTACATCATCGAAACCGAGGCGCAGGCCGACGCGGCGCTGTACGACGTCAATTCGCACGGCATCCGCCGTTCGGACGGCCGTTCGATCGCCGGCCGCAAGGACATCGGCGACTACGAATGGCTCAACCGCGCCGGGTCGGCGCGTACGGCGGACGGCAGCGAGCAGATCAACGACGAGGACATGTTCCTGCTGGGGTACGTGACGCCCCACTCCACCGGCGGTATGAACAATACCTTCAAGTACAGGAATCTCTCGCTGTCGGTCTACGTCGACTATGCGCTGGGGCACTCGGTCTACAACTACATGTATACGCGCGGCCTGCAAACCTCGATGGGCAACTGCAACTGGAACCTCATCTACGATGCGAACGACTGCTGGCAGAAGCCGGGCGACAACACCAAGTTGGCGCGCCTGTCGGCCAACGACGCCGACGGTGGCAACAAGAACTATTCGCGCATCTCGGACATCAGCGTGCAAAAGGGCGATTACCTCTGCCTGCGCGACGTGACGCTGTCGTACAGCTTCCCCAAGCGGTGGATCGGCAAGCTCGGGCTGGGCAACCTGACGGTCTCGGTATCAGGCAACACGCTGGTGTACTGGACGAAGGTCAAGGGCGTGTCGCCCGAGTCGGCGGTTGCCGCCTCGGGATCGAGCACGGGCATGTACAGCGTGGTGAATACCAGCTCGGCCGATTATAGCATTTACCCGCCCACGCGCAAGGTGATGTTCAGCCTGAAGGCCACGTTCTGAACGGGATGATTCTCAACAACTAAATCGAATATACGAATATGAAATTCCATAAGCTATATATTGCAGCGATAGGCGCCGCCTCGATGGCGATGGCGGGGTGCGAGCTCGATATCGTCAACTCCGACCAGCTCAACACGACGAACATGTGGGTGGACGAAAGCGACGTCACGGGCGCGACGACGGGTATCTATTTCGAATTGCGCAACGCCTTCCGGCAGAATTACACGAACCAGTTCTTCTGGGGCGAACTGCGCGTCGGGCCCGCCATGTGGGACCGCGGTACGAACCGTTCGCTGATGGACTCGGACATGCTGGAGGTATTGCACAGCCTGCTCAACGGGGGCACGTCGTCGGTAAGCTGGACGAACCTCTACACCTGTATCAACCAGTGCAACTCGGTGATAAAGTACGCGCCGTCGGTCGAAATGTCTGACGAGACGCGCAGCTACTGCCTCGGGAACGCCTATTTCGTCCGGGCATACGTCTACTACTGGATCGCCCGCGTATGGGGCGACGCGCCCGTCATCCTGACGCCCACCGAGAGCACCGGGCGGGAGATTTACCCTTCGCGTTCGCCCCGGGCCGAGGTATACGCCCAGGTGGCGCAGGACATCGAAAGCGCGCTCACGCACATCACATCCAACGCCAAGGGCTGCTATTATGCCACGGTGGACAACATCAACATGCTGAAGGCCGACTTCGCGCTGTGGATGTACGCCGCACAGAAAGGCGGCGATTCCTACCTGACGATGGCCGGGGAGGCGCTCGACGCCGTTACGCGCACGCCGCTGCTCGGCAAGTTCGCCGACGTGTTCGACGTGAAGAACAAGGCCAACAAGGAGATCGCCTTCGCGCTGCATGTCGATGCGACGAACGAGGTGCATTCGGCCAGCTACATCCAGCGTTTCATCTGGGGCTCGACGCAGGTCAAGGCCTCGTACCGCAACGTCGAGGGCGGCGTGCCGGTATCGAGCAACCAGTGGTTCTGCTATGCGGACGAATTCATCGGAGAGCTGAAGCGGAACAAGGAGCAGAACAACGACCAGCGCAGCGACGTGACCTATATGGAGCGCACGGGCGTGAGCGACATGTACGAAAAGGTCGGATGGCCCAACAAGTTCACGGGCGACTGGTCTTCGGGGACGCTGCTCTACGACGATGACCTGATCCTCTACCGGTATGCGCAGTACTATATGTTCCGTGCCGAGCTGTACTATTACAGGAAACAGTACAAGGAGGCGCTCGGGGAGCTGAACGTGGTCGCGCAGCGCGCCTACGGAAAGGCCGACTTCTACACCTCGGCCACGCAGCAGGACGTGCTCGAAGCGCTGGCTGCGGAGAACCGCTGGGAATTCGCCGAGGAGGGCAACCTGTGGTTCACCTACATCCGCCTGGGTTACATCGACACCTACTGCCCGCTCAAATACTGGCCCAATACGGGTGTCGAGGGCGGCGTGGGCGGTTCGACGAACCCCAACATCTACCTCTTCCCGATCTCGACCTCGGCGATCAACAAGAACAGCAACCTCAGGCAGACCGAAGGCTGGTCTTAATCCATTTACCCAACAGAAAACTATTCAGCTATGAGAAAATTCATATCCGGCCTGCTCGCCATCGCCGCGGCGGCATTCACAGGCTGTTACGAGTCGGGCACCGATGCGGACAACACGAGCCGGGAGGCGCGCATCTCGATTTCGCCCGCCGCGATCGGGTTCGATGCCGACGGGCGGACGACGGACGGACTGGCGTTCGGCACCTACATCGTGACGGTGAACCCCTACGGTAAAATGTATAGCGACTGGCATGCCGAACTGGTCGGCACCGACTGGGCCACGCTCGACTACCATACGGCCTCGCCCGACGGCGCGGTCGAAAAGGCGCTGCGGATCACCTGCTCCGCGAACACGGACTATAAGCGCACGGGAACGCTGCGCGTAACGCTCTCCAAGACGGGCGAAAGCGTTGATTTCCCGATCACGCAGGTCGGGCTCAAACCCGATGCCACGCTCACCCTCTCGACGGAATCGGACATCGAAATGATGGCCCTGGAGCCTGCCGAGGTGACTGTGACCTTCGAGACCAACATGCCCGCCTCGACCGTTACGGCCGAGCTGGAAGAGGGCGTGGAGTGGCTCACCTGCACGCTCGACAGGGAGGCCGGGACGGTCGTCCTCGCGGCTTCGGACAACACCTCGCCCACCGACATGCGGGAGGCGACGGTGACCGTGAGCGCCGGGACGGAGGATACGAGCCTCGCCACAAGGCAGATCAAGGTGCGGCAGCTGGCCAACGAAACCTACCTGTTTATTTACGGGTCGGGCATACCCCACTTTGCGGCTTTCGGCGATGCCGCACAGATGAACAAGAACGACCTGGTGTTCGGCCTCGACCACTATTTCCGCAGCGGCAAGGTGATCCTCTCGACTTCGCGTACGCCGGACGCCTATCCGCGCTATGCGCTGACGGCCGACGGCAAACTCGCCGTACTGGCCGACGCGGCTGCCGAGGCCGCGGCGCCCGAGCTCACGTTCGGCATTGCGGGGATGAATGCCCTGCGCGTGACGATCGCGCTCGACGACGACAACAACGTGGTGGCAGCCGACTCGAAGGCCGAGTTCACGCGCATCTCGACCGTGAACAGCATGCCCGAATCGGAACTGGCCGGCTACCCCACCAAGGAATACGTCACGCGTGACGGAAAGACCAAGACGTGGATGACGACCGGCCTGCACTGGAACGGCGGCGCGGCGATGGGCACCTACAAGCTGGGCAGCGGTCTGGTCGGGGGCTCGAAGACGGGCGGTTACGACGAAGCGGAGTATTCGATGCGCAACCCGGCCTATGACACCGAGGAGAACGGCGGGACGCTCAAGGAGCTGATGATGCCCGACGGCGTGACGACGCGCGCTTCGGTCTACGGACGCCTTTACAGTTCGTACGAAACGCTGACGGGCGACCCGGCCGGCGCGCTGAGCGCGGCCCTGCTGATGCCTTTCCCGCTGGGAGGCGCCGGGACGGTGGTCGTGGATGCCGTGGGCAACAGCATCACGCTGGAACCGATCCTCAAGGCCGACCTGAAAGACTACGCGGCCTCCGACGGCGGCAATACGCAGGCCGAGGCCGACCACCCGTCGCTCTCGATGCAGGTGCAGGGCATCTGTCCCTACGGCTGGCATATCGCCAACATGTCCGACTGGAAAGACCTGATCTACGCGGTGGCGGAGTCGTCGAAGAGCTATTCGGACTACCCCGTGGCGGCTGCGACGGCATCGTACGGCGCCATGACCTCGGGCAATGCGGCCAATGTGGCGGCGCACCTGCGCTGCAAGGAGTGGCAGGACGCCGAGTTCAACCCCGCGACCGTTATTTCGAACGGTGCCGAGGCCTTCGCTTTCAACCTCTACCCGCAGGGGTGGCGCCTCTACAAGAGCGGCTACGACTACTGCGCCAACTCGGGCAACGTGCGCTTCTACTGTCTGATTCCGATGATGGGACAGACGACGGCCTCGAAGATGGCCCTGTGGCGCGCCTACTGTACGACCTCGGCCGATATGGTATTCGACGACGGGTTCGACGTGGGCAACGGTTCGGGAGCCGCGGTGCGCTGTGTGAAAAATTACGAGAATTTCTGAATCCGGAGCGGGCCGGACGGGAGAACGTCCCTGTCCGGCCCGGGCTCCGGCCATGGAACGACAACGAATAAAAAAAGAAAAACCTATGAAATACGATAAAATGCTTATGCTCCTCACCCTTGTCGCAGCCGGCCTGGCGGCAGGATGCAGCGACGACGAAGATCCGCTGAAGGACTGGACGGGGCCGTCGAAGCCCGGCACCGAGATCAAAACCCCGGCCGAGGTCGGCAACCGTGTCGTCGCGCACCGCGGCGGTTCGACGGAGGCCGGGACACGGCAGTTCCCCGACAATTCGGTGGCGGCGCTCAACTATGCCATCGGGCTGGGCTGCTACGCGTCGGAGTGCGATATTTACCTTACGAAGGACGACGATGTCGTGGTGGCGCACGCATCGGCGGGGTGTTACATCAATAACCTCAAGCCGTGGGAGCATACGCTCGCCGAACTGCGTGCCGCAGGGACGCTGGACAACGGGGAACAGCTGCCCTCGCTGGCCGACTTCATCGACGTGGTGCTCGAGGCGGGAACCACGCGCCTGTGGCTCGACGTGAAGAACATTACCATCGACGGCAAATCGACCGAAGAGGGGCGCGAGGCTTCGGCCAGGGCGTGTGAGCGGGCGTGCGAGATCATCGAAGAGATGGGCGCGCAGAATTTCTGCGAGTTCATCGTCACGGGCAATGCGACGAAAATCAGTTCGGGCAGCCCCGTCACCATCTGGCAGCGTTCGCTCGCCGCGGCGGGCGCCGTGGGCAGCAATGCCGGGTGGATGAGCTTCCGCAACCCGGCCGATTACATCTCCTACGGCTATCCGTGGGCGAACCTCTCGACCGAAAACCTCTATTTCGAGGGGAAGACCGTGAACAAGAACGGTTATTCGGTGCAGAAATTCCTCGATGCGGGGCTGAAGCTCAGCGTATACAATGCCGACCTGGATGTCGACATGGATTACTACCTGACCTACAAGGACAAGCTCTACGCCATCTGCACGAACTACCCCCGCAAGCTGCTGGGCAAATGGAACTGACCGAACCGTTCCGTATCCTGCCCGGCACCTGTGCCGGAGATACGGCCGGGATGATATCCGGGCTTTGAAGCCCGGATATTTTTATTACCTTTAGCCCTGCGCAGCTTCGTCCTCGACCCGTATTTCCCGGGATTCCAGAAAAAATGCACTTTTTCGAAAAAAAAAGTGAAAACAGACTAGGTATTTTTGTGCCTATGGCTGTATAGTATAGGTAACACCCTAAAAGTATACATATTGGAACGCCATACAGATACCCCTACCATAACCGACATGGAGGGACTGCTATACAGATACCTCGTCCGCCGGACGAGCGGGGCCGAAGACCGGGAGGTATATGCCTGGCTCGAAGCCTCGGAGAAGAACCGCAGCCTGTTTTTCGAAGTCGCGGCCGTATGGAGCGCACACAGGACGCTCATCTCCCCCGCCACCGGCGAGCGCTGCGATGCCATGCTACGGCGGCTCAACGCGCGTATCGACGCCGACGACGCCATGCAGCGCCCCGCGCGGTTCGCATGGCGGCGTTGGATGTCCGCAGCGGCTGGGGCAGCCGTGGTCGTGATCGCGGTCGCGGCAGCCTGGCTGGCAGGTCTGCGCTTGCCGGAAGCCGGGCGGTTCCAGTCCTATGCCAACCATACCGGCGACGTGGCCGTCCTGCATCTGGAGGACGGGACGCAGGTGTGGCTGCAAGACGGCACCGAGTTGCGCTATGCCGTAGGCAAGGGGGACGGGGAGCGGATCGTGCGGCTCGACGGCGAGGCCTATTTCGACGTGTCGCACGATGCGCGGCATCCCTTCGTCGTGGAGACCCGCGAGCTGGCGATCCGGGTGCTGGGCACGGCCTTCAATGTCCGGGCGCTCGCCGGCGACCCGTTCACGGAGGTGGTGCTCGAACGCGGCGCCGTACGCCTCGAAACCCCCGGCGGCGACAACCTCGTGCGGCTGCATCCCAACCAGCGCGCCGTGTACGACGCCCGGATGGGCGACATGGAGGTGGCCGAAATCAACGCGCCGCTCTATGTGACCAGGCGTTACAACCTGGTCACGATGAAGGGCGCCACGATCACGGAGATCATCGCCGGCATCGAAAAGAGCTACGGCGTACGCATACGCATCATGTCGCCCGACGACGGCAAACGCTACGACATCAACTACCTGCGGAGCAATTCGCTCGAGGAGGTCGTCGACATCGTCGAGTTCATGACCGGAACGCATTGCGAGGTGATCCGCAACGAATGATACGGGGCCTGCGGCCGACCACCGCAGGCCTTTTGCACCGCACAACCCGGAACACGCTTCACGAACCTTAAAATATGAAGAAAAATTCCATCCCCAAGCTGGAATTGGTATTTCTTCTCCTGTTGACCGGCATGTGTCCGCAGGCCCATGCTACGGATGACGGCAGAAATGCCTCGCCACAAAAGACCTACGCTGTGGATCTCACGCTCGGATCCGCAACGGTGCTGACCTTCACGGAGGCCGTCACCTCACAGACGGGCGTACTGTTCTCCTACGAATCGGCACTGTCGCAGATGCCGCTCGGCGACGTGTCGGTGCATGAAACCGCGGCGCCGCTGGAACATATCCTGGAAAAGGTATTCAAGGGACGGGGATTCCGTTACAAGGTCGTCGACCGCATCGTGGTGCTGACCTACGACACGGATTCCGCGCGTTCGCAGCTGGTACTCGTGACGGGGCGCGTCAAGGACGGCTCGGGGATGCCGCTGGTCGGCGCCTCGGTCGTCGTGAAGGATACGATGCGGGGCGTTTCGGCCGGGGCGGAGGGCAATTACCGGATCTTCGCCGATCCGGACGCCACCCTCGTTTTCTCATACATAGGCTATGCCGACCGGGAGGAACGCATCGGGACGAGGTCGGCCATCGACGTCGTACTGGAGGAATACGAAGCCGTGCTCGAGGACGTGGTGGTGGTCGGATACGGCACGCAGTCGCGCAGGACGGTGACTGCGGCCATCAGCAAATTCGACGGGCATCTCCTGGAGGGTATCCCTGTCAATTCGGTCGGCGACGCCCTGAAGGGACGCATCCCCGGCGTGAGGGTCGCCACGACCGATGCGACACCGGGCGCAGACCCCAAATTCCTGATTCGCGGCGGATCGTCGATCAACCAGTCGAACGACCCGATCGTGCTGGTCGACGGCGTAGTCCGCGAAATGGCCGGGCTGAATCCCAACGACATCGAATCCGTTTCGTTCCTCAAGGACGCCGCGGCGGCGGGCATCTACGGTTCCCGCGCGTCGAACGGCGTGATCCTCATCACCACGAAGAAAGGTTCGAAACACCTCGGCCCCCGGATCGTATTCGAGGGGCAGTGGGCCTGGGCGTCGCCCGCCACGAAGTTCGACCTGATGAACGCCCGCGATTACATCCTCACGGTGCGTCCGGCGCTCATGGAGGGGTATTGCGGCGGCATGGATCCGGCATCGGTGCTGGGCGGCGAACAGTCGGGGCATCTCATTTTCCGCAATTACAGCACAACGGGAGACGGGCTTCTGGCGGCGCTTCAGGTACTGCGTATCATGCGCGAGCGCGGGAAGCCCCTTTCCGAACTGGCGGATCAGCTTCAGCTTTATCCGCAGCGTCTGATCAGCGTGCCGGTACAGCGCAAGCCTCCGCTGGAAGAATGTTCTGAAATACGGGAAGCCGTGCGCGCGGCCGAAGCGGAACTGGCGGAGCCAGACAAGCGGGGGCGTGTGCTGCTGCGCTATTCCGGTACGGAGAATGTCTGCCGGGTCATGGTGGAAAGTTCGCGCGAGGATGTCGTTCAGCGTCTGGCCAGAGATCTTTCCAATGTCGTGCGCAGGGTTCTCGGATAATCGGCGCCGACCGCTTTTATGCTTGACCGCAGCCCGGAATGATGCGCCGGACATGTTGTCAGGAATTCCTTCAGGGGGTGAAGTTTCCCCTCCCCGGGGGGAAGCGTGTCTTGACAAGCCGGTAAAGCCGATGAAATCGTTTTTTGTACCTTCCTGTTTCGGGGAGGGACAATCCGCGCCGGAGCAGCATGTGCGAAGTTCGCTTTCCTCCGGCGTGCAACCGAAGAATTTCAGGAGAAGCTGCTATGAATATACGCAAGGTTGTTATTCCCGTGGCCGGCTGGGGAACCCGGTCTCTGCCTGCGAGCAAGAATATTCCCAAGGAAATGCTGCCCATCTACAACAAGCCGGTCATCCAGTATGTTGTGGAAGAGGCCATGCATTCCGGCGTGACGGATGTTGTGTTTGTCACCAACCGGGAAAAGAGCGTCATCGAGGATCACTTTGATTACAATCTTCAGCTGGAAAGCGTGCTGGAACGATCGGGCAAGAAGGAGCTGCTGGCCAAGGTGCGTCAGGTCGCTGAAATGGTGAACGTCATGGCCGTACGGCAGAAAAGGCAGCTCGGGCTGGGGCACGCCGTGCTGTGCGCGGAAAATGCCGTGGGGAATGAACCTTTTGTGGTCATGGTGGGCGACGATCTGATCATCAATGAAGTGCCTGGTGTGCAGCAGTTGGTGGACGTGGCGCGTGCCGAGAACAAGCCGGTCATCGGCGTCATGGAAGTGCCTCCGCACAAGGTGGACAAGTATGGCATCATTGCCGGAAGGGAGTGCGGTGACGGCGTATATGAAATTACCGATATGATAGAGAAGCCCGCTGTGGGAGAGGCTCCGTCCAATCTGGCGATTATCGGACGCTATGTGCTGACGCCCGATATCTTCCGCCACCTGCGTGAAATCAAACCCGGCCACGGCGGGGAAATCCAGTTGACCGATGCCCTTGCATCCCTGGCAAGGGAACGCGGCATGCTGGCCGTAAAAATGAAAGGTGAGCGTTTCGACGCCGGCGACTGGGTGGACTACCTCACCGCCAACCTTTATTTTGCGTTGAAGGAAGAGCACCTGCAGCCCAAACTGCTTGCGCGTGTGAGGAAAATGCCTGGAGACTATCCCTCCGGCCGTGCGGAATAGCGCGGCAGGAAGCCGCGCGGCCGCGTTCTGTATCGTCTGCGTCTTTTTATCCTGAGGGCGGGCCTTGACGGAGCGAGTGCCTTCCTGTGCCCGGAGGGAAGCTGTACAAGGCTGTCGAGGCTGCGGGCAGCTTCCTTTTTGCTGAAGACGCACATGGAGATGGCGGGCTGGGGTGAAAGGGGAAACTTCATGTTTTCCAGGGAGAAAGTCTTTCGTTTTCCGGGAGTTTTTGTTTCCCCTTGCCATGAAAACTTCTCTGTGCTAGAACGAGACGGTTAGATATTGTTCATCTTTTTATTTATAGCATATTTTTTGCATAATCCCGGTCTGTAAGGATGTCTCTCTATGGCTCTTGAGCTTAAACAGCAACTTAAACTCAGCCAGCAGCTTCTGATGACGCCGCAGTTGCAGCAGGCAATCAAGCTGCTCCAGCTGTCGCGCCTTGAGCTGGTTGATACCGTTCAGCATGAGCTTATGGAGAATCCGTTTCTTGAGGAAGGAGAGGATAGCCCTCTGGAAAGCCGCGGAGGGGTGGATGCCGTGGCCGGTGCGGAGAGTTCCGAGCGCCATGAGGAGCATGACGCCTACGACAAGGACATCGCGGGCAGTGCCGACTGGGAAGACTATCTCGGCGACCTCTCCAGCGCGCCCAAGCTGGCTTCATCCCGCGAGTATGAACTTTCGGAGGAAATCAGCAGTCTGGAGGCCAGACATGCGGCCAAGCCCACGCTGGAATCCCATCTGATGTGGCAGCTTCGTCTTTCCTCCCTGAGCGACGAGCAGAAGGAAATCGGCGAACTGGTGATTGGAAATCTGGATTCCGCCGGATATCTGCGCGCCAGTAATGAAGAAATTGCCGAACTCGGCAGGGTGAGCCCGTCCGAGGTGGAGCCGGTGGTCAGGGCCGTCCAGCGTTTTGATCCCGTGGGGGTGGCTTCGCGCTCGCCGCAGGAATGCCTGCTGGTGCAGATTGAAGTGCTCAAGTATGATCGCGATCCCATTCTGGTGGATCTGGTGCGCCAGCATCTGGAGGATCTGGAAAACCGGCGTTATAAGCCGCTTCTGCGCAAGTTCAGGCTGGATATGGACACGCTCAAGGAATACATTGACGTGATCCAGTCGCTTGATCCCATGCCCGGAGCCAGCTTCGGGGAAGGCGAACCCATGTTTGTCAGCCCGGATGTGTATGTGTATCCGATGGATGGAGATTTTGTCATACTGCTTAATGACGACGGACTTCCCAATCTTCAGATCAGTACCATGTATAATGACGGAGATGCGTTCTGTTCCGAAAAAGACAAGGAATACATGAATGAAAAGCTGCGGGCAGCAACCTGGCTCATCCGCAGTCTGGAGCAGCGCCAGCGTACCTTGTACAAGGTCATGGAGAGCATTGTAAAATATCAGCGCCCGTTCTTCGAGGAGGGCGTAACCAGGCTCAAGCCGTTGATCCTCAAGGATATCGCGGACGATATCAATATGCATGAGTCCACGGTAAGCCGCATCACCACCAACAAGTTTGTGGCCACGCCCCATGGCACGTTTGAACTCAAGTTTTTCTTCAACAGCGCTCTCGGCATGGAAGACGGGAGTCAGGTAGGGTCGGAAAGCGTAAAGGCTCTGCTCAAAAAATGCATTGCCGAGGAAGATCCGAAGAATCCTCTTTCAGATGAAAGACTGTGCGAGATACTCAAGGAGCATCTCGGGGTCAACATTGCCCGGCGTACGGTAGCGAAATATCGTACCGCGCTGGACATTCCCTCCTCTTCGCGCCGCAAAAGCCATTTCTGAAACGGACAGGCGCATTTCCGCATTTTCCCTCATGGCGGGGAAGCACAAGCATTTTTCAGACCCGGTATCATAATGAGCCGGGTTTAAGTATTTCAAGAGGTCGCGGAAGCAATGTCACATGGAGCGGAGCCGATGGAAGTGCAGTTTGACAAGGCGCAGGTGCGCCAGCCGTGGATGCATGTTCCCGTCCGTCCCGCAGCAGAACTGCACGTTGCGCACAGCATGTTCTGCGCTGGAGCCGCAGGGAAAATCCCTCAGGCTCCCCGGCTCCCGGCCGGAGTTCTCCCTCAGGAGAGCGGGCATATGCCTTTCCGCAAATTATCATGACCTCACTGAGTTTCCCTGCATCTGGAGGATATGCCTGTCTTCACGGCGCTTCCTTGTCCTTGCGGTCGTCCGCGGAGCGTGGTAGGGCTATCCGATGTTCGATTCTTCTCTTTCCGTCAGCATTACCAATCTCGCCGTGGCTTTTGTCCCGGTGCTTCTCGGCATCATCCTGCATGAGGTCGCGCACGGATGGGCGGCTTCCCTGTGCGGCGATCATACCGCCCGCATGCTGGGCCGTCTGACCCTCAATCCTGTTCCTCACATTGATCCGATGGGGCTGGCCATGTTTGTGCTTACCGCGCTGGCAAGTCCTTTTGTCTTCGGCTGGGCCAAGCCGGTTCCCGTCAATCCGCGCAACATGAGAAATCCGGAGCGGGGCATGCTGCTTGTATCCG
>ENA-ORTV01003312-ORTV01003312.1-human-gut-metagenome-genome-assembly--contig:-NODE-3312-length-13657-cov-5.853036_pt1 | contig 13657 bp, 12 predicted proteins | sample MGYA00241915_ERZ509194 | MGnify/ENA primary metagenome ERZ509194 (study PRJEB26280, sample SAMEA2338810) | human gut metagenome | biome: human gut; feature: human-associated habitat; material: faeces... | reverse complement strand
TGAAAGTGGGGCTGAAAGTCCGTGCAGATGGAGCTCTCACTCCGATTTATGCAATTTGCGCAAAAGTTATTTTTTATTCCCGACGAGTTAGTGGGGATTATACTTCCCGATAAACTGTCGGAAAGTATATCTTTCCCAACCTTTATATATCGTTTATAACGCTTTCAACGTAAAACAAAGAGTCCATCAATTAACAAAATGCCAATAGACAGACTCTTTTTCATATTGGATATTAGAATAAATTACGATACTGAAGGCAATAAGAGAAACATTATTACAGATACCGTTTCAATTATCTGTATCAGCTCGCTCGGATCATTTTTATTTATTATCACAGTTTTGATTTCTTCGTAACAATCGAAGAAAAGCTGCACAACATTTAGTAGTTCTCTATTTTGCTCATCTGCATCTTCAATCAGTTCATTTACGATATCTTCGACCGAAATAAAGTCGTTCCACAATGCGTTGATTTGATTCATCAGCAACTCTGTGTATGCAGTTATACTGCAAAGGCATTTGTCATCAACAAGTACTTGAACAATTTGCTGATACCTCTGAATGTATAACTTCATTTCACTAAGTTTTTTCATGGACTCAATCCACAGATTCAAAGATTTAGTTGCAGTCATTTTTTCAATCAGCGCAGGCTCTGTTTCACATGGATACATCGGTTTTGCTATGCGAGATTCTTCCGTATCTAAAAGTTTATAGAACGGAATCGAGTACGCTACCGGCGAGAACACGCCAGAAAAAACAGGTACATACGCTAACTCTAAGGATTGCGTTTCCAAATACCATCTATCACTTGATGGCAAAATACTGTTTTTAAATACATCCCTGATCGTCATCACGATTCTGGTGTATTCATTTTCAAAGGTATTATCCTCTTCCATATTGTAATCAATAATGATGTAGGCATATTTATTACCCTTAAGAAGGGTACCGTTCACCGCCGTAACTGCTTTTGAAAGCATATCACAAAAATAGTTCGTTCCCTTGCGATATTTTTGTTTTGAATCATAAGCAATGGCGCAACCTTTGGGCTGATTATCCAGTACATAACGCCAAACATTAACTAAAGTAAGAATATTCTCAAGTTCTTGTTTTGCAAAATCTTCATTAAGTGAACTGTATTCGGAAAACAACAATTCATACTCTTTCTGGAAGTCCACGATGGCTTTAGCCGCAGAATAGAGATTAAACATAGCGAGTCTTGGATTCTTAACAATGCTAATATCTTGCTTATTAATTCTTACACGAAGAACTTCAACAAACTGATTATAAAAATTATCCAACGAGGAATACACATCATTCAATCGTTTTCTAAATTTCTCATACTTACCAACCGAAAGTAATTGACGCATTGTAAAATACTCTGCAGCAGGGCTTTTTGCGTTTCCTTCAGAATAAAGACAGTACGGATCAACAGCAAAAGTGGGAAGTCGATTTTCGGCAAAGGTGTGTTCTTTAAACACTTTTAGCCGATCATCAACCCTTTTTCCTCGATCCTGTGTATATCTCCCTTTTCTGTATACATCATCAATGAGCTTGATTGTCTCAACAATCAAATCATTGACATTGATTCTTATTTCGTCAATATCAGCCACATATTCCTGCCACGAAGAAGGACGCAAGCTATAATCTATTCGTGTTTTTGTCCATCCATTCAATTCAGATACCCATGCATTTGGGCGCTTGCTCTTATGGATATGAAGTTTGTGATCCAAAGCTTCGATTCCCAAATCCTGAAGGAGATCAACACCAATCAACTCAATATCAATATACTCTTTCTCTGGATACAGTTGCTTTAAAATATCCAGCATTTTAATTCGCCAATACTGATTTGTATTTTTCGTGTTCTCCGGAACCCCTGTTTCTGTCGAAAGAGGCGGAATGAATTTACAAGACACTTCATCATTTGTAATCGAAAAAGTAAGTACTTGCATTTCATAGATGAGCTTTTCCACTAATACATCCACGGCAACCTGATAGCTTTCCAGCAATGTAGGATGTTCAAAGAGTCCACGTATCGCATCAGCAGACGGCTGGAGTTCGCCCGCACATACGCTGGCAACGATTTCATCAGTCTTGAATGGTAATGTCACATTAAAATTACGCTTTGCCATCCAAAATAGCGCATATCCAAACGATGATCGCTCAGCGTCTGTATTAGGCAAAACTGATGGCACCACACAATTATTCACAAAACAGTCTGTTGCTTGATAATTGATTGAGAGTGAGGTTAGAGATTTCTTGACCTCATCAATGGCATTCTGTAAATCTACTTTATTGAAAATAGATAAATCTTTCATTCCATCTGCAATTAACTCATCTGATCGCTCAACACCAGAGAGATCAAGGGGTAAAAAACAGAGCCAACCTTTGCCACGTTTTTTTACCAGAGAGCTAATAAATGTCATGTTTCCCTCAACATAACGCTTCGCATCTAACCAAAGCATTGACCTGATAGCATTTGCATATCCTATCCAGTCAAGGAATCTTATTTGAGAGAGACGCTGTACATCTTCAATGTCATATTGCTGGTTAGAGAAGTAATCCAACAAAATCACTCTCACATTTTGTGAAGATATACACGAAAGAGCCTTGAACACAACCTCTCTTGCTCCGGTGCAAATTTGATCGCACAACGCATCAAAAACAATTTTCGCACGGACAGGATGAAGTGCTTCAATGGTGTTTTCATCAACTTCTCTGATGAGGTACTCATCTTTCAGACGTCTAATGGCAGCGTGCATTGTAGAACAATGAGTTACGTTTTTTACGGCAGTAAGATTAACAGCACATCCTAATCGCCCTGCGTAACAAACCAACTGAAGTAATTCTAACCATTCATCCGAAACACCTTCTTGTAGCAACGCATCGATCTGCCCTTGGAGGCGCTGAGTCAAAGTCTGATTATTTGTCAACAAATATACAAATTCAATCAATGGGCCTTGTCCACCAAAAGACTGCCATGCTTCTTCGAAAGTTCTGTGTTCAGTATGAGGCTGTGTTTCTGTAAAAGAATTATAAATGTGTGCAGCTTCCTCCTTAGATAAAGCCAATTCCACAATCCCATATTGGATCGCCTTTTCGCTAATTGGTGTTAGATTATAATCTTCATCTCGAATGGAAATAAGCACTGGAATGGAAAGACCACGAGATTGTAACTCTTGCAGCAAAAATGCCCAAAGTGTTTCACCTGGCTGGACATCAATATAGATGATTAAATTTTTATTATACTTGCCAAGCCCATTTAACGCTGTAACCAAATTCTGTGCTTGTCCTTCGTTAGCAATGGAACGCACACAAAATACGCAGCCTTCAGGATATGTATCAATTAAGTAGCGGTAACAAAGGGTAGATTTTCCTTGTCCAGAAATACCCTTAAGGATTGCGACACCTTTACTATTGATTACTGCTTGGATTTCTCCTATCCAATAGTTTCGCTTGAAATCTAAATTGTTACGAATATGCGTAGGATGCGCAGACACACCTTGCAAATACTCTTGTTTCAGCTGTTCATTATCGCCATTTAGCTGCAGTTCACTTAAGCGAACCAGGGATTTATTGTATTCTTTGTAAAATCCATCTATTGTAGCAATATTTGTTCCAATTTCGTGGATTTTATCTTGCCACATTTTTAGTGTGGTGTACCCTTTGCTTTTAGAAAGTACAGAAATATATTGAATCAATAGGTCTTTGGCCAGTGCAGGCGCAGACATTACCGGAACATAGTCGCTGATCTGAGTTTGAATATTTAAATCCAAATCATCAAGATTGACTTTCTCAAAACACAGAGAATCAATCAACCATACAGCCTCTGACTCAGACAATCCGTGTTTGTCTACAAGCCTCTTCGTTAAAGCCTTTTGGGTGACAGCTTTGCCAGATTGCATTTCCTGTAGTTCGACACCAAGAGTATTAAAGTAGACAACCTTAATGCGGTGGAAGAATGGATTTTGTGCATGTAAGCTACACATGCGATTGAAAAATCCTTCGCCGCCTTTGGATGTTTTTGTTGCTGCAAGGCTTGAAAGTGTTAGGTCGGCAGAAATGTTTTTAACCTGAACAGCTTCTACTATAGCGCCATTCTTTTTGACTACCAAATCCTCAATATCTTCCGGGTAATACTCGTATCCGCCTTCATCGGAAATGAGTCTGGATGCAATATAAAGCGTTTGAGATGAGAACCCCTTCCAAGCAGCCTGTGCACCTATATCAGATTTTTGAAAAATGCTCATTTTTACCTCCTCTGTGACCGTTATTGTCGCAATCAGCCGGGCAGCAATTGGCTGCTCGGCTGATTGTAGAACGAAATCCTTTATAGTGTTTCTTCTGAATCAAACGCACTTACACTTGCAATATATTCGTAATCATCAGAACTTGTAACGAGTACAAACTGCTTTTTTGCTTCTGCCAATCCAACAAAATACTCCCGAAAAGCCTTAGATACCTCTTCTGCCCACGCTGGCGAGATAGGCTTAGGAATTCTTACTTCCTTATATCGGGCGCCAACATCCTCACGGTTCGTCTGCATAAGAGTTACTCGCTGCCACTGTTTGCGTACTTCTTTCAATGACAGTGCCCAAAGAAGATAGAAGGGAGAATAACCCATATCGTTCTCTTGTACTCGAATAACAAAAACTTCTTTTGTAAGTACAATTTGCTCTTCACCAGGAACAAGAATAGCAAATTCGCCTATATTACTACTTGCTCGGCTTGGAGAAATGAGATCCCATGCTTGCAGATTGCTTTTTCCCGTTTTGGTCTTCCAGAACTTTTTTGGCAAATTCTACCGGAATCAAATTGGTTGGGTTTATGTTAATTCTCATATTTCGTATATCTGATACTTTTACATATGGAATTGACCCGTTTCTTAAGTCATTGCTTGGACTACCATGACCACCTGTAACATTGATTAGTCCGGCATCACACAGTTCTCCAATTGTTATGCTTTCAAACCCACGCTTTCCCTTTAACAAATCAAAGGATTGCTCTAATGTTTGGTCATAATATTGAGGAACCAATACATCTCTTTGATATGTTGTTTGAATCGGAACATCCACAAATCCTTTTCCTCCCTCAGACTGATAACGAGAGGCTTGTTTCAGCAATTCATTATCAATTTCATCGGTTCTCTGACCATTAGCGTCTACAACATATCTGTCACTGCCGTTTTTATAAATACCGCACGTTTGTGGGTTCATAATAGTAACAGTGTCATGATCCAGATCAAGATTTTCTTTATCCGGATCGAGCCTTTCAAAAATATATAAGTTTGTTTTTGCTCTACAAAAGCCTTGAAATGCATCCATAGGTATGCAACACAAACCGGCTTCAATCGTTCCTTTACCCATTCTCGAACATACTTGTACGAAGGGGAGAAGAAATATGTTTCTGGTAAAACTATACATATTTTTCCACCCGGTTTAAGCAAATCACAGCAACGGTTAAACATTGCAAGCCCCAATTCAATATCTTTTCCAGTTTCGATGTAATCTACGATACTCAGGCCAGCTTTTTTTGCATCTGTATATTTTACTTTCAGCGGAGCACCGAAAGGCGGATTTGTAAATACCTTTGTAAAGCGCCCGTCCTTAAAAGAATTTGTTAGCAAATGAGGGTACTTTGTTCTCCACGTATGGGTGAGGACACTATCTCCTCTAACACAATGAGCAGAACCATCACCTAAAATCTGCATAATAGCTTTTGTCAGCTTAATACCGATTGCATCTTTATCGATTCCATAGATGTGCAGCTGAGCCCAACGTGAGATTTCCTTTTCCTTTGATGGATATCTGTCTTTGAGCTCAATTAGACATTGGATAATGAATCCACCAGTTCCACATGCAGGATCAATTATCATATCATCTAACGATAGATCCATGAGCTTAATGGCCGCTTGAATAACTTGCTTAGGGGTAAAATACTGCCCTTTCTCTTGTTTCAGCGCAGCACTTCTGAGCACCTGAAATGCGATAGATACAGTATCTGCCCCAATATCAATAAAATTAAACCGAGAGATGCGATCAACGATATCATGAATTGTTGAATCATCGAATCGAATTTCCTGATCTGATTGTGTAACAAAGATATCAGGGTATACCTCAATAAACAGTTCAAATTTTTCTTTTATATATCGAGCTGTACCATTAGCTGTAGCAAATTGACGAAAATAAACTTCTGAGTCTTGGTCGATTTTTCCTTGTTTATCACTATCCAGTTTTAACAGGATCAGGTTACAGAGTTGATCAAGTTGTTCTTCTCGACGGGTCACATTACCATCCTGTGCAACAACGGCATCCAACAGTTCAGAAAATGTTTTATACAGAGTGTCTTTTGATGGTACAACAAGATCGTTAAAGGTGAGCTTTACACTCTCTGGAGATATTGCGGAACCAAACGAAGGAATATCTTTGACTGTGCACTTTTTAGGATAGCTCAATCCTTTGCTGTCTTTGTAAACAAACAAGGTCTTTGCTGAAATATCTGCACTATTCGCCCAAATACCAAGTTTTACATGAGGTTCCAATCCCAAATATGTTTCGAGTTGTTGTAAGCCAACATCGATATCTGGCTGCTTGCACTCGATGATAAACAGAAGATGTCTGTAATCGCCTGCGGTTTCAACACTATCAAAAACTGCAATGTCTACAGGAAAATAATCAAACGATGTGTTCTTTTCTCTCTTAGATGCTTCGGAGGGCGTTTGGGAAATTTTCCATTCATTTTTTCCAAAAACTATTTGCTTTTGATCCCAACCCAAATTAACAAGACGCTCGACAATGGAACCAACAACTAATCTTTATTCAGGGCCATCCTTTAACAGAGCTAAAATATCATTTTTCATTTATTTTTCCCCCACATCATCGGTAAGTAAATCTTTTTTATTTTCGCAATCAGGAGTAAATTCCATTATATCGCCGATATCAGATTCTAAAACAGTACAAATACGTTCAAGCACACTCAGAGTTACTTCTTCGTCTCTGTTTAAACGTGTCAACGTATTTGGAGCCAATCCAGCTTCCTTGCGTAAATCAGCTTTGCTCATTTTCTTATCAATTAGCAGCTTCCATAGTTTATTGTAGGATATCGCCATCTTTTTTACCCCTAATCATTCAATAATAATCATATAATATCACATCACCGTCTTCAGGGCAATATATTTTCGCATCTCAATGCGAAAATATATATTTGTAGATAGCACATAAATAACAAAGTGCATTCGAAGAATTACCCCAACGAGTGGCATAAAATAGTTTATCGTTTTTATTCTTCCATGACTTCTAACATCATTCTGGCACCCAGCTTAAAGCTGTTCTGGAAAATCAGGCAATCTGTAATGACCTGATTTTCTCGCACACAGTCGATGTACTTCTCAAACAATTCTTCCTGTTCGTCCATCATGGTGGCTTTGAGCTTTTCTTCGTTCCGGAAGATCAACTCCACTAATTTCTTGTACCCTTTGTTGGACGATGTACCATACTCGGTCGGTTCGATATTGCCGTACCAAAATTCTTCAAGCAATCTCATACAACATCCTCCCCATAAACCAGTTCGCAGAGAATGATTTCCTCTGCCTGTGCTTTCAAGCTGTTCATATGAGCTACCCATTCAAGCTGCTGTGTTGCTTTATCCGGTGCTGGATTCTTCGCCAACAAATCCGTCATCAGCAACTCTATTCGCATCGCACAGGTCTGCTGTACTTCCCACAGATGTGGGAACAGGCTCTCCGTCAGAATCATGTCGTTAAAAAGCATTGGTCTGTTCTGTTCCAAAAACGCTCTGCGCATCCTGCCATATTTGCCGAGTATCTGTGTTTCTACATTTACTAATCTGATGTCAGGGATATAGTAATCACCGCATTGGGTATAAGTTAAGTTCTGATCCATAATAGTACCTCCAATCAATCTTATTTGCATTTTGATTGCACCGGAAAGAAAAGAAAAAGTGAAGTTTGTCGCATACGCAAATGAGCGATACCTGGTCATTCAAACCAAGTATCGTTCATTATGTTTTTTGCTAACCTAGACTGCCAGATGCCATAATCATTGAAAGTTTGTTGTTTCCTGTATTACGGGCACCCAGCATTATGGCGAAATTTTAAATTCACAGGCGGGAAAACCGCCCCGAAGGGCGGTTCCAGTCTGTCGACAAAGTCTATTTTCACGCCAGAACAACAGTCGTGCGGCAGCGCGCATGAAATAATATTTGCGAAGCAAGTATATCAGCCCGCAGGCCTCTATTTGTCGAAAAAACGATAGTTTTTTACAGCCTCCCCGGCTGCGGTTGACAGCCGGGCGCTCATTCACAGACCACCGTGTTTTCGCAGTGTTCTTCCAGAACGCTGCGGTCATTGCTGCTCCACAGCACTGCTGTGCCGCGCGATTGCAGCACCGCAATACAGCGCAGCAGCTCCGATTTTATCTGCTCATCGATCGTGTAAAAAGGATAATCCAACACCAGCAGATCCACCGGCGTGAACATCATGCGCAGCAGCACGAGCCGGTCTCGCATCCGTCCCGACAGACAGCGCAGATATACATCCAGCCCTTCCGAGTCAAAGCCCATTTCCGCTGCAAAATCGCGCAGCGCCAGACGCAGCATGCGACGGTTTATCACATCGCCGCGCTCCCGGAATTGATTCATCGACCGGAGTACGATATTTTCCGCCGCCGTTAAATTCTCGAATATGTCTTTTCCCCAGAATCGCGGACCCAGACAGCAAATTTTTCCTGCATTCTGCTGCCGCCATTCTTCCAGATGCATTATTCGGCCATTCTGCATCACAAACCCACTCGTCTGCACCAGGCTAGAAAAGATCTGCTTCACCGTGCCTCTTCCCTTCGGGCCGCAGCACAAAACACCGGTGGCACGGCCGTTATACAGATCTGCGGAAATCAGCTTTGCGCCATTTTCCAGCAGACCGACTCCCTCCATGGTGATATACAGCCGCGGGACTTTCTTTTTCTCCTCGCGCATCTTCATCGTAGAGATGCGAAGCCGCTGATGGATCTCACAGGCCGTTATATCGCATCTTTTCCGTTCCAGACATATCATTCCGCCACGCATCGCTGCGATCCGGTCTGCATACTGCAGCACCTTCGAGCATTCCTATCTCGCGGAAATGACCGGAGCGCATCTCGCGACCGGCAGCGAGCTGACGGTTGACGGCGACTTTCTCTATTTCATCGACTACTCAGGCAGGAAGGAGCGCGTCGGCGCTGTCTACCGCCGGATCTCGGACGAATACCTCGACCCGATGAACTTCCTCAGGGAATCGGTCATCGGCATTTCCCACATCTACGACGTCTATCGAAAGGGCAACGTCGCGCTGCTCAACGCACCCGGCAACGGCGCGGCCGACGACAAGGGTCTCTACTACTTCGTGCCACGCATGATCTCGTACTATCTGGGCGAGGAGCCGATCCTTCAGAACGCGCCGACCTATCTGCCGTTCTACAAAAAGGACATGCGCTATATCCTCGAAAACTTCGACTCGCTCGTCATCAAGGACGTTGCCAAGGCGAACGCCTTCGGCAACCGCTGCATCTACGGCTACGCAGAGGGGGCGCACGATCACTTCAGCTTTTCTGTCTCCGGCACAGAATACAACGGCCTACAGCCGTATGAAAACGCGCCCTCCGAGGTCGGCGCAGGCATGTTCAAATACCAGACCGCCATTACGCAGCCGGGCGAGGCCCTCCGTTCCTTTTCCGCGCAGCAGAAAAGGCTGCCGGATGAGGGCGGCCTCGCCTTCGCCGTGCGGCTCATGCACACGCTCTACGGCTGCATGCGCTATACACCCCCGGCGTGACCACCGTGCAGACCACGGCGGAGCAGGCGTTCGCCGCCGATGCGGGCGTATGTCAGGACTATGCGCATATCCTGCTTTCGCTCTGCCGGATACAGCATATCCCCTGCCGCTACGTTGTCAGTCTGCTGCTCGGCGAGGGGGCGAGCCACGCCTGGACCAAGATCTGGGACAGCGGCCGCTGGTACGCGCTCGCCCCCACGAACGATCTCATCGTCGACGACCAGCACATCGAAATTTCCTCCGGACGCGACTATCAGGACTGCATCATCAATCAGGGGCTGTTTATCGGGCAGGCCCGGCAGGAGCAGCAGGTATGCGCCAGTGTTCTGGAGCAGCAGTAAAGGAACACCATGCCATGATACAAACCGTAGTTGAGGTGGAGCTCCCGGTCGAGGAACGCCTCCGCATTCAGAAAAACCGCATCGAACCGGACGCCGGCTCGAACGGCAGACGCATCAGCATCGTCACCGGCATCCACGGCGACGAGCTGGAGGGGCAGTATGTCTGCTTCGCCGTGCAGCAGAGGCTGCGCAGGCATCCCGAATATCTGCGCGGCACGGTCGATATCTATCCGGCCATGAACCCGCTCGGCATTGATTCGGTCACGCGCGGCATCATCTGCGGCAGAAAATACTACGGCCACATCTCCCGCATCGTGAAGAGCGAGGATTTTCTGTCGCTCCGCGCGGAACGCGCCGGCTTTTTCCAGCCGTTCGTGCGCCCCGGCGAGCAGGTCGTTGAAGGACAGCGGCTCGCGGTCATCTCGGACCCGCTGCTCGGCGAACCGCTCAGCACCATCACCACGCCTGCGGACGGCGCCGCCTTTGTGCAGGACGAGCCGATGTGCTATCAGCATACCGCCGTGATCAAGCTGATCGGAGAGGAGCAGCCATAGTCCGAAAGCGCCACAGGGAGCTGTCCGGGCAAAGCCGTTGAAATCGTCCTCTGCGCTGTTGATTTCCGGGATGTAGCATGCTATGATGGGGACAGAAAAAAGGCGCGTGTTCGCTGCGCACCCGGCAGAAAGGAAGCACACGATTTTGTTGGATTTTTTAGAGCAGGAGCAGATCAGCAAAGAGCTGCGGGACGGCATTGAAGAATATCGAAAAACCTATCCCACGCCGCCGGAGCTGCTGAACCGCGTGCCAAGACCGCGGTATCACTATTACGGAAAAGAGGTCTGGGAGGCCGCTGTCGCCGCCATTCTGTGCGGAGAAAATCTGCTGCTCGCCGGCAGCAAGGCCACGGGCAAAAATGTGCTCGCGGAAAATCTGGCGCAGGTCTTTGCGCGCCCCGGCTGGGATGTGTCCTTCCATGTGAATATGGACGCGGCAGGTCTCATCGGCATGGATACCTTTGAAAACGGACAGGTGACCTTCCGTCCCGGCCCGATCTATCTCTGCGCGCGCTATGGCGGCTTCGGCGTTCTGGACGAGATCAACATGGCGAAAAACGAGGCGCTGGCGGTTTTGCACGCCGCGCTGGATTTCCGCCGGTCGATCGATGTGCCGGGCTATGACCGGGTGGAGGTGCATCCGGCCGCACGGTTCATCGGCACGATGAACTACGGCTACGCCGGGACCCGGGAGCTGAACGAGGCGCTGACCAGCCGTTTCGCCGTCATTCAGGTGCCCGCCATCGACGGCGGCAATCTGGAGCGGCTCCTGACCGAGGAATTCCCCACCCTGGAAAAGAAATACCGCGAGCAGTTCGTGCAGCTGTTCCTCGATCTTCAGGAAAAGTGTGAGAACGCCGAGATCTCCTCCAAGGCGCTCGACCTCCGCGGCATGCTGGACGCGCTGCGGCTCATCCGGAAGGGTCTCCGCGCCGGAGCCGCGCTCGATATGGGCATTACGAACAAGGCCTTCGACAGCTACGAGCAGGGGCTCATCCGAGACGTCATCGCCGCCAGAATCCCGGAAAAGCTCGACCGAAGCCGCCTGTTTTCCGACTGATATGAAAATTTCTGCTTACAGCGCCTGCCAGAGGCGCGCCATCAATCAGGTCTGGACCGTCTGCGGCGACTACAGATTCGAACCACAGTTTCTGGCGATGCGTTCGGACGGCCAGCCTGATCTCTACCTGAACTGCATCATCGGCCTCGTGCACAAGTGGTTCGGGGACGATATGCCGAAAAAGCTGTTCGCCTCGTGGGCCGGCGACGCCCGTCAGACCATGTACGACGATCTGGCGTGGCTCGCGCTCGAAAACGCCGTATACGAAAAAGAGCTGCCCGGGCGTCCTGCACTGGATGGGCTGCGGCGCGCGCATGCCTCTGCTTTTTTCGCCTCGGAATACCGGCTTTCCCGGCAGGAATGGATGGCGAAAAACCAGCTTGTGTATGCCGTCCAGTCCGCGCGGTGGAAATCCGTTCTGGGCCAGAAGCCGCCCGTGCTGACGCCGTGGGAAAAAGGCCTGTCGGCGGCGCTTGCCTGCCCCGGCACGCTGAGCGGCGAGGAACTTGCGGACGCGATCCGCGAGGCCTTTCGGAAATACCTGCGCTTTGACGGCGATGCCCATGCAAAAAAGCCGTTCTCTCTGCATTTCGGGGAACGGTGGGTTCCGCTGCTGACCCGTCTGTTCACGACCGAGATGGTCCGCACCGACGATCTGGCCATTGACCGCTCGGCGGCGGCAGGCGGAAACGGCATGGTTCGCGCGTCCAACGCCCTGCGCGCACAGCTGCGCTCCAATGAACAGGAGGACGAATACCGGGATTATGTGGAAGGCTGCTTCGGCCGCAGTCTGTATCCCCCAAAAGAGCTCGCGCTCATCGAGCAGCAGACCTGCACCGGCAACCATCTCGGCTGCCATCTCTGGTTTACCCGGGGCGAGCCGGCGCCCGGCAAAACCATGCGTGCCGATGTGCAGCACCTTTTCGATCAAGCGGCAGAGCAGGCCGCGCGGAACCGCGCGGATTTCCTCAAAAACAATGACCTGTATCAAAGCGCCATCCTGCATCTGACCGGGCATATCCGCAACTGCATGCAGGTGCAGCAGCAGCCGGACGCTGTATCCGCCCGGCAGGGTCACGCGGACGTCCGCCGCATCTGGCGACTGCCGGTGCTGAACGACGGAAGGGTATTCCTCCGCAGTGAGGAGGAGAGCAATCCCGGTTTTACCGTCGATCTGCTGCTCGACGGCTCGGCCTCGCGCCTGCACTGTCAGGAGACCATCGCCGCACAAGGCTATATTCTGGCCAGAAGCCTGGCCGCCTGCGGCATTTCCGTCCGCGTCAGCAGCTTTTGCAGTCTGCGCGGCTTTACGGTCGCGCGAATCCTCAAGGATTTCAGCGAAAAAAACGCAGAAAGAAAAATTTTCAATTACTTTGCCGCCGGCTGGAACCGGGACGGACTGGCGCTGCGCATGGCGGGAAAGCTGATGGATACCGCCCCGGCAGATCGGCATCTGCTCATCCTGCTGACCGATGCCAGTCCGGACGACAGCCGCCGCATCCTCCCCACCGGTCAAAGCCCCCTCAGCCGCAGCTATGACGGCGCGGCAGGCGTTGCGGACACGGCGGAGGAGGTGCGGGCGCTGCGGCAGCGCGGCATACGGGTCGCCGCTGTCTTTATGGGCGAGAACGCCAGCGTCCCCGATGCACGGACGATCTACGGGCACGATCTCGTCCGCATTCAGCGGATGGATCAGCTTGCCACTGCCGCCGGAAAGCTCATTCAGGAGGAGATACGGGAATTGTCCGGCTGATTTTCCGGCAGCTCTCATGATACACTCATTTTTCTGAGAAAACACAAAAGAGGCTCCCCGTTTCGGGAATCCTTAGACTGTCGAAAAACTTCGTTTTTCCGACAATCTGTGTTTTGACTTCGCAAAACA
>ENA-ORTV01003304-ORTV01003304.1-human-gut-metagenome-genome-assembly--contig:-NODE-3304-length-13673-cov-2.930974_pt1 | contig 13673 bp, 13 predicted proteins | sample MGYA00241915_ERZ509194 | MGnify/ENA primary metagenome ERZ509194 (study PRJEB26280, sample SAMEA2338810) | human gut metagenome | biome: human gut; feature: human-associated habitat; material: faeces... | reverse complement strand
ATCCTGGCTGATGATCACCAATCTTCTGTCCAGCGGTGTTGTAGCTACTCTGACCGGAGCTGAGGCGAATGCAGCATTTGCTAAAATCAGCAATCAGTTCATCGGTATTCTTGCAGGTCTGATTGGTTCTGCCTGCTACAACAAATTCAAAGGAACCAGACTTCCGGATGCACTGTCTTTCTTCTCTGGCAAACGTTGTGTTGCTATTGTAACGGCAGTTGTTTCCATTATCGTAGCAGCTATTCTGTTCTTCGTATGGCCGATCGTTTACACTGCACTGGTATTTGCAGGTGAGAAAATCGTTGGTCTTGGAGTTGTTGGTGTAGGTATTTATTCTTTCCTGAACCGTCTTCTGATCCCGTTTGGTCTGCATCATGCACTGAACAACGTATTCTGGTTTGATACTATCGGTCTTGGTGATATCACAAACTTCTGGGCTGGCAAAACATCAGCAGATGTTTCCTGGAGCCTTGGTATGTACATGTCCGGATTCTTCCCATGTATGATGTTTGGTATCCCTGGCGCAGCCCTTGCTATGATCCACACAGCAAAAGACAACAAGAAAAAAATCGCTATCGGTCTTGTAGCTTCCGCAGCAGTATGTTCTTTCATCTGCGGTGTTACAGAGCCGTTTGAATTCGCATTTATGTTCCTTGCTCCGGTACTGTATGTAATCTATGCTCTGCTTTATGGTATCTTTACATTTATTACAGTATCTCTTGGATTCCGTGCAGGATTCTCCTTCTCCGCAGGTGCCACAGACCTTCTGTTCTCCGCATCTCTGCCGGCTGCACAGAAAACATGGCTGATCATTCCTCTTGGAATCGCAGCATTTATCGTATTCTACGTTGTATTCCGTTTCGCTATCACAAAGTTTGACTTAAAGACTCCTGGTAGAGAAGATGATGATGTAGAAGCAGAGAAAAAAGTTGATCTTGGAAGCAGCGATTACACAACTGTAGCAGCAACAATCTTAGAAGGTGTTGGTGGTGCAGCAAACGTTACAAGCATTGATAACTGTATTACAAGACTTCGTCTTGAAGTAAAAGACAGCTCTTTAGTAGATGAGAAGAAAATCAAATCTGCCGGTGCAGCTGGCGTTATCAGACCAAGTAAAACAGCTGTTCAGGTTGTTGTTGGAACAAAAGTACAGTTCGTAGCTGATGAGTTCAAAAAATTATGTAAATAATGAACGGCAATTTTGAAGTATGAATATCATTCATAACAAAATAAGCAAATAAGTATAATCCCTTTCTTATCAGAAGCGGTTCCGTCTGGAACCGCTTCTTTTAAATCCACAGGATACCTTAAATTGTCAGCCACAGGATAACATAATGTAAAGGAAGGTTTTTCCTTTACAAGAAAAAGCGCAAATGGTAAAATAAATATAGTTTATTTTAGGCTGGCTGTGGGAGGAGACGCAAATGGCAGGTCTGTTTCAGAGAATAGCACAGAATTACCGGAAGAAGAAAAAAATTACACAGCCGTCTGCAAGGCTGCATGCAAAAGAAGATAAAACAGAACACGCAGGAAAAGTGGTGCGTGCTAAGGAAAGGATACATAGTAAAGTGGAAAAAGAAGATTTTTTATTAAGTCAGATCGATGAATTCAGGGAGAAGGCAAAACAGTTACAGAATTTATTGACATCCAAGGAGAGCAAGGTACAGGAACTGCAGAATCTTGTGAATGAGAGAGAAGACAAAGCGCAGGAACTCGAGCAGATCTTAAGTGAGAGACAGGAAGAGGCAGATGAGATCGTATCTGATTTCAGCAAAAAAGTAGACGAGCTTGCAGAACGTGTCACTGCGAAGATGAATGAGATTGAAATAAGTGTCTCAAAGCAGGTCGCAGAAGTGAAGAGAGTGACTGAGGAACAGTTAGAGGCAAACCGCAAGTTAAATGAGAATCAGATCGCAGCCAGCAAAAAGCTTGGAGAAGATCAGATCGAGGCAGGCAGACAGTTTATCGAAGAACAGACAGCAGCCAATAAGAAAGTAAGCGATGAGCAGGTCGCAGATGTGAAGGCATTGCTGGAGAATGCAACCTCCCAGCTGGATTCTATCAAAACGGATCTTTCAGAGAAAGTTCACTCCGAGAATGTAAAATGCTATCGCAATATTCAGGATCTGTTCAACGAGTTTGATTCTAAAATTGAAAAAATGGATGAGATGGAGAAAAGCGTTGGCGCTGTAAAGGGATATGTCAAAGTACTTTCCTGGTTTTCCATTATCAATTTTGTGATGCTGGTTGCATTTATTTTATATTCATTAGGCGTTTTTAATTTTTAAGGTAGTGAGGAATTTATGAATATTGAACCAAAAAAAGTATGGGTTGTCGGACATAAGAATCCGGATACGGATTCGATATGTGCGGCAATTTCTTATGCATATCTGAAAAACCAGCTGGGAGAGCGCCAGTATGTACCAAAGCGTGCCGGAGCGATCAGTGAGGAAACCCGGTATGTGCTGGATTATTTTAAGGTGGAGGATCCGGAACTAATTACAGACGTAGGAGCACAGCTCAAGGATATTTCCATCCGCAAAACAGCAGGTATCAGTTCTCAGATTTCCCTAAAAAAAGCATGGGAAACCATGAAAAAGTTAGATGTCGTAACACTTCCGGTGACAAACCGGCTTGGAAAGTTAGAGGGTGTGATCGTAACAAAGGATATTGCAACCTCTTACATGGATGTTTATGACAACCGGGTGTTGTCCAAAGCGAGAACCCAGTATAAGAATATTGCAGAGACTTTGGACGGCAATATTATCGCGGGAAATGAACATGCGTATTTTATCCGTGGAAAAGTTGTTGTCGGAGCGTCTGACCTTGGATTTTTATCGGAATACATCGAAGCGGATGATATGGTCATTCTCGGACCGCAGAAAGAAGTGCAGATTCGTGCATTAGAGTCCAATGCAAGCTGTATCATTGTAGGCTGTGGATTTGAGGTAGACCCGGAAGTCATTCAGATGGCGAATAAAAAAGACTGTGTGATTATCACAACACCATATGACACGTTTTCCATTGCCAGATTGATCAATCAGAGTATGCCAATCAAAGAATTTATGACGAGAGAGCATCTTGTGACATTTGATATTGATGATTATGTGGATGATGTCAAAGAGACAATGTCAAAAATCAGACACCGTGATTTCCCGATTTTGGATGAAAATGGAAACTATCTCGGAATGGTATCCAGACGTAACCTGATGAGCATGCAGAAAAAACAGATCATTCTGGTGGATCATAATGAGAAGTCGCAGGCAGTTGATAATATCAATGAAGCGGAGATTTTAGAGATCATAGATCATCACAGGATCGGAAGCTTAGAGACGATCTCTCCGGTCTATTTCAGAAATCAGCCGTTGGGATGTACGTCCACGATCATTTACCAGATGTTCGGTGAGAAAAATATCGAGATCCCGCAGCATATTGCAGGATTGTTATTGTCAGCGATTCTGTCAGACACGTTAATGTTCCGTTCTCCGACCTGCACACAGCTTGACATTCTGGCTGCCGAGGCTTTGGCAAAGATTGCAAAAGTAGATATTGAGACTCATGCAAAGAACATGTTTAAGGCGGGAAGCGATTTCAAAAATAAGACGACAGAGGAAATTTTCTATTCTGATTTCAAGATTTTCCATACGGATGAGTTTGACTTCGGAGTTGCACAGATCAGCGCCATGAGCCGTGAAGAACTTGATAAAGTAGCAGAGAAGCTCCGTCCGTTCTTAAAAGAAGTTCTGGGTGAGAAGCGAATCGACATGGTCTATGTGATGCTGACAGATATTTTAGAAGAGTCTTCCAAGGTGATTTTTGAGGGACATGATGCAGGCAGGATCCTTGCAGATGCATTTGAAAGAGAAGAAAATGAAAATGGCATCCTCTTAGAGGGAATCATTTCAAGAAAGAAACAGTTGATTCCGACTCTTATGAATGCCATGGCAGAGAAAGTCTGATTCTTTCATTGAAAACAGGAATGAGTAACCGATTGTCAAAAGGCAGTCAGTATAGGAATGATCAGTGGTTGAAAGTGCTTTGGCGTAAATCTCTCGGGGATTCGCCAAAGCACTTTTTGTATGCGCGGGAAAAAGTGGAATAATTCTTAAATCCACATTCATAACAGACATCTGTGATCGGTTTCCCGGATAAAATCAGTTCTTTGGCGAGCAGCAGACGCTTGGTGGAGAGATAACTGCCGATGCTGTAGCCGGTCTGTTCCTTAAATGTGTGCATGAGATAATAGCGGCTTAAGTAAAAACGGGAGGAGAGATCATCAATACAGATAGACTCTGTTAAGTGTTCGTTCAGATAATTTAAAATGGACAGTATTTTTTCGCTCGAAGCAGAAGTCTCGATAAATTCTATTTTATTGTGTCCGGCGGCGCGGTTTAACTGGATCAGAAACTCTAAAAATAAAAGTTTATGATGCAGTTCATGTGCAAAATCAGAATCCGAGAGGGAGGCATCCAGATCTTTGGTAATGGCACCTAATCTGCTGTTTCCGAAGGAGTGAACGCGCAGTACATGGGACTTTTCTTCATAAGCTTTTTGAAAACACAGGCTGAGATCGCTGGCCGAATCCCGGTATGCGGTCAGAAAATCCGGCGAAACGTAAATAATAATACGGTCATAGACAGCATCGGAGTGAATGACCGGTTTGTGTACTTCCCCGGCGTGCACTAGGACAATATCATTTTTTTTCAGGTCATAAGAGCGTCCTTCGATACAGTAAGTCACATCTCCGTTTAAGAGAATGAGAATTTTGTGAAAATCGTGATAGTGGTAGTGAAAGGTACGCATTTCCTCGTCTTTTAAATGAAACATTTTAAAATCTGTTGTCAGATAGCCGACTTTTTTATATTCTGGCATAATAAGTATCCTTTCCGTTTGTAAAATATCCTGTTTTGATTTCAGACAGGTTTTTCGCAGGGATAAGTAAGCCTGCATCGCAAATAATAGATTTATTATAAAGAAAAAAAGCACAATTTGCAATATAGACAACACAGAAGTTGTATATGTTTTAAATTGTGTTTTGTATAATTAAGTTATATATGGAAGGCAGACAGATTTTCTGAGGCTTTACATAGGCAGTTTCAAAACAGGAAAAGATAAAAACAGAAGAACATGACAAGCAGAAAGGTGGATTTATTTTATGAAGAATTTCAGCAATTATACAGATTATGACAAAAAAGATAATTTACATTTTGAATCCAAAGCGGTACATGGGGCGCTCGGAACAGAACCGTTGACCGGAGCAGTCAGCATGCCGATTTTCCAGGCAGTGACTTACAGACATCCGGCACTTGGAGAGTCCACAGGCTTTGCGTACAGCCGTCTGGAGAACCCTACCAGACAGGAGTTAGAGCGTACCATGGCAATCCTTGAGGGTGGAATCAAAGCATTTGCATTTTCCAGCGGACAGGCTGCAAATATGGCTGTATTTTCTCTGTTAAATCCGGGAGACCATGTTCTTCTTTCTGATGATATTTATGGCGGAACCTTCCGTATTATCGGTGACGTGTTCGGAAAATACGGCATTGAGCACACTTACGTGGAGATGGATGATCTTGACGCAGTGAAGGCAGCAATCAAGCCAAATACAAAAATGTTTTTCGTTGAGACACCGACCAACCCGATGATGAAAGTGGCAGATATTCAGGCTTTATCTGAGATTGCAAAAAGCGTTGGGGCACTTATGGTGGTTGATAACACATTTTTAACACCATATTTCCAGAATCCATTAAAACTGGGAGCTGACATTGTGACACACAGCTCCACCAAATACCTTGGCGGACACAATGATACACTTTCCGGAATTGTTGTGGTAAAAGACAATGAGGAGATCGCAGAGAAAATACACATCCATATCAAATCCCATGGAAGCCAGTTAGCGCCGATGGATTGCTGGCTGTTACTTCGTGGGATCAAGACACTGCCGGTCCGCATGGACAGACATAATGAAAATGCAAAGAAGGTGGCAGAGTGGTTAAGAACCCAGCCGAAGGTAAAGAAAGTTTATTATGTCGGATTTGAAGATCACAAGGATTACGCGACAACAATCAAACAGACAAGAGGATTCGGCGGAATGATCTCCTTTACCGTAGATTCTTTTGAGACAGTACAGAAGATTTTAAGAAATGTGGATATGATCATGTTCGCAGAGAGCCTTGGCGGAACGGAAACACTGATCACTTACCCGACCACACAGACACACGAAGATACACCGAAGGATGTCAAGGAAAAATTAGGCATCACAGACTGTTTCTTACGTATGTCTGTCGGTATTGAAAATGTGGAAGATATTATTGCAGATCTTGATCGTGCTATGAATTCATAACAGATAGAGACTGTCAGAAAATGACAGTCTCTGAATTTGTTTCTGAAGAAACAAAAAGGAGAATTGGATTTATGATGAAATTTACAAAAATGCAGGCATTTGGAAATGATTATGTATATATTGATGCAATCCATCAGGAACTTAAGAATCTTCCGGAACTGGCAAGGTTTGTAAGTGACAGGCATTTTGCAATCGGTTCTGATGGAATGGTTTTAATCTGTCCGTCAGATAAAGGGGATTTCCGCATGCGCATGTTTAACCCGGACGGAACGGAAGGCGAGATGTGTGGAAATGCACTGCGCAGTGTCGGAAAATACGTGTACGACCACAGACTGACCGATAAGACAGAGCTTGTGATCGAGACTCTGGGCGGCATGCAGCATCTGACACTGACAGTGACAGACGGTTATGTATCTAACATCCGGGCAGATATCGGGGAACCGAGACTTTCCACAAAAGTGATCCCAATCAACACAGAAATGGATACATTTATCGACCAGCCGGTACAGGTGCTTGACCGTACCTTTCACATTACTGCGGTTTCATGGGGAAATCCGCACTGTGCAATGTTTGTCGATTCTGTGGCAGAGCTTGACGTGGAAAAATATGGAAAAGAGATTGAATATATGACATCCATTTTCCCTAATAAAACGAATGTTACTTTTACGGAGTTTGTGAGCAGGGATTATCTGAAGATCCGTGAGTGGGAGCGCGGAACCGGTGAGACGATAGGTTGTGGAACCGGATGCGCTACTGCGGTAGTGACTGCGATTCTGACCGGAAGATGTGACCGTAAAGTAACGGTAGAGCAGATCGGCGGACCACTTTTGATCGAATGGGATGAAAAGACCAATCATCTTTTCATGACAGGACCGTCGCATACTGTATTTGAGTCGGAGATTGATGCATCCCATATTTTAAAATAAGATGATCACGGAAACCTGTATGCGAAAAGAATAATTGTTTTACGAATATTTTTATAGCCAGATCAGAAAATAAGAAAAACGATACGTTGAAAGAAAAAAGGAAACGATAAAATGAAATTAAGAAAGATTTGTGAGGAAATTGAATACACACTTCTTCAGGGAAGCCTTGAAACAGAAGTGCGTGATATTATTTATGATTCCAGAAAGATTGCACCGGAAACGATGTTTGTCTGCATGGTAGGGGCAGTGACAGACGGTCATAAATATATCCCGGATGCGGTCGAAAAAGGAGCTTCCGTGATCGTGCTGGAGAAGGAAGAGGAGGCAGCACAGATTCCAGAAAACATCACTGTGTTAAAAGTGGAGTCCGCTCGTCTGGCACTTGCGCTGATGTCCGCTGCATTGTTTGACCATCCGGCAAGAAAGCTTGTCACCATCGGACTGACCGGAACGAAAGGAAAGACGACCACCACTTATATGATCAAGAAAGTACTTGAGATGGCAGGAAAAAAAGTCGGACTGATTGGAACCATCGGTGCAATGGTGGGGGAAGAACATCTTTCGTCCAAAAACACGACACCGGAATCCTACGAATTACACCGCATGTTTGCTGCTATGGTGGAGGCTGGCTGCGAGTATGTCGTGATGGAAGTTTCCTCACAGGGATTGAAATTAGACCGCACTGCGGGAATCCTGTTCGATTATGGTATTTTTACAAATCTGTCACCGGATCATATCGGACCGGCAGAGCATGCCTCATTTGAGGAATATATGGAGTGCAAGAGCCTTCTGTTCCGCCAGTGCAGGATTGGAATTGTCAACGCAGATGATGAACATGTGGACGGTATCTTAAAAGGACATACATGCGAAGTGAAAACGTTTTCGGCAGAAAGAGAAGCAGATCTCATGGCATCTGATATTGGATTTATCAATGAGGATGGAAAGCTTGGAATGCATTTTAAAGTGAGTGGCTGCATGGACTGTCAGGCGAAAGTTCATATTCCGGGAAGATTTTCAGTATACAATTCCATGGTGACCATGTTAGTGTGTCATCTGGCTGGAATTTCGGACGAGGCAATTTTAGAGGGACTTTCCAAAGTGCAGGTAAAAGGCAGGGTGGAAATGCTTCCGGTATCCAAAGACTATACGCTGATCATTGACTATGCACATAATGAAGTGAGCACAAGAAGCGTTCTCACGACATTGATGGAATATCACCCAAAGCGTCTGATCTGTGTTTATGGAGGTGGCGGCAACCGTTCCAAACTCCGCAGATATGATATGGGTGAGGTAACAGGTGAGATGGCAGATCTCTGTGTGCTGACCTGCGATAACCCAAGGGATGAGGAAATCCGTGATATTAACAATGATATCAAAGTCGGTCTGGCGAGAAGCAACGGCAAATACATCGAGATTGACGACAGGAAAGAAGCGATCGCTTACTGCATGAAAAATGCAAAGCCGGGCGATATGATCGTGCTCCTCGGAAAAGGACACGAAGATTATCAGGAGATCAAAGGTGTGAAATATCATTTTGATGAGCGAGAAGCGGTGGCGGAAATCCTCGATGAGATGAAAGCAGGAAAACGTTAGAGACGCTTAAAAATCAAATACAGAAACAATAGAATGTGCGCTCTGCAAATTCTGTTGTCATGGATAAAAGAAACACCCCATCGGAATGTATGCAGACATTCCGTTGGGGTGTTTCAAAATTAAGAAGGGGGTTATAATTAATAAAACCCATGTCGTGGTATCACCACAACAACTAATATTATGCACCAGATTCGACAAAAAATCCAGTGAATTTATTGTGAACAAAAAATGTACGAATGTGGTTATAGATTGTAGAAATTCAGTAAAACGTCATATGTTTTGAGGTGGAAAGATGATATAATGTACGCGAAGGCAAAAGTGAGCATGGAATGGGTGGAATTTATGACACGAAAGTACGATATAGGAATGTTTTTGGTATATATAATAATATTATGTCTGATTGTTTCATATAAGTATCCTCAAAACAGTGAGAACCTTATGAAAATGACAATACTTACATAATGTCTGCAACTAAATTCCCACTTGTAGACAGATATGAGGTATTAGATCGCAAAATATTTTATGATAAAGAGATTTTAGAAAAGAAAGATTTTTACAATAAAGTAGTTGTTGTGAATGAAAATGACAAGTTAGTCCTTCAGGAAAAAAGGATATTTCCGATACAGTACTTGTGTATTGTATTAACGGCAGTTGTTTTGATAATTCGGATTCTTGTTGGATTTATAAAAAAATGATGAATGTAATGGAGGTACTGCTTAATGGCTGATATTGCTGCATCCGTGCTTGCACGACTGAAAAATAAGGCTGCCGAAAGCGGAAGAAGCTATCAGCTTTGTCTGCAGCTCTTTTGCCAAGAGGAATTTCTGCGCCGTTTGGAGAAATCCAAATATGCAGAAAACCTTGTGCTGAAAGGCGGCTTGTTTATCTATACTCTCACCGATTTTGACAGCCGAGTAACGGTTGATGTGGACTTTCTGCTCCGACAAATGCCGAACACGCCTGAGCAGTTAAAAACCGTGTTGGAGGAAATTATTGCTACGCCCACCGGAAATGACTTTATCACTTTTGAAATTAAGGATGTTGTACCTATTGCCGTTGCAAAGAAGTATGCGGGCATAGGCGCATCAATAGTTACCCGCATTAAGAATACCAAAACACCGTTCAGTATTGATTTCGGTGTAGGCGATGTCATCGTGCCAAAACAAGAAAAGAGAAAAATTCCTACACAGCTTTCCGACTTTGACGCACCGACGGTAAATACATACTCACTTGAAACAACCATTGCCGAGAAAATTGACGCTATTCTCAGTCTTATGGAGTTTTCCAGCAGAATGAAAGATTACTACGATATTTACTATCTTGCCAATAAATTTGATTTTGACGGAGCCACGCTGACGGAAGCACTGAAAAAGACCTTTGAAAACCGTGGACATAGCTTTACCGTTGAACAGTTTGAGCAGGTAATGGGCTTTGACAGAGACGGCGCAATGCAGAAAAAGTGGAAAGCCTTTGTTCGTAAAATTGATACAAAAACCGATGATTACGGTACTGTGCTGAAAACCATAAAAGAGTTTCTTACAGAACCGTTTATGGCAGCAGTAGAATGCAAGGAATTTACAGATAATTGGTCTGCCCAAAACGGTAGGTGGATATGATAGGAGAAATAGATATGATTAGAGCAGATATGATTTCAACCGTTGGCAGAGAATATCTTGCCAGCAATATTGAAAATGATGAATATAGCTATCCGAAAGCTTTTGCGGCACAGTCCTTAACATTTAATCCTATTCGAAACAAAGCAGGACGAGCTTTTGAAAAATTGGATATTCGTTTCGTGAAAGATAATGTTACTGTGCTGATTGAGACCAAACAGAATTTTACAAAGGCAGATGAAGAACAACTCTCCGCATATGTCGAATATGAAAAGGCGCTTACCGGTAATAAGACAGTTGCTATTTTGGCAAATACTATGAATGATACTGTTAGAGTATGGCGTGGTGTTGTTTCGGACAGTGACTTGATGACTTAGGAAACCGCCTTACGTTCGATGGATGAATATGTTGATTTTTATACATCAAAGATCAATGATAAAGAAAAGGTGATGCAGAACACCTATAAGCTTAACGAAATGCTACACCGTCATAGTATTCCTGAAAAGCTTCGAAGTCAATTTGTCGGCACTTGCTTATTAGCGTTGAAAAATGGACTTGATTATTCCACTCCGTCTTTGACTCCTGCTCAAATTCGCACTCGAATAAAGGAAGTATTAGAGGACTTGCTTAATTCCGATATTAACAAGGCGGAAAAGCTCGCTTTGTTAAATCGTAATGTGTTGGGCGATCAGTATGTTCGTCAACTTAGTATTGCCGCTTTTAGAGAAATTTTAAAATTCATTGAAGACAATATATTGCCTTTTATCAATGACAAAAGCACTTCTGGGCAGGATTTGCTGAATTTGTTTTTTGTTACGTTCAACAAATATGTTGGCAAGTCGGATAAAAACCAAGCCTTCACACCTGACCACGTTACAGATTTTATGGCAAAAATAACGGGTGTAAATAAGCATTCTGTCGTACTCGATCCTTGCTGCGGAAGTGGCTCTTTCCTTGTAAGAGCAATGACTCAGGCGTTGGATGACTGCGCTACTGCTGCTGAGCAGGAAGAAGTGAAAAAGCATCAGATTTTCGGTATCGAGTTTGATGAAAATGTGTATGGCCTTGCTACAACGAATATGCTCATTCACTCGGACGGCAATTCTAATATAGTAAAGGGAAGCTGCTTTGCATTGGCGGAGTGGATCAAGGAAGCAAAACCGAATGTAATTCTGATGAATCCTCCGTATAATGGCCAACGAGTCCATCTCCCGAAGGTCTATGTTGATACTTGGGCAAGGGACAAAAAAGAAGATCCGTCAAAAGGATTATATTTTGTAAAGTATTTGGCTGACACGCTAAATTCTATCAATCATCAGGCAAAACTGGCAGTATTGCTTCCCGTTGCCTGTGCTATCGGTACCAGCGGCGAAATAGCTCGACTCAAAAGAGAAATCCTTGAGGAAAATACCCTCGATGCCGTATTTACCCTTCCAAATGAAATATTCTACCCAGGAGCAAGTGCTTCAGCCTGTTGTATGGTGTTTAAAATCGGCACGAAACATAATGATGTTTCCAATCCCGATACTTTCTTCGGGTATTGTAAAGATGATGGGTTTAAAAAGAAGAAAAATCTGGGTCGTGTCGAGCAAATTGATACTGATACAGGCAAGAGTAAATGGGTAGAAATTGAGCGTGAATGGATTGAACTATATCGTAACAGGCGTTCTGTAGACGGTCTTTCGGCAACTCATAAAGTTAACGGCGATGATGAGTGGCTTTGTGAAGCTTATATGAAAACGGATTATACGAAGCTTACAGAACAGGATTTTCAGCAGACAATCAATGATTATCTTGCTTATCTTGTGAAAGAGGGGTATGTGTATGAATCTTAATACGCACTTGTGGAAAGAATTTACTATTGGTGATTACTTTGATGTTTACCTTTCATCAGGAGATTTAAAAATTGACGACTGTGAGCCTGGAAATGTTCCGCTTATTTCTTCTGGTTCTACTAATAATGGTATAGTTGGCTACATAGATGAAAAAGGCGATGGAAAAGCTCAGATATTTAAAGCGAACTGTATAACAGTAGATATGTTTTGTAACGCATTTTATCAAAACGGAGATTTTTATGCTGTGAGTCATGGAAGAGTTAATATTCTTTGTCCAAAATTCAAATGCAATCTTCAGATAGGTTTATTCATTTGCAGTATAATAAAAAAAGAACAGTTTAAATATTCGTACGGTAGAGCTGTTTATAGTTCGGAAATAGCAAGAATGATCATAAAATTACCTTCAACACCCGATAATGAACCCGATTGGAATTATATGGAACAATACATAAAATCGTTGAATCACAAACCGTTAACAACAAGGAATAAGAGCGAAAATGTATTACAACTTGATATTGAGAACTGGAAAGAATTTAAAGTTGGAGATTTTTTTGATATACATCCAACAAAATTTATTGAGGGGGTCTCTGCTGGTGACTGTGTTAGTTATGGTGTGCCGTTAGTTGTTAATTCGGCAGAAAACAATGGTATTGCTGGACTTTGTGATATGTTGCCAACAGAGGAAGGAAACATTGTGACTTTTAGTGACACAACTGATGGAAACACTTTTTTCTATCAGCCTAAACCATTTATTGGGTTTGCACATGTACAAGGGATGTATCCAAAAACAAGAAAATGGTCAAAAGAAGAATTGTTATTTCTTTCAACAATAATGATGTTTGATTCAAAAGGGAAATATAGCTATGGTAGAAAAATGCGTAGAGATATTATTTTAGAAATCAAAATTAAGCTACCTGTTGATAAAACTGGAAATCCGGATTGGCAGTTTATGAAAAACTATATTAAGTCTTTGCCATATGGAGATAGAATCTGAGGTGAAAATTATGGGGATTCCGTATAGAGGTAGTGGTAAAGTATATTATGCCGATAAAGAGTATCAGTGTGATTTATATTACAACGAAAAACAAGCCAAAAAGTTCAAAAACGGAGAAATCACAAAAGAAGAATACGATAACTGGAGATATAACTATCCAAAGTTTAACGCTTTTAATTCCAATAAATAAGGAGCTACTATAATGACAATTAAGGAGTTTATGAATTTATTTGATTTAAAAAACGAAAGTACTGTGATTAAATGGATAAAAGATGGATATATCCCAGGAGCTTATAGAAATGAAGAATCAAATGAATATTTTATTCCAGATCTTGCACGTCCTCCATATACAAAAGCAAGAGCCAAAACCAC
>ENA-ORTV01003303-ORTV01003303.1-human-gut-metagenome-genome-assembly--contig:-NODE-3303-length-13674-cov-3.255452_pt1 | contig 13674 bp, 8 predicted proteins | sample MGYA00241915_ERZ509194 | MGnify/ENA primary metagenome ERZ509194 (study PRJEB26280, sample SAMEA2338810) | human gut metagenome | biome: human gut; feature: human-associated habitat; material: faeces... | reverse complement strand
CGCCCGGAAGCGGCCCGCCTCGACGCGGCGGTGGGTGAAGCCTCCTCCCTGCGCGGCATCGAGTCCCTGACCGTCCTTGCACCCTTCCGGCCCGATGCCGCCCCGGAATGGGCCGTTTCCACCAAACCCGACGCCTATTGGGGCATCCCCCTCCCCACGGATGCGGCGGACATGGCCTATGGCCAAAAGCTCCGCAACCAGCTCCGGCGCGCCCGCCGGGACATTCTCATTGCGCGGGAGGGCTGGAAACCGGATCATGCCGAACTGGTGGAACAGTATATCCGTTCGCGGCCCTTCGCGCCGGGGACGCGGCATCTTTTCCGGCACATCGGCCCGTATGTGGAGGCCGTGCCCGACGCCCTGCTGTTCGCGGCGCGGGACTGTGAAGGCGCGTTGCAGGGCTTCGCCGTGGGCGATTACACGGCGCTCGGAACCGTTTTTTACCTGTTCGCCTTCCGCGCCCCGGAAAGCCCGCCCGGCACGGCGGACGCCCTTTTGGACGCCCTCGCCGCAGAAGGCATCCGGCGCGGGCATACGCTCCTGAACCTTGGCCTCGGCATCAATCCGGGCATCGTGTTCTTCAAACGCAAGTGGAACGCGACGATCCTCCGGCCCCACGTGGAAACGTCATGGGCGGTGCAGCGGCCCCAGGAAGCCGGTCTGCTCGGGTCCCTGAAAAAACTGTTCGGCATGTAGGAGAACCCCATGGCAAAAGACGGCGGCGCGGCCGATCCGCTGCGCAACCCCCGTTTTCAGGAACCTTCGGTTTGGCAGCTGTTCCGGGAAAGCCTGTTCGGCAAACCCCGCCTGCTCGACTGCATACAGGTGGAAGTCACCTCCGTTTGCCCGGGGCGCTGCGTCTATTGCCCGCATACCACGCAGGCCGGATACTGGCGCTCGCGGCACATGGAAGCCGCGACCTTCGCCCGCCTGTGGCCGCTCATGCAGGAGAGCGGGCGCGTGCACCTGCAAGGCTGGGGCGAACCGTTCCTGCACCCGCGGTTCATGGATTTCGCGGCGCTGGCGCGCAAGGCGGGCTGCCGGGTCTCCACAACCACCTGCGGGCTGCGCATGGACAAAACGCTTGCCGGGCAAATCGTGGGGAGCGGCATCGACATTGTGGCCTTTTCCCTCGTGGGCACCGACGAGGCCAGCAATGCCCCGCGCGCGGGCGTGCCGTTCAGCCGCGTCCGTGAGGCCGTGCGCACGCTCCAGCGCGTCCGCAAAGCCAAAATGGGCGTGCATCTTGAGCTGCATTTCGCCTACCTCATGCTTGCCTCGCAGATGGAAGCCGTGGAAGGCCTGCCCGATCTTATGGACGAACTGGACGTACACGCGGCGGTGATCAGCACGCTGGACTACATCGCGGCGCCGGGGCTGGAGGCGGAAGCCTTTTCCCCGCACGAGGCCGGGAAACTGGACGCCGCCCGGGACATACTCGAACGCGTCGCCGAAGAAACCGCCAAACGCGGGCGCGGCCTCTACTACAGCCTGCCCTCCCCTCGGCCCGATGACGGCTGCGGCCTGTTCCCCTGCCGGGAAAACGCAGCCCGGACGCTCTACGTGGACGCGGAAGGGCGCATGTCCCCCTGCATCTACCTGAACCTTCCGGTGGATGCGCCCGCCTCTTCGCCCGAGGCCGTGAACCGCCGCGTGTTCGGGTCCGCCGTAGAGGAAGATCCCCTCGGCATCTGGCAAAGCGGCCCTTTCCGCATGTTCCGCGATGCGCTGCAAAGCCCGCTTCCGGATATCCCCTGCCGCACCTGCCCCAAACGTTTCGAAACGGGGAACTGACGCCTACCCCCCTCCCGGTAAAACGATGCCCCGGAAACTTTAAATTCCGGGGTTCTTCTTTTGGGCTTTCAGGCGGGTAACGCACGTCCATGACATCGTGGAGACAGGCCATAGATTCGCTTAAATTCGGGCCCCCGATTTGTTATTGAACGCCCTACCCTACCGCAATCCGTATGAGCCATAGGCAGGAAGAAGGCTCGATAGCGCGTCCCCCTATTGATAGTGAGAACCCCGTAAAAGATCGGGAAGGGCTTGAAGGAATGTTTCCTTCACACAGCGTCGCATAGAAACAACGTGCTTTGGGAAACCCTTTTTGGGATGTGTTTACTTGAAATAGGGAACAGCTTGAAGCGTTTTTTCCTGCTTTGAAATCAAGAACAGAAAGATCTGACTTTTTCTTTCTTTCTATCATGTGGGGTAAAACGGAAAAAAGGCCGTCCAATATGGACGCGCAGAATATCCGTCCATTTCGTCCTCTCTTGTATGTATATATTGTTTTTATTATCTATTTTTGAATAGGGACATTTTTTTTCGTCATAAATATGATTGTCCGCGAAGAGCGGCCATTCTGTCCTTGCATGTTGGACAGGCATACTGTCCCGGGACACGCTGGGCGTCCAGACTGCAAGGACAGCGTGTCCTGACATGCTATCCCCGCTCATTGGACTTCCAAAATGTCCCTACTTCCCGGCGATCTACATGTCCTTTCAGTGTGTCCGATCTGAATATCCTCACAAAAAGGACATACGTTTTGTCCGAACAGTTTGTTTGAGCACAATGGCCGATCAAAATATGCATAGCCGTTTTTCCGGTCAAAATATCCTGCCATACTAGACGCTCAAAAAGGACTCTCATGTATTCCACTCAAAATGGACACTCACAATGTCCATGCAAACCATATATGGTTGCCTGTCTCCGCCAGAGCGATTGGGAATGCTCCGGTGGGGAGCAACAGCTCTGGACCTGCAGTGATACCTTCCGTTTCTGAGGGAGGAACGATGGTTGGGGAAAGGAGCATATGGGGAAAACGGTCCCTCAGGCCTCTTCTTTTGGTGACCGGTGGAGGATAGCCGATTGTTGTAAGGACGGTGGCCAACCGGAGAGGCGGGGGACGTTCCTGATGATGGGACGGCTTATGGATAATGTGGGTGTCCACTAAGGGCGTCCATATTGGATGTTTTCAGGGCGACGGGCGGATACTCAAAAGATTTGCAGTTCCTCCCTGTATGTTGGAACAATGCAATATGATATGAGCGTGTCCATTTGAGCGTCCATTATGATAGTCCGTTTTGAGTGGATATTCTGTTGTAAAAATTCAGCTTTTTCATGTTTAAAGAATGAGAAAAAACATTCATCTTATAAACATGCTATCAGAATATCTCTGCGTGTTTTTTGAAATATAAGCATATGGACATACAAAATGGACACTCAAAAAAATGGATCAACATGTACTCTCAAAATGGCCTCTCAAAAAGTCCTCGCAGAAAGGAGGGGATGCAACAACGCTACGTAGAGAAGAATACCATAAGCTCGGGTACGTGGTTACATGTGGGGAATAATCAGGTTCGTCATGGCCTCACGAACTTGGGGCTAAAATGAATACGCATTGGAGCATGTCGGCATCAGCAATGGTACTGGTGCAATAGGGGAGGGTAGATGTTCCGCCGTAGAGTTTGTTTTCCTGCGCCGTTGAAACGTTCGTTTTGTCCAGGGATGGGCCCATGCTGACATCGTTCAATCTTTTTGAAATCGTGTTTCGCCCTATGGTGAATAAAGGCATGGCTCGTGGAGTAAGCGCTATCCTCCAACGGGCTCCGGGGCTGAAAGATTTTTGAGTGGGCGGTCTAAGGGCTGGGAGGATGGCCCCCCTGAAGGCAATGGAAAAGGAATATGATAACAGCCGATGATTTCCGTGTGGCGTATCCCTGAGTGGGTGGATACTCGCAAAAACATATTTGATATACGAATTTTTTCGGGTAACCATCCGTCCTTCAAGCATTCTTTTTTTGTATGTCCGCTTGTCTGAAAAATAACAGGTATGGATTTGTAATATGCTGAAATAAAATGATTTTATCTCAAACAAAAAATCCATCAAGGGAACCGCTCTTGATGCGCGAGCCCATCCGCTGCGTAAGGGCGAACATTCATCGAAAGAAATATAGAAAAAAAATAGACTAAAAATGTTGTGTTTCAACGTTTTTTATTCTATCTGAAAACCAAGTCGTTCACTAAAAGGAGATTCCGATGGGCAAGATCATTTCGGTCGTCAACAACAAGGGTGGTGTGGGGAAGACGACGATCACCGTCAATCTCGCACATGCCCTGGCCATGCAAGGGAAAAAGGTGTTGATCGTCGATGTGGACAGCCAGTGCAACTCCACTTCCTTTTTCAACCTCGCTCCCGGCTGTGCTTCGCTTTACGAGCTGCTTGCCTCGGTTTATGACGAAGAAGCCCCCGAAATCAAACCTGAATCTTGCATCTATCCCACAGAGATCGGTTGCAGCATCCTCCCGAACGTTGAGGAGATGGCCTTCATCGAAGCCGAATTCTATAAGAACGAGTCATACATCGTCGCCCTCCGTGAACGGCTGAGAGAGTATGCGACCAAAGAGTTTGACATCACCCTCATCGACTGCCCGCCTTCAATGGGGGCTTTCGTGTATATGGCGATGATCGCCTCCGACTTTATCATTGTGCCCATCCGTGCGGGATCGCGTTTCTCGCTCGACGGTATCACGAAAACCATCAATGCTATCAACCAGATCCGCCGCACGAAGCTGAACGAAGGGCTTGTCCTGCTTAAGTTCCTGTACAATATGGCTGACTTGCGGCGGCTTGCGGACAAGCACTCGCTGACCATCCTGAACAACCGCTATCCCGGACAGGTCCTCACCGAGTATATCAGTGAGGCGACCATGCTCCGATCTTCCGAGATGCTCTCCGAAACGGTGTTCCAATCTTCACCCCGCAGTAAGGTGGCGGCGAAATTCCGCTCCGTCGCCCGTGAAATCCTCGCCGCCCTCGGCATGTAAACAGGAGCCTCTGATGACCCCCGGACAGACGCATCCCCGCAGACGCGGCCTCAACGAACTGATGGAATCCGTCGCGGCCAAGCTGGCAGAGCGCCCAGATCACATCGCGGCGGCCAGAGTCCTTGAGGAGATGCAGGCTGACGCCGCGAAAATCTCGCATAAGGCGGATGGTGTGGACGTGCAGAATGGACAGTCTGAAATGTCCTCCTCCTCCTCCTCCTCTGTGGACGCGCAAATTGATTCTCCTGAGTGTCCTGACAAAGTGGACGATCAGAACGGACTTGCAAGTGGGCTCGCCACGGAGGTACGATCTGGCGTCTCTGTGAAGACAGAAGCTGAGGACATGCAAAATGGACAGCCTGATCTTGCTGTCAAAGTGGACGCTCAGGCGTCTCAGCACTCCCCTTCGCAACGAGAAACAACGGGAAAATATTCTGAAACTTCAAGCCTTGAGTCCCTGAGCGCGCCCTCTACGTGGACGCCGATAGTGGACACTCTACATAGACATTCAAAGGCATCTCCGGCTGTTTCCCGTCCCGATGGACGGAAACGTCCTTATCAAGTGGATGTCCAGAATGGACACTCAGAATGTCCTGACAAAAGATCCTCTCACCATGAAGAGCTGCCTGAGCGGAATCCAGAGCTACCGGTGGAAAACAGACAAGAGGCGGGGACTTCCACGGAGCAGGGGACGTCTGCCTCGCGTAAGCATGATCAGGAAGAAGCCGTACCTGTCCAGGCCGCTGCGATGACATTGCGTTCGCCCACATCAGACGCTCTGAATGGCCGCTCACGCCGGACAGCCAAAGTTGACGTGCAGACAGGGGCCCGGTGCAAACCCAAGAGGGTCGGAGAAGGGCAGATCAGCCTCCTCAGGCCTCTGGCTCCAGTGCATGGGGCCAATCCGACGAAGCTCTTCAAGTGGCTTTACGGGATCGGCAAGAAAGAAACCATCGACCTGACCCTCCCCATCATTGAGGAGACCATCGGTATCGATGCGCGCACCTGCCGTCGGATCATCGCTACATGGGCGGAAACGGGCGTGTGCGAGAAAACGGTCCATCGGCGCGGGATGCGTATCAGGCTTCTTATGGATGAAAAGGAGGCACTCGGCGCGCCGCGTGCCGCTTCCCCTTCCGTGTCGGCTTCTCCGGCGGATGAGCTGGAGAGGGCGCTGCCCGAGCTGTGCCCGAGGCTGATGGAGGTCGGTTTCACCGCCAAGCACCTGCGCCGGATCAAAGAGCTCCTCGCCGTGCAGAACATTGACCCCGGTTCCCTCACGGACGCCCTCCGGTATGCGGAGTACGAGCTGGAACACGGCCAGATGGTGGACAGCAAGGGCCAGCCCGTTTCGCGTCCGGTGGATTGGGTCTTTCGCTGCCTGTCCAAGGACGGGACCTACCGTATCCCCACGGGGTATGTTTCTCCGGCGGAATTACGCCGCCGGGAACGCGAAGAGGCCGTGCGCCGGGAACGCGAGGCATTGGAGGCCGAGCGGAGGCTGCTCGAAGAAGAGGCCGCCCTTGCCCTTGAAAAAGAGGTCGAAGCGATGTTCCGTCAGATGCTCGATGAACCCGACGGCCCGTTTGCCGCACAGATCCTGGAGAAGGTTCCCGCCGTCCTGCGTTCGCGCGGGGGGTTGGAAAACCCGCTGGTGCAGAAGGCCTGCCGGATGCAGATCAGCTATATGCTCCAGGACGCCGTCGGAGCGGGGCAGTAGGGCTATTCTGTGTGTCCATTCTGTGCGGACATTTTGGGCGGATAATGTGCCCGTCCGGGATGCGTGCGGTTGCGCATGGACAGGCAGCCCGTCCGGAAGGCCCGGACAGCGTGTCAGGGCAGGATGTCCGGACATGCTGGACGCCCAATCCGTCCGAGGATGTTGTGAGCGGCCTGTGAGGCAGGACAGAATGGCCGCACACGCCGGACAGTCTTCTTGGCGATGTCCCGGACACTCTGACAGGAAGAAAAGGCTGTAAAAACAGTGTAGACTCTCGTGAAGGGACAACTTGATCGTCCATTTTGATCGGATAATCTGATCTGACATTCCCTTCGCCTATAGAAAGAGAGAAAGAAAAACTCTTTCTCTCCCCAACGATTCAAGACAGAAGGTGCTGCTGCGAATGGCTTCCAAATCGACCAAAAAAGATCTTGTCCAACACATAGCGAAGGCTCTGGAAGTGAGCCCTGTGGAAGCCGAACGGGTTATGCTCGTGGTTATGCGGTACGTCCGGCGGCAATTGCTTGAAGATACGTCGGTGATCCTGCCGGGCATCGGGACGCTGGCCGTGACGGAAACCGCGGCCCGTCTGGGGCGCAATCCCCACACGGGGCAGCCGGTGCCCATTCCCCCGCGCAAGACGATCAAGCTCAAGGTGTCCAAAGACCTCAAGGAAGCGATGGAGCCTTCCGAAACCGTGCGCACGGGCGGGGCCGATTTTGACGCCCAATAGCTCCGCCGTTCCGGAGCACGCCTGAAGGCGGGGCCTGGCCGGAAGGGGCTTATCCCTCGAAAAGGACGATCCGGTTTCTGCCGGACGTCTTGGCTTCATACAGCGCCTGATCCGCATGGGTCAGCACTTCGCAGATGTCCGCATCTTCCCCGAACGAGCGGTGCGCAATGCCGATGCTGACCGTCAGCTTGCCCGTCCGGGAATCGGGATGGACAAGGTCCAGTGCGGCCACTTCTTCCAGGATGCGCTGTGCCACGGTCATGGCCGAATACTGTCCGGCCCCGGCCAGAATGATGGTGAATTCTTCGCCGCCGTACCGGAATATCCTGTCCGAATCCCGCAGGAGCGCTTTTTGCGTGGCCTGCGCCACGGCTTTCAGGGCGGCGTCCCCGGCCTGATGCCCGAACCGGTCATTGTAGTTCTTGAAGAAGTCGAGGTCGAGCATCAGCAGGGCGAGCGGCGTGCGCGCCGGGATGCGCTCCATCGTTTCCTCAAGCGCCCGGCGGTTGTATACGCCGGTCAGCGCATCCCGGAAGCTGAGGTCAGCATACTGGTCCCGTTCCTGCGCGAGCTGGCCGGAACGGGTGTTCAGTTCGTCCATATGGCGGCTGATGTCGGGCAAAACGTCGAGTACGTCCTGCAATTCCCGGATGCGTACCCGGGGAAGTTCCGAGATGGAGTGCCCGGAACGGATGGTCCGCAGCGCCTGAGAGAGCAGGGACAGGGGGCGGAGGATCTGAAGGTGGATGAGCAGCAGCGTGGCCAGCAGCCCCGCGAGCAACGCGGTCCCCATGATCGGGAACAGTTCCTCGATGCGTGAAACTTCCTCGTTGATGTGGGACATGCTCCGGTAAATCCATTCGGCCTCGTGGGTCGAAACGGCGTCGCTGAGCTCGCGCAGTTTGCCGTCGAGGGTGTTCCAGAGCTGTTTGGCTTCCACGTGGCCTCTCGCGAGCTGCGTCCAATTGGACACGATGCCGTCCCAGTTCGTCCGGAATTCCCCGCAGTCCTTGAGCAGCGTCCGTTCAGGGGGGTCGGCCTGTTCCGCCTTGGCGCACATGTCCATCAGTGGGCGCAGGCTTTCCTGCAGGCCCTGCTTGTTGGCCGTGTTTCTGGAGAAATCCTTGTCCAGGTGCCGCGCACTGTGCCTGAGGGGATAGCTGTATTCCATCCCCGCCCGCATAAGCAGCCGCCCGAGCACGTTCGAAAAAAAGATTTCCGCATGATGGAGCCGATCCTCGGCCAGATAGCTCTGCTGCCTCAGCTCAATGAGACGGAGGAGTTGCGGCCTGATCTCATCCATTTTGCTGGAGAAGTCCACCGACGTCTCCTCAAAGACCGATTCCGCGATCAGCGCCTGGGCGGTGATGCCCGCGTTCCGGCTGATGGTGGGGTCGGACGCGCTGTACACCAGCGCGATGTTGCGGCGCATGTTTTCGACGTTGAGGAGCATCTGCTGCTTGGCAAGGATCTGCGGCAGATGGCTGTTGCTGGTGGAGAGCGCCAGATTTTTGATCCGTTGAAGGTCATTGGTGAAGATAAAAGAGACGAAGGCCAGCAGCGCCAGCAGGGGCACTGAGACGAGCACGGGGAAAAGGTTGATGCCGAGTTGTCGTTTCCGCTTCGGCTCCGCGTTTCGGGAAGGCTTGCAGTACATGAACGCGCTCAATAAATGCTGAAGGGGAAATATTTGCGTACGATGCGGTCGTACTCGCCGTTCAGTTTGATATGGACGATGGCTTCGTTGATCGCCTCGATCAGTTCGGAATTGTTTTTCCGGACGCCGATGTGGGCATAGGCGAGGTCTTCGTCGGGCGGGAGGGGATCATCCAGTATGGCGAAAGGCTGCCCGCGCTCGCTCTGGAGGAATTCGTACCCGGACAGCCCGTCCACGAGGATGGCGTCCAGCTGTCCGGCGCAGAAGGCGTCGATCAGTTGCCCATAGGTAGGAAAACGGATGATTTCAGCCACGTTGACCCAGTGACTCCGGAGGAAGATCTCCTGCTGCGTATGATCCTGGACACCAACGCGTTTCCCTTTCAGGCCTTCGGCGCTGACGGCCACGCTGCCCGGAAGCCCCAGATAGATGGAACGGGAGTGGTAGTAGCTGTTGGTGAAATCCATATACGCCAGCCGTTGTTCGTTTTTGGCAAGCCCGGCAACGATCATGTCCAGCTCGCCCCGGCGCATTTTTTCGAGCAGCGTGCCGAAAGCAAGGGGTTCGACCGTGCAGGAACGGCGCATGGCCTTGCACAACGCCTCAGCGATCTCCGGGTCGAATCCGGCCTGCGTGCCCTCGGCGGGAAAGGAGAAGGGCGCATAATCGTCTTCCACGCCGATGCGGAGGATTTCCTCGGCTCCGCTGCGGGGCGGGAACCCCGCGGACAGCAGCGCGAGGAGGAACCCAACCAGAAGAACGGGCCGGAGTGAAGAAAAAGACGGTATCGTGATTCTCAAGGGAAACTCTCTCGGGGGGCAACCCGCAGCCCCTGCGCCGTTTTCGGCGGGGCTCGCGGGACGCTTCAATGTGATGCTCTCGTTTTCAAGGAGGAAAAAGCGTTCCTCAGGCCTTAACGTCGGGAAGTTCCCCAACAACCAAATCGGGAAAACGACGGAGCGGTGGGAACCCCGGAGGAGCCGGGATAAAGCCGTGCGGCGGAACTGGCGGCGGGTAGCGTCAGTTCCCGAAACCGCTCGATACGCGGCGTCGGGACCGGACAGCCGGATGGGGTTGGCCGCTTTTCCTGAGGTGCGGCCTGTCCTTTTCTAAAGGATATTTCGGCCCGTTGCAATCAGTGTTTGGGGAGGAATAACGCTTTATTATGATAAATTGCCCCGCTTTATGGCGAAGTGGGGGATGGACGTGAAAGCGGCCCCGGGCCTGAGGGGAACGCCTCCGGATGCCGCGGTTTTCGGAACAAAGGACCGGTGCGGGCAAGATATCTGCACATAATCATATGGAATGGCTATAAAATTGCAGGGAAGGCCCCTTCCCCGCTGGGGATACCACAGCGGCGAATGCCGGGGAGAAGCGGGCGGGGAGAGCGGGCACGGGAGCAATCATGCGGGGGAGAGGCTGGCGTGCTGTATTTTGTTTTTTCTCCGCAATCCTGTGGCGTGTTCCCCGTTTTTTTTGGCGATCGGTTCTCCGTTCCGCACGGGGACTCTGTCCGGCATCCGTTTGGGATACGGGGCCGGGCGGAGCCCGCCGGTGCCTGCGCTCCGCCAACAGGCGGGGAGGGCACTATTTTATCGCATAATCTTTTAAATTATGTTAATTTTATACCACGGAAAGTAGCTGCGAAATCCTTCCCCCCAATGCCCGGCATATGCGCGATCCGTTGCAATCGAGTGCCGCGCATTCGTAATCAAAAAAATTATAACACAGTAGAATTATAAAAACAAATCCATCCCCGTTTCTGGACGAGGCGGGATTTGGAGCCAAAGGCGCTCACAAAAGGGGAGAAGGGAGGGGCCGCTGTCTATTCCGCGAAAGACTTCCGGCGCAATCGGAGAAAAGCGTAGCCACCCCTCGTAATGAGAAATACCTGTTTATAAATACATGATAGTCTGTTAGAGATCTACAATTTGTTGGCTTTCAAATCTGTCAGAGGCGAAAAAAAGGACGTTTTCAGGGAAGCCCTACCGCGTTTCCGGCGTGAAAACCCCAAGTTTCCGCAGGAACCCTCTTGCGGCACCCTCCCGGGGCTTCGGGGGGCGCGGTAGCCTGCCTTATACATAACTCCCTTATTTTTCCGGCAGGATAATGTCGAGATAGGCGATATACAGTTCCTTCACGTCGAGCGGGGCCTTGTCCTTGAACATCCCTTGCCAGAGCAGCCCCTGCATGATCGGCGAGACGAGAAGCTGCGGGAACCGCTGGAGCGCCGGGTGCGGGTGCTCATGCGCGGCGAGGCGCAGGTTCTCCCGGTGCAGCTCGAGGATCGGGGCGACGAGCCCGTGGTAGAACGGCGCGACGAGCTTGGGGTTGTGCAGCCCTTCTGCCCACACCAGCCTGATGATCCGCGCCGTCCTTGAGCAGCCTTGTTCATCCAGCATCGGCCCGCAGAAACGGAGCAGCCTTTCGCGCAGGGTCGGCGTCTTGTCGTCGAGGATCTCCTTGGCCAGCGCGTGCATGGGCGCGAACGCAGACTCCGCGAGGCCGTTGAACAGCCCCTCCTTATCCCCGAAATGCAGATACAACGTGCCCTTGGCGACCCCGGCCCGCCGGGCGATGTCTTCCATACGCGCTCCGGCGTACCCCTTTGCGGCGAATTCTTCCAGTGCGGCGTCAAGGATGGCCTCCCGGCGCGCTTCCGTCTTTTTCCGGCATTTCGTTCGTTGTGCCATGCGTCCGCCTACCGGGTTTTCTTGTTGATGGGTGTGGACAGCCAGACCAGCCCGGCCAGCCCGATGAAGGCTATGGACGCCAGCCAGAACAGCTCGTTGAACCCGAGCAGGAACCCTTGCCGCGTGATTTCGTTGGCGACCCAGACCTTGGCCTGTTCCGGCGAGAGGCCCATCTGCGTGAGCTGGTTGAGCCCGTGCTGCGCCGCCGGGTTGAACGGGTTGATGGACTCGGTGAGCCGGACGTGGTGCAAGGCTTCCTGCCGTTCCCACATGGTGGTGGCGAGGGACGACCCGATGGAGCCCGCCAGCACGCGGGTGCAGTTGGAGAGGCTGGAGGCGTTGGCGATGTCCTTGGCGTCGAGCCCCGAAATGATGATGCTCGTAAGCGGCATGAAGAACATGGCCACGCCGATCCCCTGTACGACCTGCGGCCAGAGGACGAAGGCGAAATCGACGTCCGGCGAGAACAGGGTGCGCAGGTAGAAGGCCGCCGAGAAAACCAGAAAGCTCATGGTGACGATGACCCGCATGTCGATGCGCTGCGCGAACCGCCCGATGAGCGGCGAGAGGAAGACCGGGAAAATCCCGATGGGCGCGAGGGAGAGCCCGGCCCACATGGAGGTGTAGCCGAGCCGCGTCTGGAGCATCATGGGCATCATGACCACCCCGGCGAAATAAAACAGGAACCCGAGGCTGATGCAGATTGTGCCCACGGTGAAGTTACGGTGCCGGAACAACGAGAGGTCGACCACGGGATGCTCTTCGGTGAGCTCCCACGCCACAAGGAGCACCAGCCCCACGACCGTGAGGACGCCGAGGATCACGATGTAGCCGGAGGCGAACCAGTCCTTGTCCTTGCCCTCGTCGAGCATGAGCTGGAGGCAGCCCACGCCGATGATGAGGAGGATCAGCCCCACGGTGTCGATGGGGTTCTTGGCGGTGGCCGTCTCGCGCCCGGCCATGGGGATGCGCAGCGCGACGAGGCACACGGCCCCCACGGGTACGTTGACGAAAAAGATCCAGTTCCACGTATAGTTGTCGCAGATATACCCGCCGAGGATCGGCCCGAGGATGGGCGCGAGCACGATGGTCATGGACCACAGGGAAAGGGCGATGCCGCGTTTCTCGCGGGGATAGCAGGCCAGCAGGAGGCTTTGGGAAAGCGGGATGAGCGGCCCGGCGGCGGCCCCCTGCAAAATGCGGCAGATGATGAGCATCCCGAGGCTGCTGGATATGCCGCACAGGAACGAGGCCACGACGAACAGGAACGTGGACCAGAAATACAGCCGCACCTCGCCCATGCGCCGGGCGAGCCAGCCGGTGAGCGGGATGGCGATGGCGTTGGCGACCCCGAAGAAGGTGATGACCCACGTCCCCTGCGAAGACGCCACGCCGAGGTTGCCCGCGATGGTGGGCAGGGCGACGTTGGCGATGGTGGAGTCGAGCACGGTCATGGCCGTGACTACCGAAATCCCGATGGTGGCGATGACGAGCATCCCGCCCTGAAGCGGCGGCAGGGGCTGGGCGCGTCCGCTCATGGCTTGCCCTGGACGGGGCAGACGCCGGGCAGGGCGTTGTCCCGGATGATGCCGGAGATGGTCGCCTCGACGGGGGCGAAATCGACGGCGGGGGCCTGCGAGACGAGATCGCCGGGCACGGGTTCGGTGCGGGCCGAGGCGGCGAGGAGCCGCCCCGATGTATCGGACGTGTCGACCTTCACCACGGCGGACAGGCCCACCAGCAGGGGGTGTTCCCTGAGGTCGGCGGGGTCGATTTCAATGCGCACGGGCACGCGCTGGACGATCTTGATCCAGTTGCCGGTGGCGTTCTGGGGCGGCAGGAGGGAGAAGGCGCTGCCCGTCCCGGCGGAGAAGCCGGTCACGCGGCCATAATAGGTGACGTCGCCGCCGTACATGTCCACGCGGATCACGGCGGGCTGGCCGATGCGCATCTTGTGGAGCTGGACTTCCTTGAAATTGGCGTCGATCCACAGGCGGTGCAGGGGGATCACGGTCATGAGCGGGGTGCCGGGCGGTACGACTTC
>ENA-ORTV01003300-ORTV01003300.1-human-gut-metagenome-genome-assembly--contig:-NODE-3300-length-13688-cov-4.318712_pt1 | contig 13688 bp, 8 predicted proteins | sample MGYA00241915_ERZ509194 | MGnify/ENA primary metagenome ERZ509194 (study PRJEB26280, sample SAMEA2338810) | human gut metagenome | biome: human gut; feature: human-associated habitat; material: faeces... | reverse complement strand
CCGAAAGTTAGGCAGACAAACAGCGGTCAAAGTCAGACAGGCTTAACGGTTGAAAATCGTTACTGTTTCGTTACCTATTTGAAATCTTGAAAGCAAAGTAGCTGACGCATAAGCGGTTAGAATTGTAGGTTCAAAACCCTCGCTTTCCGCAGAAAAGAGGATGTGTCCACCAAATATCATGACACACCCTCTTTTTCTATGTCGTCACTGATTTAGTGCCGATATGGAACTGACAACTTCACAAATACAGTTTATCAAAGACCATGCAACAGACGATTTAACCCGCCTGTTGCTTTCCGCTGCCAAGTATCCCGGAATGGATATTCCCTTTTTAGTCGATCAGATTGCTGTCCGAAGGCAGATCCGGGAGAAGTTGCCGTCGTGGTTTGAGAACGGACAATTGGTTTTTCCAGCTAAGATTGCGGCGGAACAGTGTTCATCTGAACAGACAGCAGCTTATAAACAGGAACTGATTGGTGAAAGTTGGACTATTTGCGACCTGACGGGAGGACTGGGAATCGATAGCTATTTTCTTTCCCGCAAGGCGAAACATTTGACTTATATAGAACGTTTTCCTGTTTATTGTGAAGCCGCGAAACATAATTTTTCTGTCTTGGAGGCCAACAATATAACGATCATAAATGCTGATGCCGCCCAAGTTGTTGATACCCTTCCGGAGGTCGATGCTTTCTATATCGATCCTGCACGCCGAGGAGAATCCAACAAGCGGGTTTTTGCTTTGCAGGATTGTGAACCTAACCTGCCCGGACTGTTGCCGGCGCTTCTGAAACGTTCCCCGCATGTCATTGCAAAGCTTTCGCCGATGGCAGATATACAAATGACTTTGGAGCTGTTGCCGGGGACGACATCCGTGCATGTCCTTTCGGTTAGGAACGAATGCAAGGAACTGCTTTTTGTGGTGGAACGAGAGGCGGATGGCAGAGAACCGTCAGTCCGGTGCATCAATTTCGGACTGGATGGAATGCAATCTTTCTCTTTTACATTAGAAGAGGAACGTAGCGCCGTATTGGTTCCTGCCGGTCAGGTCGGTACGTATTTGTATGAACCGAATGCCTCGGTTTTAAAAGCTGGCGCATTTAAGCAGATTGCCGTCCGGACGGGAGTGAAGAAGTTGCAGGTGAACAGCCATCTATATACATCGGACCATTTAGTTTCCGACTTTCCCGGTCGTAGATTCCGAGTGGACGAAGTGCTGTCTTTTACCGGAAAACTCTGTAAAGGACTATCAAAGACAATCCCCCAAGCAAATATAACCGTGCGCAATTTTCCTCTCTCCGTAGAAGAACTGCGTAAGCGGACGAAGATCACCGACGGAGGCCATGTCTATCTCTTTGCAACTACCTTGGTGGATGGAGAAAAGGTGCTGGTCAAGTGTTCCAAAGCCTGATCGATCAGGTGAATAACATCAGCACCAATTGTGCTGAAATCACGCGGATAAACATTGAAAGCGGATAGACGGTGGCATAAGAAACGGAGGGTTCGTCGCCATCGACAGTCGTGTTGGCATAGCTCAGTGCCATCGGGTTTGCCATGCTCCCGCAGAGCATACCCACGTTGTGCGCATAATCGAGTTTGAAAAATTGCGAAGCTATGAAACCGACGATCAGCACCGGCACGATCGTCAGCAGAAATCCAAGCCCGATCCAAAGCAATCCCTCTGCCCGAAAAACCGTTTCGAAGAAATGTACACCCGAATCGATCCCCAATCCCGCTAAATAAATAATGATCCCCAGTTGACGAAGCATCAGGTTGGCACTCATTGTCGTGTAGGTTGTCAGGTGGAAACGAGGGCCGAATGCGCCCATCAGGATTCCGACGATGATCGGGCCTCCGGCGATCCCTAATTTGACTGGCGTACTCATCCCCGGTAACGTGATCGGCAATGCTCCTAACAGCATCCCCAGCGATATACCAATGAAGACAGCCAAGAGGTTCGGATTGTTTAACCGCTTGATCTCATCCCCTAAAATCTTTCCGACTGTGTTTACCGAATTCGCTTCTCCCACGATAGTCAACCGGTCACCGATTTGCAGGCGCAGGTCGGGAGAGGCCAGCAGGTCTATACCGGCACGGTTCACACGCGTAATATTGATACCGTAGAGGTTACGAAGGCGGAGAGAGCCTAATTTCACACCGTTCACCCGGTTGCGTGTCACCGCGATGCGGCGCGAGATCAGTTGGCTGTCAATGGCATTCCAGTCGATATCCGCCTTGTTCCAATCTACATTCTCCTGCTCGCCGAAAAGGACTTTAATATTTTCGACATCCGATTTAACGGAGATGATCAAAAGGTGGTCATGCTCGTGAAGTAAGGTGTCCGAAGTCGGAATGCTTACTTTACCGTTTCTCCATACACGTGAAATAACGAAATGCTTGTCCGTCAGCTTCATTACGTCCTTGATGCTCTTTTCGTAGATAGCCGGATTGCTTACATGAAACTCGGCGACATAGGTAGTCGTGTCGCGTTGTTCCTTTAAGTCTTTCTGTTTCTTGTCGGCAAACAAGGCTCTCAGGATAATAATCGCCAAGATCACGCCCACTACGCCGAGCGGATAAGCGACGGCACACGCCAAAGCCATGTCCGTCACCCCTTTGGTATTGGCCGGATCTATCTGCAACAAAGCCTGTTGGGCGGCTCCCAAAGCAGGCGTGTTGGTAACGGCCCCACAAAGCAAACCGACCATATTGGAAAGGGAAACTCCTGTTACCCAGTGCAGACCGACTGTCATAATGAGTCCGAGCAGGATAACGCCTAACCCCATCATGTTCATAGCTACCCCTCCCTTCTTCAGCGAAGAGAAGAAACCGGGACCAACCTGTAACCCTAATGCATAGACGAAAAGGATCAAGCCGAAACTTTGAGCAAAATACAGCATATCCTTATTCACGACGATCCCTAAATGCCCGGCCAAGATACCGGCAAAGAATACAAATGTGATACCCAGTGAGATCCCGAATATCTTGATCCGTCCTAAATACAATCCAAGTGCAGAGACCAGTGAAATAATGATGACTGCCTGCACCATCGTAGGCTCTAAAAAGGCCTCTTGTAACCAATTCATAAAGTTCCCCTGTTTATTGACGGCACAAAGATAGGACAATAATTTGATTCGTCATCTATTTCTCTCGTTCCCGCGCTTGACACAGGCTCCCCTTATTGTCTTTGTTCGTTTGTTTCATTACCTTTATCCCCAAAATAAGATCAGATTCATATTTGTTAAATCTGGAAAAACATGTCATTGAGAATAATCCATACTGCCGACTGGCATCTTGGGCAAACCTTTTTCGGGTATGACCGTGATGAGGAACATGAGGCATTTCTTTCGTGGTTGATCGATATATTGACGCTGCGGCAGACTGATGTCCTGCTGATAGCAGGCGATGTTTTTGATGTTGCCAATCCGTCGGCAGCCGCCCAACGCCGTTTTTTCCGTTTTTTGCGGGAAGCGAACCGGTGTAACCCACAATTGCAGATCGTGATTATCGCAGGTAATCATGATTCGGCAGCCCGTCTGGAGGCGCCGATACCCCTGTTGGAAGAACTGAATACGTCAATTGTAGGGGCTGTCCCGCGAACCGACCTGTGCAAGATCGATTTCGATTCGCTTCTGATTCCTTTATATAATAAGGAAGGAAAACGGGAAGCGATCTGTCTGGCTGTTCCCTATCTTCGTCAGGGAGATTATCCCGCTTCGAAAGAAGGGAAAGATACCTATGTGGAGGGCGTTACCCGAATGTATCGCCAGCTCTATGACTATGCCGACAGCCAAAGGCAACCGGGCGAGGCCCTGCTTGCGATGGGACACTTGCATGCGACTGGTGCTGAACTGTCGGAAGACGATCGGAGCGAACGGACTATCATGGGAGGACTTGAATCTATATCGGTAGAAGCCTTTAACGAGGACTTGGCCTATACGGCCCTCGGTCACATCCACAAGGCGCAACGGGTAGGGGGACGCGAGTCTGTACGCTATGCCGGCAGCCCGCTTCCGATGTCTTTCTCCGAACAGCATTATCACCATCAGGTTGTTGCCTTTACCCTCGAAAACGGATGCCTGTCGGATCTCGAAGCAGTGCCCATCCCACTCCGAACCGCCCTGCATCGGATTCCGGCGGAACCGGCGTCGCCTGCCGAAGTCCTTTTGTCGCTTTCCAACCTACCGTTGGCGGAAGAGGGAGCCGATCGCAGCCTATGGCCTTATCTGGAGGTGCAGGTACTGCTGACGGAGCCAGATCCGGGATTTCGGCATCGGGTGGAGGAGGCACTGGCGGATAAGGCTGTACGCCTGACTTCCATCATCCCTTCTTATCCGAAAAAGGAGGGAGAGGAAGATTCTCGTCCTTTCTCTTATACGGATTTACAAAAGATCGCTCCGCTGGATATGCTTCGCCATACCTTTACGAACCGTTTCGGGGGAGATTTGCCGGAAGAGTTGGAAAAGATGTTTAACGATGTAATGCGGGAGGTTTCCCTATGAAGATATTAGCGATACGAGGTCGTAACCTGGCCTCGTTGGAAGGTGATTTTGAAATAGATTTTACGGTGGAGCCATTACTTTCAGCCGGGATATTTGCTATTTCCGGGCCTACGGGAGCAGGTAAGTCCACCCTTTTGGATACGATGTGCTTAGCTCTGTTCGCCCGTACGCCTCGTACCGACCAGGCGAAAGAAAATAATGTCAAGCTTCAGGATGTCAGTAATGAACAATTGTCGCAGAGCGATCCTCGTTTCTTGCTGCGGCGGGGAACATCCTCCGGTTTTGCAGAAGTGGATTTCATGGCCTTGAACGGACACCGCTACCGGACACGCTGGTCGGTGGCGCGGGCACGCGACAAGGAAAACGGACGGTTGCAGAATCCGCGTTTGGCTCTGTATAACCTCGACAAGGAGGAGGAAGAGCAAGGGACGCGTTCCGATCTGCAAGCCCGTATTATCGATTTGATTGGCTTGACTTTCGAACAGTTTACGCGTTCCGTATTGCTGGCGCAGAACGATTTTTCCACTTTCCTGAAAGCCGAGCAGGGAGAAAAAGCTTCCTTGTTGGAGAAGTTGACCGGAACCGAACTCTATTCCGCCATTTCTCGCCAGATATTTGAAAGGAATGCGCGGGCGAAAGAAGCCTTCGACTTGATCCAAACGCGAATACAGGGTATCGAGCTATTGACGGATGAGGAAGAAAACGACTTGCGCACTCGCCTTGCCGGAACGGAAAAGGAGCTGCAGCGAGTCGAGAAAGCGAAAGCGGAGCAACAGGCCCTTCAAGAGGCCGTCCGTTCTATCGAACAGCAGATAACCATCCGCCAGAGACAACAAAAAGAGGCGGCCGATAAGTTGGTGCACGCAACGGAATTGTTGACGGTCGCTCGCCATGAATACGAAAAGGGAGTGGAGGAACAGCAACAGTCTGAGGCTCGTTTCAAATCCCTTCAACAGGAGATATTGCAGGCGCGTAAACTGGATATCCAGTTGGATACAGCCATTCGTGACCTGTCACATTCGGAGCAGCAGTTGAAAAATGTAATGCTTCGGAAAGAAGAGGCCGAAAAGAAATATCAAGCTGCCGTCCTCCGCCGGAGACAGGGAGCGGAGGAGATTGCCCGTCTGACCGCTTGGCGCGAGCGTTATAAAAAGAAGGAACGTATTGCGGAGCAACTTTCAGCTTTGTTGTTGCACTTGGATGCAGCATCGGCCACCCGTTCAGGGATGGATGCGGCTGTCCGTTCGATCGAAACGCTCCGGCAGGAGATGGCGGCGTTGAATAAACAACTTTCCGACCTGCAACAGACCAGTGCAAACAAACAGCAGGCGTTGAAGCGGGCTGAAGCGGATTACCGGAACCTGGAAGAGGAACTGAAAGCTGTCGATGCACCGGCTTTGGACAAACAGATCGAGAAACTTCGCCAGGAACGAGAGCAATTGCTTATCGAACAGGCACGCTTGGAGGCTTCCGGTAACATAAAGGATTTACGCGGCAGGTTGCAGGATGGACAACCTTGTCCGGTTTGCGGGAGCACGCATCATCCTTTTGCAAATCAGGTTCCTGTCGCTCCTGTTTCTGCTCTAACCCTTCAATTGCAGGATTTATCGAATAAAAAAGAAACCTATGTCGCTCATACCCGCCATCTTACCCGTCTGCAACAGCAGTTGCTCCAACTCCATAAAGAACTTGCAGATAGCGAGGCCGCCTGTAAGGAAATGGCTGGTAAGCAACAACTCGCTGCCAGTCGGCAAGAGAGGGAAGAAGCTATTGTAAAAGAGCAATCCACCCTGTTGACCCAGTCCCTTTCGGCTGCCGACCTGCTGTTCGGCAATAGTGAGTGGCAGAAAGCCTGGTTGCAGAATCCGGAAACTTTCCGTAAAACATTGACAGACTTCGCCCGTCAGTGGCATGAGAATACCGAGAAACTCCATCAACTGGAACGGCAGGAAAGCGCCCAAAAAGCCGAATGCGAATCTCTCGCCTCCTTCCTTCCTTCTCTCGAAAAGCAAGCCGAAGAATCCGGACAGCTCCACGAAAAGAACCGTGCCGCTTTTTCCTCTTTGCAGGCAGAACGAAAGAAACTTTTGAATGGCCGATCTGCAGATAGCGTAGAACAGGAGTACATCCGACGAATGGAAGAACTGAAAGAGCGTTTGAAAAAACTGTCGGCCACCCAGACTGAGCAATCCGGCATCGCCGACCAGACACGCGGCATTGCCGACCAGATTGCAAAAGACCTGACCGAGGCCTCTGCCGACCTACTCCGGAGAAAGGCGGCTTTAGACAAATGGACAGCTGATTATTTGGATTCTTCGGGTGGAGAGCCACTCGAAGTTATCTTGTCCCGGTACACACAGGAAAAGACGGAACTTGCTTTCCGGCTTCGTACTCAGACGGAGAACAAGGCGAAAGTTTCCGGTCTGCAGGAAGAATTGAATGTCCGGCGTACGGAAAGCGAACGTTGGGCGAAGCTGAACGAACTGGCCGGTTCTGCCGACGGCGCCAAGTTCCGTCGTATAGCGCAAGGATATACGCTCGATATACTGTTGAACTATGCCAATGTGCAACTGCGCGAGTTGACGAGGCGTTATCGGCTGGAACGGGTTCCCGAAACGCTTGCCTTGCAGGTGATCGACCGGGATATGTGCGATGAGGTGCGTACCGTCCATAGCCTTTCAGGGGGCGAATCGTTCCTTGTTTCGTTGGCATTGGCGCTTGGCCTGTCTTCCCTCTCATCCAACCGGATGCGGGTTGAAAGCCTTTTCATTGACGAAGGTTTCGGTTCTTTGGATGCCGAGACGCTTCGTGTGGCGATGGATGCTTTGGAAAGTTTGCGGACGCAGGGACGCAAGATCGGTGTCATCTCGCATGTGCAGGAAATGACTGAGCGCATCCCTGTCCGCATCTGTGTGAATCGCGCCGGCAATGGACGCAGCTTTCTTGAAGTTTTGTAAAGTTCCAAAATCCCTTGTCCCCGCGCTTGACGCGGGGCCGCAAAAGAACAGGTTTTATAAGGTCCGGTTCTCATGCGATCCCGCGTCAAGTGCGGGAATAGGGCTTTCGCCTTTACATATCTTCGACAATAATCCTAAAGCCGACGTTCATCGGCCGCTGCCAAGGCAGGTAGGCTTTGCGGATGGCCGATGTGGAGTATTTAGGACGTTCACGCCAAGAGCCGCCGCGTACGACTTTCTTTTCGACAGCCTCTTTGTTTGCCTTTTCTTTTAAAGGATAAGGAATGTAATCGGAGGCTGTCCATTCCGCCACATTCCCGTTCATGTCGTACAATCCCCAGGGATTGGGCTGGTAAGAGGCAACAGGGCAACTGATCAGTTGGTGGTCGTTTACGTTCAGGATTTTCGGTAGGAAATCCCAGAACTTGCGCATGGGATCGTTTGCCCGCATCGGTTTCGGATCTACGCCTGTTACCGCCAGATCGACAGTCGTACTGTCTGCCAAGTTTTCGAAAGCACCGAAGTCGCTCTCCGTCGATCCGAACCAGAAATCATCTGCGCTTCCCGAGCGTGCTGCCCATTCCCATTGTGTTTCGGTAGGCAGAGAAACTGTATTGCCTGATATTTCGCTGATCTTTTGGCAGAAAGCATTCGCTTCGTCCCAACTGACGCGCACGACAGGCTGTTTTGGTCGGTTGGCTGCATAGCCGGGGGTAGTATGATCTTTCCAAGTCTGTCCGATGTACCGGCTGTCGTGTTCCGGGAAAAGTGCGCGGAACTGCTCGTTCGTGATTTCGGTCGTGCTCATCCAGAAGCCTTCCTTCACGTTTGCCTTGAATGCTGGCGAAGCGGAGGGAGTCCGGTTATTACCCATCACAAAGCTGCCGGCGGGAATCCATACCAGGTCGATATGCACATCCGGAGTGATGGTGAGGCGGCGGGTCGTTTCGTCTTTGGCAGCTTGCCGGGCAGTCGCTGTCTGTGTGTCGAACGGGAATCCCTTTACCTTGACCGGGCGGACCGGTTTGGTCGGCTTCTTTATTTCGACTGTTTCGCCGGTCGTTGCTCCGGTAATGCCGTCTGCCTTTTTGTTTTCTTTCAGCCAGTCGGCGTAGTCGGCAATCTCTTTTTGCCAGTCAACCCGTACACCGCTGTATTTCTCGGCCAGCTCCATACGGCGTTCCACCTGACCTTTGGGAGATTGAGGCTTCAGGTCTATTTGGGTGAAAGCCCCATAATAAGGCGCGTTGAGATCGATCCAGGCATAGAGCGTCCGCATGTCCTCTTCCGGAACCTCTACGCCGTGGTGTCCGGCTTGCAGGATGCGGATCAGTTCGCTGTTGCTCGCGTGAAACTCGGCCGGCTTGAGGACATAGATGTCTGATTCCGGTCCCTGGCGGTACACGTATGGGTGCAGGTTCAGATAGCTCTGGTCATACTGCTTGTTGATTTTCGTCAAGATACCTCTCTTATATGTGACCATCTGATCCTTGCGGAAGTCCGGTTCGGCATTTTTCCCGTTGTGGCAAGAGACGCAGTTACGATCCAGTACCGGTTGTACTTCCAGGCGGAACGTGAACGGGCGGACACCTCCTTCCGGTGTTTCCAGCCGGCGTGCCTGCTTGGCCGAAGCAATCGTGCGTTTGGGAATGGGTATGCTGTTTTGGTCCTCATGGCAACCGACGCAGGAGACGATCTCGCCCGGCATCCCTGTCAGCCAGCTGCGCATCCACTGGATGGCTGCCCCGTCTTTATCCAATGGCTGGATGGAAATCGGCGTGTTGGCGGGAATGGTGAATAGCGCGGAACCGTCTTCCTCGACCGGGACTGTTCCGAGTATACGTTTGATATCCCATCCACTCTGTATTCCCTGTGCATCGTGATCGGAAGGAGCTAAGATATAGGCATACTCATAAGCAAAGATACGGAGAGCCTTGATCGTGCCCCGGGGAACGCCCTGCGTACCTTCTCCTTCGTAGATATCCTGGATAAAGACCGTAGCCTCTTTGCTGTCCGGCTTGATCTTCGAAGGAATGACAGGAGGCGTTTCGCGTTTTACCAGCGGGATGGGAGCGGTCAGACCTTCCCCTTCCTGCTCGGCAATGAGTGTCAGGTTATCGAAAACGTCGACCAGGTAAATTCCCCAAAGCGCATCCTTGGCCGGTTTGCAGGCAACTAAAAAATATTTTTCGCTGAGCGGGTACGGCTTCATGAACTGAGGCCAGACGCCTTCGACCAATTCGTCCTTGATGATCGGGACGATCGGGCGGTCTTTGAACGGCAGTTCCTGTATCATCCCCTTTTCCTCTTTCCGGCTTTTGGCAGGATCGAAGATGACGAGCCGCCCTGAACGTGCCGTCCCGTGATGGCCGGAGATGATGCCGATGAAGCGGCTGCTGTGCTTGGAGAGCGGTTTCATGTCGAACGTGCTGTTCGGGAAATAGGAGCCGCTGCCGTAGAGCGCTTTGTTTTCCGTCCCGTCGGGGTTCATGTGCATCACGATACGGGAGAAATAGTGTGTCAGGTCCGTATATTCCCAACGGGTGTACATGATGCGTCCGTTCGGGATCACGATAGGCGACCAGTTCCCGTCCTGGTCGAAGGTGAGGCGGCGCAAGGCACGCGTTTCGGGGTCAAAGGAGACAAGGTTGGCTACCACATCGTCGCCATGCACGCAAGGAACGCCGTTGTAACCGATGTTGGTCGTCGCCACCACTTTCCCGTCCGGCAGGTAATTGGCGTCGCAGAATTCCAGATCCGGCTCATCAACGGTGATCTTTTGGTGAAGGTTGCTTCCGTCGATGTTCATTTCGTATATCTGCCACTTCCGGTTCTTGTCGAGCGAGGAGAAGAGGAGGCGGTCGGCATCCCAGTGGAGCTGTATGTCTGAAATGGGAACATCGGCTTCGGGTTTGTATATCCGGCTGCTTTCGATTTGTCCGCGCAAGCCCGTGAGCAGGTCGATCTCGGCATCGTAGCCTTTACGCGAGTTGGAAAATAGCGAGTTGTAGTTGGCTGTCGAAGTTCCCATCGACGGGCCCATCGCCTTACGGGCCTTGTTTCCCAAACGGTAACGGGCCACTATGATCTTGTCCATGTCCAGCAGCGGGTTGGCCAGGATGATCTCACGCTTCAAGGCAAGTATTTCTTGAGCTTGGCCAATTACTTCGTCGATCGTGTTGCCGGAAACCTTATCGGAGAAGGCCTGCTGCACGCCGGGTAGAAGTGTTTCCAGACGGGATAGTTTTTCGTAAAGCGCGGGAGCTTTTCCTCCCAATGCTGTTTTTGTGTCGTCCAGATAGGCACGTATGGCAGTAGGATTTACCCATCGGATTTGCACTTCCAGATCGCTTAGCTGAATTTGGCGTATTGAATCTTGTCCGTTCGTTGCGGAAATACCGGATACGGAAAGAGAGAGGAACGTGAAGAGTAAACAAACTTTATGCTTCATATCATTATTATTTTTTCAAAATCTCTATCACTCTATCACACTTCGTATATAAACTATTCATATACAACTGTTTGTTGTGTGATATATGTCACTTTTATCTATCACTCTACTATCACTCCATCTTTTTCCAATACGGCAGAAAAAGATACAAAGCATATCGCTTGTTTTCAACAAGATAGTGAGATTTGATGCTGAACACCCGGATGTTTGTTATCTGTACATCCGGGTGTTTGCCCTCCCGACATCCGGATGTTAAAGGCGGGTTTACCCGGGTGTTCAAGAGCTTTTGCAGGTACTTTTGTGCAAAAAAGAGCCTTGTTGTGACTTATTTGTCTGCTAATTTGTAAATTTCCGATGCAGCCATCAGGAATGCACCTGTACCATAGAGCTCGGTCATGTCGCGTGTCACCTTTTTCGGATCGGCACCTACCGGCTGAACCCACCCTAATTTCCCGTTCGCTTCAACTGCACGGGTCAGTGCTTCCCATCCTTTTTTTACGACTGGTAGGTATTTGTCTGCCGGCAGATACCCCTGGTTGATTCCGTATGCCAAGCCGTAAACGATAAATCCGGTCGCGCTTGTTTCGGGTGAAGGATAGCTGTCCGGGTCCAGCAGGCTGGCGTGCCAGTAACCGTCTTTTCCTTGCAGTCCGGCAAGACGCTCGGACATCTCTTTATAAAGTTCGAGATAGAAAGGACGGAATTCGGTATCTTCCGCCGGCAGCGTCTTCAGGATTTCCGCCAGCCCGCCGATTACCCAACCGTTGCCACGTCCCCAAAAAATCTTCTTGCCGTTGGCTTCTTTCTGTCCGATGTATCGGCTGTCGCGATAGAAAAGGTCTTCGTCTTTATCATACAGGTGATTGTAAGTGGCACGAAATTCGCCATCGGCAAAATACATGTATTTGCGGTTGCCGGTCAGTGTGTAGAGCCGCGTGTAGACACCGGGCGCCATGAAGAGGGCGTCACACCAGGTCCAGCGTTCGATCGTGCTGCCTTTGCTGTAATCGAGATCCATGCTTCCGTTGGAAGGATTGTTCAACACCCAGTCGGCGCGGGCGATGGTCGGTTTCAGCATATTCTCGTTCTTTTCCTTATTATAGAAATCGATGTAGGTTTGTGCGATGCAAACGTCATCGGCATGATACATCCGGTTAGCGACTTGCCAGCTCTGGCGGTTGAAGATTTTCCGGAGCCAGTCGTAATAGGTATTGTCTCCACTCAGTTCCGCCCAGTCGAACATCCCCATATAAAGCGCCCCGGCGATCCATCCGCGCGGTTCGCTCTTGGCATATTTGTTTTCGGGATAATCCTTGATCTGCCAGTCCGCCACCCGCCGGGCAACTTCCATGATGCTTTGCCGGTCCCAGCCCGTTTCCGTCGCACTGACAGCGGCTGTATTTGTCGTTTCGGCCTGTGCCGGCAGATTGTTCACTAAACAGGTACAAGCGCAAAGTGAGAGGCCTGTACAGATGTACTTGATTGTAGTTTTCATGATATTCGTTTTGTTTCTTTTAATTCTGCACCAAAAATAGGAAAGATAAGGCTCAGGATATAATAATATCATCTCAAAATGAGTAAAAAATGTACCAAATCTGACTATCTTTTGTGTTAAAAATGGCATATTCCCTCCAGATAAAAAGGAAAACAGTATAAAAGTTTATCTGATCCCGACGTCCTGGCTCGGAATCCCTCATGTTTGAAATTCTATACTTCGAGACCCGGATGTCGGAAAGATTGACATTCGGGTCTCAAGAAATTGTTCAAGTTGCTTTCAAAAATAAAACAACTTTTTTTTATTATTTATTGAATGGTTTGGATGTATCTTATCTATTTTCCCAACCAGCGTTCTGGATCAAATTAGGATTCATAACCAGTTCCTCTTTCGGGATCGGCCAGTAGTAACGGTAGTCTTCCCAAGGCAATGTCCCTTTGATTGTGTTTTGATACGGACTTTTCGGATAACAAATTAAGAATCCTTCCTCATCCACGAATACGGTTTTGTCAAGTTCTACTTGCTGGGCGATTTCCGGCTTTGTCGTATGTGTTCCGTCATATAAATCCTGAACAGTCGTGAATTTCATACCACGTAATGGAACTGTCAATAGCTTGCCCGCTTTCCAGCGCATCAAATCTTCGTAACGACGGTTCTCGATCGCCATTTCAACGCGACGCTCACGACGTATTTCACGTAATAAAGGAGATATTTTGTAATCGAGTTTTTCCGCATAGATTTTGTCCAAACGAGGGTCTGTCGGTTCGTTTCCGACTATTAATCTTGCCGTGGGATATTTGTTGAAATCATATCCGGCGCGTTCGCGTAGTGCGTTGATCGTCAAATCTACATCTGCCTGACTCAGTGTTCCGTTCAGTTCATATTTGGCTTCTGCATACATCAACAATAATTCTCCATATCGGAACTCGATGGCAGCTTGAATACCTTGAGTCGTACGGTCTTCTTCTACGATATCGCCCATCCAATGTTTGATGACGCGATAACCTGTAACTGTAGAACCACTGGCGTTGTAATTTAAATCCGGATATTTAATACCGTTTTTCTCTTTATCGACAACACCTCCTTGATAAATAGTAACATGTTCGCCCGGGCGACAAATTGTTTGTGTCAGACGGGGATCCCGATTCTCTAATTCTGTCCATTTTCCATATCCAAGGAAATTCGGGTTCTGTTCATAGTTGCCTTCATTTCCTCCTGTATAGATGGGACGTCCATCAATACAAAGATATTCATCTACCAAGCCGCGTGTCGCTCCCATTGACTGG
>ENA-ORTV01003280-ORTV01003280.1-human-gut-metagenome-genome-assembly--contig:-NODE-3280-length-13775-cov-7.790233_pt1 | contig 13775 bp, 9 predicted proteins | sample MGYA00241915_ERZ509194 | MGnify/ENA primary metagenome ERZ509194 (study PRJEB26280, sample SAMEA2338810) | human gut metagenome | biome: human gut; feature: human-associated habitat; material: faeces... | reverse complement strand
GATAGAACGTTTGATGGCTGGGATTAGCCATCAACACGTTTTGTCCTATAACCCCTTTTTGTGTATACGATGAGCCAAGTGCAGATTTGTGCTTGCACAAGAATCTGTATTTTGCGAATGTACATCACCTGGCTGTTAAGCGAGATGGTGTACAAAGTATACGAATCAAGTAGGAGTCAGCTTACGTAATCATACAATAGAAATAAAGAAAGGAATTCCGAGCATGAACACAGAAATTTTAGTAATTGAAGATGACGACTTGGTAAGACAGGGAATCGTAGACATCCTGGAACTAAAGGGATGGAATGCGGTTGCAGCGAAGTCTTGTAGCGAAGCACTCGTAAGGATCCGAGGAGAAGAATATATGCTGTATGTACTGGACATGAAGCTGCCAGACGGGAACGGAATCATGCTCTGCAGGGAGATCCGCAGATATACAGACAATCCCATTCTTTTCTTATCAGCCTATGACAGTGAAGAATTTATCGTAGAAGGATTTGAAGCGGGAGCAAATGACTATGTGATCAAGCCTTTCCGCACATTTGAATTTATTGCGAGAATCAAGGCTTTGCTGCGACGTACCGGTATGCAAAACGGCAAGAAAGTGAAAAAAGGAATCAAAAGCGGAGAATATGAACTGGATTTGCAGAAGCAGATTTTGCAGAAGGATGGTGTCCGAATCGATCTTACAAGGACCGAATATCAGATTCTGTGCAGCCTTCTTGCAAACGCACCGAATCTTGTTGCGAGGGAGTTCCTGTTGGACACTATCTGGGATTTCAATGAAAATTATATCGATGACAATACCTTGTCTGTACATATGAATCGGCTGAGAAAGAAGCTGACTGCAGAAAATGAGCAGGATCCGATTGAGACAAAGCGTGGAGTTGGTTATGCATGGACGCTGAAAGCTGAGGATGTGTATGATGAGATCTGAGAGAAAGACGGAGAAATGGAGAATACCGGGAAAATGGACTCTGATTTTTCTTTTGATATTGCTGGCTTTTTATGGATACCAGAATATTCTTGCAGAAAATTATGAAAGACAGGTTGTTTCCTGGATCGGACAGACAGAAAAAGACAGAACGGTTTCTGCCTTTACAGAACCGGATGAAGAAGCATATCAGAAGGGCTGCGAGGCATTGAAAGAGGCAGGATATGAAGAAACAGGAAAAATCTGGCTGGAAAAGAGAATCCGAAGTTACGGAATAGGTGTGTTTGTGGCTGCGATCGGCATCATCTGCATTGTTGGTCTGCTGACAGAACTGCACATGGAGAAAAGACGGAAAAAAGCACTGGATAATCAATTGGCAGAAAAAGACAGGGAACTGGAAGCAAAGCTGGCGGAAGAAAAAGAATTTCTGCATCGTGACCGGCAGAAAATGGGAACTTACATGGAAAATATTTCCCATCAGCTAAAAACACCGATCGCGGGAACACTTCTGAATCTGGAGGTTCTTCTTGTGACAGAAGAGGATGAAAAACGGTATCAGAAGCTGGAAGACTGTGTGAAAAAGGTGCAATGGATGTCCGATATGACGATCGTGCTTCTTAGGCTTGCGCAGATTGATTCCGGGAAAATCTGGATGAAGCGGAAAAAAGAAAATCTGACCGGACTGATCGAAGAATGTATAGACAGAACACAGCCTTTAGCGGAAGAAAAAGGAGTTGGATTTGAAATGGATGTTCCAAAAGAATGCCTGCTTTCCTGCGACGGATTCTGGCTGAAAGAGGCAATGGAAAATGTACTGAAAAATGCCGTAGAATATGCAGATACAGGAAGCCTGATTCAGATTCTGCTGAAAGAAGATACGGACTATTATAAGCTGTATATCACCAATCGGGGAAAACGGATTGAAGAAGAGAAAAGAGAGCTGATTTTTGACCGTTTCTACCAGATGGAACAGGGAAGTGGAATCGGAATTGGTCTGCATCTGGCAAAGGAAATTGTCACGCTCCATCAGGGAACACTGAAGGTTGTGGATCGAAGCGGCTTGGAGGAGGCGACAACCTTCCAGTTTATACTGCCGAAGATGATCGCAAAAGATCATGCACAGGAAGAAATAAATCTTACGATTTCGTAAGATTGGGGTAAGTGAATCGAAAGACTGATCTGATATAGTAAGACTAACAAATGAAGGAGGTGGCAGAAGATGAAAACCGTAATCAGACTGGACAAGGTAAGCAAAAGCTATACTCTTGGTGAAAAGAAAATCACAGCATTAAAGGAGTTTTCTTTTGAAGTGAAAAGCGGTGAATTTGTGGCAGTGATGGGACGAAGCGGATCCGGGAAATCTACTTTTCTTAAGATTGCAGGAACACTGGAAAAGCCAGATACCGGAGCAGTCTTCCTGAATGGAATACAGATTAACGGGCTTTCCCAAAAGAAGATCTGCAAGATCCGGCAGAAGAAAATCGGGTTTATTTTCCAACAGTATCAGTTACTGCCGGAGTATACGATCTGGGATAATATATGCATGCCGCTTTATATCGCGCATACGGTACCGGATAAAGCTTATATCCGACAGCTTCTTGAAAAGGTCGGATTATGGGACAGGAACGGAGATTATCCGGATCAGTTATCTGGTGGAGAGCAGCAGAGAGTGGCAATTGCCCGTGCAATGGCAGCAAAGCCGGGAGTGATCCTTGCGGATGAACCGACCGGGAATCTGGACTATCAGACCGGACAGGAGATCATGAAACTGATCTGCGCATCCAGAGAGCTTTACCGTCAGACAATTGTCATGGTGACACATGATATGGACAGTGCCAATTATGCGGACAGGATTGTGTATATGGAAGATGGTGCATTGCGATGAAAAGAGAGAAAAGACATGGAATTGAACGGGAACTCAGTATAAAAAGAATCCGCAGCCAGAAGAAATACAGTATCCTGATAGTCTCAGTCCTGCTTCTTACCTGCACACTGATTCAGATTGGTTTTTCAGATGTCGGAAGGACTGAAAGCCGCATATATCGAGAATCGTAAAGCAGTATATGGGGAGTGGGAACAGGTATTTTTGGATATGGATGAAAGCTCGGTAAAAGTAGCAGAAGAGAATCCATTTCTTGCACAGACCGGGAAAATAAGTATCTATGGGGCGATCGCCGGAGATTATCTGGAAAACCGTCAGATGAATATCGGGACAATGGACGAGACGGCGTGGAAGCTTGGCAGACTGGAAATGAAAGAAGGACGCCTGCCGGAAAATGAGCATGAGATCGTAATGGAATACAGTACACTTCGCTCACTTGGATATGAGGAGATGCTTGGAAAAGAGATTACACTGGATATTACACCGGCGCTTTCCATTCTGGAGCAGGGGGAATCAAAAAGCTATTCGTATACTTTATGCGGGATCCTAAAAGATTATCAGATAAACTGGGAAATCTGCAACCGGCATCGTTTTCCAACTGGAATTGTGACACAGGAAGGCGGGAACAGGATCGGCTCTGTTCAGGATATGCATATGCTTGTAAAAGCGAAAGAAGGCAGTGAAAGTGTTTATAAAGATCTGAAAGACAGCGAAGAATTTACCTGTGGCATGGATGACAATGTGGAACAGGACAAACTTTCTGATGTAAGTCTTCCGTATATGGATTTTCTGGAAAATATCCGTTTGCTGATTGGTGGTGCGTCGATCTGTATCCTGTTTCTTACGGTATCGCGTTCGATTATCTCAAGAGAACAGTTCTGGAGGTTCCTGGATGCACTTGGAATGAGAAGAGGGCAGATGTACCAGATTATTTTCTGGGAAGCAGTTCTGTTTGGTGCAGGAGCTGTTATTGTTGGAAATCTTGCAGGGATTGGGATTTACCAGCTGGTTATCCCTGCTTTTGAAAAGATAACCGAGCAGACATTACCACAGGCGATTGCATGGGAAGGAGTCCTTTTGGGAACTGGCTTCAGTATCTTATGTATTGCTGCAAGTTATGGACTCAGTGCAGTACAGCTTTGCATACTTCTGAAAGAAAAAAAGAAGAAAGTTCAGAAAAGAAGGGGAAAGTACAGGAAGATCGTCCGGCTCACGCCGGGAAGAGTTTTACTTCATAAATGGCAGATGCATCGTGTGCGTAAGAGTGTAGAAATTGTTCTTCTGGCAAGTGCTTTGCTGATCGTGGGATTTGGAAAGATGGAAATATCAACCAGACAGGAAGAACTGAAAGTATATCAAAGGCTGACAGGAAATGGATACTATTTGAGTACAATGGAGATTACGAATTCTCCGGGAATTTCCAGGCAGACAGTTGATAAACTGGAACAGGTTGCCGGAGTAACTTCTGTAGAACAATATCATAACAATGAAAAAGAGGAGTTCTGGATTGATCTGTCAGAATATGCTGAAAGCGAGTATTTTCAGAAAGTAGTCGAAACATTGGTGGCATATCTGAATGAGACATCAATAAAGGAAAAGATATCTATTGAGAAAGTAAGATTGTCTTTGCTTACAATAGACAGATGGCAGGATATACAGCGTTTTCTGAGAAATCTGGATGAAGGCAGCCTGACAAAAGAAGAATTTGAACAGGGAGATTTTTGCATTCTGGATCTTACAGAGTTGCAGGAATATGACGGAAAATATCTGAGTGCAGTCAGCCCGGACGGACAAGGAATATCAGAAGATACGGTACAGGTTGGTGATGAACTTCCGGTTTATACATTGAATGAGAATGGAAGTAGAAACGAAAATCCGATTCCAGTAACAGCGATTTTACGTGGCATGAAGGAAGAAGATGTGCGGAATCCACAGATAGGTGGATCTGGTATATCGATGATTGTTGGAAAGAATTTCTGGAAGAAATTTGGGAAAAGCAGAATTATGGAATATGATCAGATCGTAAAAATTCTGGTATCGGATGATGCGGATGCGTATGATACGGAAGGGCATATTCTAAGTATTTTAAAACAGGGAACAGCTGTAAATGTGCAGAATAACCATGAAGAGTATAAGAAAATACGTCAGGAATTATATTCCTTTATAGGAATGTACAGCATTTTTGCAGTGTTTTACATGATTCTGATTTCCATAGTTTTGTATCAGATGTTTCTTGCGGAGAAGCAGGAAGAAAAAAGAGAAGGGGAAATCTTACAGTCACTTGGAATGGAAGAAAAGTTCCTGAAGAAAATGCATCGGATAGAAGTTCTTTGGATGACGGGATGCGCAGGAGTGATTGGAGTTCTTACGTTATGGGGTGCTTGCCGACTGATATAGAGGAGGCTTCAAGATGAAGAAAACCTATATCCTATATTGCTGCATAATCAGCGTTATTCTAATGCCGTTCAAATGGTTTGCACCGGAGAATATGACGGATTCAGGTGGGAATTGGATTAGTGGCAATAAAAAAGACTGTCAAGCCATAAAAGCTTCACAGTCTTTTTACGTCCCTGATCAGAATCGAACTGACGCACCCGCCTCCGGAGGGCGGTGCTCTATCCACTGAGCTACAAGGACATCTACTAATATAGCACTTGCCCAGAAAAAAATCAAGAAGAAATTTCGAACAGGACAAGTAAAACGGGATGAACAGAATAGCAGCCGAAATACCATTTGAAAGTGATTTAATACACAGAGGGGGCATCAGCAAAAAGCAATTTTAATGCAGAAAAAGAATAAATAATCGCTTCGACAAAACCAGTCAAAACAAGTCTTCCTTCGCTATTGACGCAAAAGCGGGCATTGCGTATGATAGGTGGCAAAGGAGGAAATGCCATGTCGGAAGAAAAAAGGATGCCCGTCCTTACAGGCCAAAAGAAGCAGATTTTCTACACTGGTCTTGTGTATCTGCTGGTCTGCTTTATGACGGCGGGAGTCACCGTTTTTCTTACGAAAGAGAAAAAAGATGAGGTAAAAGAAGTAAGTGCAGTTGTTACAGAAGAGCCAAAAGTAAATACCGGGTACGCAGCGATGGAAACCAATCCACTTCTGGAGAACCGAGACGAAGAGCTTGCGGGTGCAGTAGAAGCATACTATCAGGAACTTTCCGGAAAAGAAGCCTATGCCGAAGCATACGATGGGATTGCGATTTACACGAAAGACGGCAAAGCAAAAGGCAGCAGGATCCTGTATGTACGGTACAATATGAAGATCCGTGGAATTTACACTGAAGTACCGGGACTTGAAACCTTATATGCGGTCAAGGACAAAGATGGAAAATTCGATATTCAGGCAGAGATCTCTGACGAGCAGATTCAGACGATAATTGAAGAAGTTTCCGCACAGACAGATGTGCAGGAGCTGTTTGCACAGGTAGAAGCGGATTATGAACAGGCACTTGGTTCAGATGCAATGCTCGCACAGGCGGTGGAAGATCTGAAAAATGCAGTGGATCAGTAACACTGTAAATACAGCGAGCCAGTAACGTCTGAAAAAAGCGGTAAAGTCTATGAAAAAATGTTGTGCGTCAGCAGAAGTGGGATGCTGTCTTGACAAAAATTCATAAAGAATGCAGAATTTCAGGCAACATCCAGTCTCCGGATTACGATTTTCTATTGCGCTTACATAAGGATTCAGATATAATAAATAAAGCGGCGCAGGCAAAGAGTCTGCGCTAACGTTTATGATGAAAAAGAGAGGAACGATCGATACTATGAAGAAGATCCTGGATCTGATTACAGAAGAAATGGAACAGGCATTTGCAGATGCCGGATACGAGAAAGAACTGGCGCGTGTTACACTTTCCAACCGCCCGGATTTATGTGAATATCAGTGCAATGGTGCGATGGCAGGTGCAAAAAAGTACCACAAAGCACCGATCATGATCGCAGAAGAAGTTGTGGCAAAGATTCCGGAGAACGGATATATCAGCGGAGCAGAAGCAGTTAAGCCAGGTTTCATCAACCTGAAGACCAACCCGGCAGCAGTCGCAGATTATCTGAACCAGATGGAAGCAGACGAAAAGCTCGGCGTGGAAGAAGTAGAGAATCCAAAGACAATCGTCATTGATTACGGCGGACCGAATGTGGCAAAACCGCTTCACGTTGGGCATCTCCGCTCCGCGATTATCGGGGAAAGCGTAAAGAGAATCACCCGTTTTATGGGCAATAAAGTGGTTGGTGATATCCACCTTGGAGACTGGGGATATCAGATGGGACTGATTATCACAGAACTGAAGAAACGCCAGCCGGATCTTCCGTATTTTGATGATAATTTCACCGGAGAATATCCAAAAGAAGCACCATTTACCATCAGTGACCTGGAGGAAATCTATCCGGCAGCGTCCGCTTATGCAAAAGAGCATGATGATTACAGAGAAGAAGCACTGGATGCGACCTTCCAGCTGCAGAGCGGAAAGCGCGGTTACCGTGCAATCTGGGATCACATTATGAATGTGTCTGTGACAGACTTGAAGAAAAACTATGCGAACCTGAATGTTGAATTTGACCTCTGGAAAGGGGAATCTGACGCACAGAAATACATCCCGGATATGGTGGAAAGACTGAAGAAGGAAGGCTATGCGCATATTGATAACGGAGCACTCGTGGTAGATGTCAAAGAAGAGACCGATACCAAAGAGATCCCACCGTGTATAATCCTGAAGTCCGACGGTGCAGCACTTTATGATACCACAGACCTTGCAACGCTGGTAGAGCGTGAAGAACTGTTCCAGCCGAACGAAGTCATCTATGTAGTTGACAAACGTCAGGAACTGCATTTTGTACAGGTATTCCGCTGCGCGAAGAAGACCGGCATTGTAAAAGAGGATACAAAGCTTACTTTCCTTGGATTTGGTACGATGAACGGAAAAGACGGAAAACCGTTCAAGACCAGAGAAGGCGGCGTTATGCGTCTTGAGAACCTGATCCGCGAGATCACAGAAAAGATGTATGAAAAGATCACAGAGAACCGTACAGTATCGGAAGAAGAGGCAAAAGCAACAGCGAAGATGGTCGGAATGGCTGCAATCAAATACGGAGACCTCTCCAACCAGGCAGCAAAAGACTATGTATTCGATGTAGACAGATTCACTTCTTTTGAAGGAAATACAGGTCCGTACATCCTGTACACCATCGTTCGTATCAAATCAATCCTGAACAAGTACAAAGAATCAGGAAAGAGTATGGACGATATCAAGATCCTTTCGGCTACAAGTGAGAGCGAAAAGGCTCTGATGCTGGAAGCTGCGAAGTTTGGCAGTGTGATGGAGAATGTATACGAAGAACTTGCACCACACAAGATCTGCGCATATATTTATGATCTTGCAAATGCATTTAACCGTTTCTACCATGAGACAAAGATCCTGGCAGAAGAGGATGAACAGAAGCAGAAGAGCTACATTGCCCTTCTTACACTGACAAGAGACATTTTGACAACCTGCATCGATCTGCTTGGATTTGAAGCACCGGAAAGAATGTAAAAAGGCAGAAGCATCAGAAGTAATGACAATACGATAAAGAGGCGAGGACATATGACAGAGAAATTGTTTTACACAGACAGTCACCTGCAGGAATTTACTGCGGAGGTTGTGTCCTGCCGCCCGTGTGATAACGGATATGAGGCAGTTCTTTCAAGAACTGCCTTTTTTCCAGAAGGCGGCGGTCAGGCAGCAGATACCGGAGTGATTGACGGGATCAGAGTATATGATGTACAGGAAAAAGGAGAACAGATCTTTCACTATCTGGAAGGAGAACTGGAAGAAGGAAAGACCGTGACCGGTCAGATCGACTGGGACAAACGTTTTTCACGGATGCAGCAGCACAGCGGAGAACATATCGTATCGGGAATCGTTCATGCACGTTTTGGATATGATAATGTGGGATTCCATTTGAATGATGAGCTCTGCACTCTGGATTTAAGCGGTCCGCTCACAAAAGAAGAGCTCCGCGAGGTAGAGGATGCGGCAAATGAAGCGGTATTTGCAAATGTGCCGGTTCAGGTAAGCTATCCGTCCAAAGAAGAACTGAAGACGCTGGATTACCGCAGTAAGATTGAGATTGACGGTCAGGTGCGTATCGTGACGATTCCGGGATACGATGTGTGTGCCTGCTGTGCGCCGCACGTGAATTTTACCGGAGAGATCGGTCTTATCAAACTGGTGCAGAGTCAGAATTATAAAGGCGGTATCCGGATCACCATGCTGTGCGGAAGAAGGGCACTGAAGGATTATCAGCAGAAAGAAGAAAGCGTGAAGGCGATCATGGGAAGCCTTTCGGCGAAGGAAGAATTGATTGCTGAAGCAGTTGAACGCGTAAAAGAGGAATGTACACAGCTGAAGAGTGAACTTGCAGAGACAAGATATCAGATTCTTGAAGCACAGGCAGAAAAAATTCCGGAGGGACAGAAAAAGGTCTGTATTTTTGATAGCAAATTAAGTGGGAATGAACCACGTGAGCTTATGAACCTTGTACTGAAAAAAGGAACAGAAGTATGTGCGGTATTTGCAGGAAACGAAGAGAGTGGATACCGTTATGTGATCGGCAGTGAGACAGAGGATGTGCGCCCGTACAGCAAGATCCTTAAAGAACAGTTTGGCGGAAGAGGCGGTGGAAAACCGGTCATGGTACAGGGTTCTGTAAATGGAAGTGAAGAGGCAATCCGAAAAGTTTTTGAGTAAGAAAAGGCGGAGATGAAGAATGCGAGACAGGAAAACAGGGAGAATTATCTGGTATTTGTTCAGTGCGGTTCTGATCAAATGGGGTGTGGAGATCGCAGTAGCGACATTTGCACTTTCCTGCGGTCTGCGCAGCAATATGGGAATTGGGGCAGTCTCTTCGATTATCACGATCCCAATGATTGTGTGGATCTACCGGAAAGATCAGGGACGCTATGAAAAGCAGCAGGAATCCTGGTGGAAATATAAAGCGGCTTCCCGATATGGAATGTGGCTTGTTATGATCGTCGGTGCAGTGACTGCGTGTGTGGCGATGAATGATATCGTCATGCTGATGAATATGCAGAGGATCAGCCAGGTTTATCAGAGCACAGAGCAGATCATTTACAGTGCACCGCGTTGGCTTCAGCTGGCGGGAGCCGGGATTCTGGCTCCGGTCGCAGAAGAGCTTGTTTACCGCGGGATGATCTACCGGCGGATGCGCGAGAGCCTTACCGCTGTGCAGGCAGGTGTGTTTGTATCCATTTTGTTCGGTGTCGGTCATGGAAATCTGCCACAGGGACTTTATGCAATGGTACTCGGACTTCTGCTTGCCTGCATTTATGAGAAATTCCGGAATATTGCAGCTCCGGTCCTGTTCCATATTGTTGTGAATATTACGTCATTATTGCTTTCGTGGTATGGGGGCTTTGAATGGATTCTGGGAACAGAGGGAAAAGCAGTTGGAATTACTGTACTGGCTACGTTGATTACTGTTATAATTTATGTAAAAATAAAAAATATAAGACAAGAAATACGATAATTAACTGAAAAATACTGAAAAAGTTCACAAAATAAATAATATCTGACAATTTCTGTAAAATTAGGGGTTTACTTTTGCAGACAAATGCTGTATAGTGTTAAATCATAAAAGCAACAACAAAACCGTTTTACAGAAAGGGCAGGTTATATGAGTGTAATACAACAAAATACAGAACAAGGCTTATACAGCCCTGATTTTGAGCATGACAACTGCGGTATCGGAGCTGTTGTGAACATCAAAGGGCAAAAGAGTCATGATACAGTCGCAAATGCGCTGAAAATCGTAGAAAATCTTGAACATAGAGCTGGCAAGGATGCCGAAGGGAAGACAGGAGACGGTGTAGGAATACTGTTACAGATTTCGCACAAGTTCTTTACAAATGTCTGTCGTCCCCTCGGCATCTTTTTAGGTTCTGAGAGAGATTACGGTGTGGGAATGTTTTTCTTCCCACAGGACGAACTGAAAAGGAATCAGGCAAAAAATATTTTCGAAGTCATTGCCGAAAAAGAAGGACTGAAATTCCTTGGATGGAGGGAAGTGCCGATCCGTAAAGAGATCCTTGGAAAGAAAGCACTCGAATGCATGCCGTGCATTATGCAGGGATTTATCGAACGACCGAAAAAAGTAAAACAAGGACTGGATTTTGACCGCAGACTTTATGTGGTAAGAAGAGTCTTTGAACAGAGCAGTGATGATACCTATGTAGCATCCCTGTCAAGCAGAACCATCGTGTACAAAGGAATGTTCCTTGTAAAACAGCTCCGGATGTTCTTTGAAGATCTGCAGAACCCGGATTATGAATCTGCAATTGCAGTTGTACATTCCAGATTCAGTACAAACACTAATCCAAGCTGGGAAAGAGCACATCCGAACCGTTTCATCGTACATAATGGAGAGATCAATACCATTCGTGGCAATGCAGATAAGATGCGGGCCAGAGAGGAAAACATGGAATCCGAGCATCTGGAAGGAGAGCTTTATAAAGTCCTTCCGGCAATCAATACCGCAGGTTCCGATTCTGCCATGCTGGATAACACGCTGGAATTTATGGTGATGAGTGGTATGCCGCTTCCGTTGGCAGTTATGATCACTATTCCGGAGCCATGGGCACAGAATGCAACGATGTCACAGAAGGTCAAGGATTTCTATCAGTATTACGCAACGATGATGGAGCCATGGGACGGACCGGCATCCATCCTGTTCTCAGATGGAGATATTTTAGGAGCTGTACTTGACCGAAATGGACTCAGACCTTCCAGATATTACATCACAGATGATGACACACTGATCCTTTCTTCTGAGGTTGGCGTTCTGGATATCCCGCCGGAGAAGATCGTAGTCAAAGAAAGAATCCATCCAGGTAAGATGCTTCTTGTTGATACCGTTCAGGGGCGTGTCATCGACGACCAGGAACTGAAAGAAGAATATGCGGCAAGACAGCCTTATGGCGAATGGTTGAACAGTCAGTTGGTCAATTTAAGCGATTTAAAGATCCCGAATCAGAAAGTACCGCAGTATTCTAGAGAAGAATGCCAGAGACTGCAGAAAGCATTTGGATATTCTTACGAAGAAGTGAAGACTTCTATTTTAAATATGGCAATGAATGGAAGCGAAGGAATCGGAGCCATGGGTATCGATGCACCACTTGCCGTTCTTTCTGAGCAGCATCAGTCTTTGTTTGGATATTTTAAACAGTTATTTGCACAGGTAACGAACCCGCCGATCGACGCGATCCGTGAAAAAATCGTGACTTCGACAACGGTATATGTCGGAGAAGAAGGAAACCTTTTGGAACAGAAAGAGGAAAATTGTCATGTACTGAAGATCAATGATCCGATCCTGACAGATACCGATCTCCTGAAGATCCGTAACATGAAAGTCGACGGTTTCCGTGTGGCAGAAATTTCTACTACTTATTATAAAAACTCCAGCCTGGAAAAAGCGATCGATTATCTGTTTATCCAGGTAGACCGTGCAATCCGTGAAGGCATGAATATCCTGATCTTAAGTGACAGAGGTGTGGATGAATATCATATTGCGATCCCGTCCCTGCTTGCAACCTCAGCGGTTCATCAGCATCTGGTAAGAACTAAGAGAAGAACAGAGGTTGCCATGATCCTTGAGACCGGAGAACCAAGAGAAGTACATCATTTCGCAACGCTTTTGGGATATGGTGCATCTGCGATCAACCCGTATCTTGCACATGAATCGATCAAACAGCTGATCGATACAGATATGCTTCAGAAAGATTATTATGCAGCAGTCAATGACTATAATGAAGCTGTTATAAGCGGAATTGTCAAAATTGCATCGAAGATGGGAATTTCCACGATCCAGTCTTATCAGGGATCCATGATCTTTGAAGCGATTGGATTAAAACCGGAATTCATTGAAAAATATTTCACCGGAACTGTCAGCCGTGTCGGTGGTATCGGACTGGAAGAAATTGCAAAAGATTATATGGCAAGGCATTCCGAGGCCTTTGATCCGCTGGGACTTTCCGTAGATCTGACGTTGAACAGTGTGGGACAGCACAAGTCGAAGAGCGGTGGTGAAAAGCATCTGTACAACCCGAGAACGATCCATATGCTCCAGCAGTCCACAAGGCGCGGGGATTATGAAATGTTCAAGCAGTACACGCAGATGGTTGATGAAGAATCCAAAGGAATCACACTCCGTGGACAGATGGACTTCAATTATCCAAAGAAAGGAGTTCCGCTTTCAGAAGTAGAGAGTGTGGATTCGATCGTGACCAGATTCAAGACCGGTGCAATGTCTTACGGATCAATTTCAAAGGAAGCACACGAAACCCTTGCCCTTGCAATGAATGCACTGCACGGTAAGTCAAACTCCGGTGAAGGCGGAGAGGATATCGAGCGCCTTGGAACCGACAGAGGTTCTGCGATCAAACAGGTTGCCAGTGGACGTTTTGGTGTTACAAGCAGATATCTTGTCAGTGCAAAAGAGATCCAGATCAAGATGGCGCAGGGAGCAAAACCTGGAGAAGGTGGACATCTGCCGGGGGGAAAGGTTTACCCTTGGGTAGCAAAAACCAGACATTCTACGCCGGGTGTGGGACTGATCTCACCGCCGCCGCATCACGATATTTACTCGATCGAAGATCTGGCACAACTGATTTATGACTGTAAAAATGCAAACAAGGATGCAAGAATTTCTGTCAAACTGGTATCTGAAGCCGGTGTCGGAACGGTTGCAGCGGGTGTTGCAAAAGCAGGAGCCGGACTGGTTCTGATCTCCGGTTATGACGGAGGTACAGGAGCTGCACCGAGAAGTTCTATCCATAATACCGGACTTCCGTGGGAGCTTGGACTTTCTGAAACACATCAGACACTGATCCAGAACGGACTGAGAGAAAGAGTCCGTATCGAGACAGACGGTAAGCTGATGAGTGGTCGTGATGTGG
>ENA-ORTV01003267-ORTV01003267.1-human-gut-metagenome-genome-assembly--contig:-NODE-3267-length-13833-cov-4.212658_pt1 | contig 13833 bp, 10 predicted proteins | sample MGYA00241915_ERZ509194 | MGnify/ENA primary metagenome ERZ509194 (study PRJEB26280, sample SAMEA2338810) | human gut metagenome | biome: human gut; feature: human-associated habitat; material: faeces... | reverse complement strand
GCTAAAGATAATGCCGCTAATTATTCGATAAATACACAACTTTCAAGTAAACTATCTTCATATTGCACTGCTCAGGATAATGCATTAGTGGGGCTGGATATGATGATGACAGCAATGGACAGTCTGGATTTAATATCAAGCCATTTAACAAGGGTGCGTGATTTAGCAGAGCAAGCTGCAAACGGAACTTATAGCGAAAGTTCACTCAATGCAATTCGGGCGGAAGTAGATGCCAGGTTGGCAGAGAGCAGCCGTATTATATCAAATTCTGAGTATAATGGAATAAAATTATTTCAAGGCGTTTCTTCTTCAAGTAAATTTATTGAAGAGGTTTCTACTCTAACAGAGGAAGAGGCTTTAGCTCAAGGTTATACCTTAATTAAAACAGCTGATGAACTTCAGGCAATGCAGGATAATTTATCCGGCAAGTATATTTTAATGAATGATATTGACCTTTCTGGCTATGATTGGACTCCGATTGGTGATTCAATAAATTACTTTACAGGAGAGTTTAATGGAAACGGGTTTGCGATAAAGAATTTCACTCTGGATAAAGCTATAAATTATAAAGGTCTGTTTGCTTATGCAAAGAGTGCAAGTTTTACTAACATTGCTATAGAAAATGTTAAGATTACCGCTGACAATACTAATGCAACCGGTACAAATGTCGGAGCGCTGGCAGGTTTTGCTGAAGATTGTAATATATCTAACTGTTATTCCAGCGGAAGCATATATGCCAAAGCATCAGCAGGCGGTCTTATTGGTTCGGTTTATATGAGTGGTAATATTACAAATTGCTATTCCACATGTGATGTTATCGCACCTAATGATAATCATTGGAGTGGTTGGCAAGGTGTTGGAGGGCTTGTTGGTATAATGTATGGTGCCGGCGGTCTGTCTATAAATAATTGCTATGCAGCAGGTAATGTACAATGTTTTGATTCTGTTGGTGGTTTGATTGGCACGGCCAATCAATATTGTAAAATAAACAATTGTTATGCTTTAGGTGAGGTGAATGGGACTAGTAATGTTGGTGGACTTATAGGTCATTCAGTAAATGATTGCTATATTAATAACAGTTATGCAGCAGGTGGTGTTAATGGAGTTGACTATGTTGGGGGCTTAGTCGGCAGTGCCTTGAATTTACATACAACTAACAGTTATTCTCAAAGTGTAGTCACAGGTTCTACATCTGTCGGGGCGTTATTCGGGCTTCTGGAAGGTTTGCAAACTTCTATTTCCGGTAGTTATATTTATAGCTCATTTAATCCAACTTTATCAGCAGTCGGTGATAATCAGAGCGGTATTGATTTAAGTAATTTAATAGATAAAGTAACTCCATCAGTAGAAGTCGTTCCTAATATTATTACCTTCCAGATAGGTATAGATTCGGGAAATACATCTCAAATGAGTTTTGATTTGGAGTTTACGCTGAATTTATCAATAAATATAACTGATGCTGAATCTGCAAGAAATTCTATAACTCAGATTGATGAACTTCTTGCAAAAATCAATAAGCGTCAGACAGAATTCGGCTCGGCATATAATCGTCTGGAATCTGCACTTGAAACAATTAAGGTAAATATAGATAATCTAACTTCAACACAATCAACTATCCGCGATGCAGATATTGCAGAAGAATCAAGTGCTTACATCCGCAATCAAATCTTACAGCAAGCTTCCGCAACGCTTCTTGCAACAGCTAATCAAACTCCGGCGATAGCATTACAACTATTATAAAAATATTTTTAAAATTCCCTCTTGAAATAAAATTTTGTTAGCAATATAACGGTATTTGGTAAAATTACAATTTTGGGAATATAAGTAGTTATGGAAATTTATTTTTTAGCATTAGGAATGCTGCTTATTGGAGCTTTGCTTTCAATAGTGGTAAAAGAGCAATGGAAATTTAAAGTTTGCTCTATTTTTTCTTTTTTATCAGCCCTGACAATGATGTTACCGGCTGTTGCAGTTTTGATTAAAGGTATTCCGCTTATCAAAACAGTTGAACTATCTCCTATTACAGGAAATGTAGATTTCATTATAGATCCCCTTACAGCTTTCTTTTTGATTGTAATTTCAATCATGAGCTTTCTCGGGGTTCTTTATGCAAACGGGTATATGAAACCTTACCTTAATAAAGGTATGAATGTTTCATCACACTGTTTCTTTTTAATGATGTTAATCGCGTCAATGACTATGGTTGTTACGGTTCAAAATGCATTATTCTTCCTTATTGTTTGGGAGATAATGTCATTATCTTCTTTCTTCCTTGTTATATTTGAAGGAGAAAAGAAAGAAGTTTTGAAAGCCGGTATTAAATATTTAGTTTATATGCACTTATCAGTCATATTTATTATGGCAGCATTTATTCTATTAAATATAAAAACCAGCAGCTTGAATTTTGGAGCATATGCTTATTATCTGCATAATGATGCTTCAATGGCAAATCTAATATTCCTGCTTGCATTTGTCGGCTTCGGCATAAAAGCAGGTTTTGTACCGTTTCATAACTGGCTTCCGGATGCGCACCCTGCTGCACCGAGCCATGTATCAGGTATTATGTCCGGTGTTATGATTAAAACCGGTATTTATGGTATTTTGAGATTTCTTTTATTTGTCGGTACGCCGTCAAAAATGATTTCTTATACAGTATTAACAATAGCTGTTATTTCTGCTTTGTACGGTGTTTTGTACGCAGTAACACAGCAGGATTTAAAAAGGCTTCTTGCATATTCAAGTATTGAAAATATTGCCATTATTGGTATTGGTATCGGTGTTGGTATGCTCGGCTTAACATACGGAAATCCTTACGTGGCTGTTTTAGGCTTTGCCGGCGGTATTCTCCATATATTAAACCACTCAATATTCAAAGAATTAATGTTCTTTGCAGCAGGAAGTGTTTATTTAAAGACTCATACAAGAAATATGGAGCTTTTAGGCGGATTGATGAAAAAAATGCCTTATACTGGTCTATTATTTATTGTTGGGTCTATCGCAATCTGCGGATTACCTCCATTTAATGGATTTATTGGTGAATTTCTAATTTATGCCGGTATGATAATGGGTATTCCTGCTTCGGAAATCAGCCTGTTTCTGGTGTTGATTCTTTCAATTGCTGCACTGGGTATGGTTGGTACAATGGCAATGTTGTGCTTTACAAAGGCGGCTGGTATTACTTTCCTTGGTAATCCTAGAACTGAATGCGTTGAACATGTAAATGAAGATGTACCGAGGGTTATGCTTATTCCTATGGTAATACTTGCCTTTCTGGCATTCTTTATCGGAATGTTCCCTCAGTACTTTATATCAATAGTAATGTGGCCTGTATCAATGTTGGTTAATGTTGATAAATATGCAGCTAATCCGGCTCTGGATGAAGTATTTAAGAATACATTCGGCTTGATTCTATCTGATTTCAGCTGGTTCTTCTTAATATTCTTTGCAGTTGTAGCTGTTATGTTCATTGTAAAACTTATCGTGAACAGAAAAGCTAGAATTAGCAATACCTGGGGCTGCGGATACAACAGGCTTAATAACCACGTACAATACACAGGTTCTTCTTATGCAAATTTATTTATTTCAACATTGAAACCTTTATTCAAAAGAGTTTCACATATTAAGAAACCAAAGGAACTATTCCCTAAGGAAGCTTATTATGAACTTGAAATAGAGGACATAGAAGAAGCTTATATTGTAAAACCTCTTGTAATGTGGGATGAAAAATTTCTTACCAAGTTCGAGAGAATTCAGAATGGTAATATCCAGCAGTACATTCTGTTCGGTTTAATCTTTCTGATATTGGCAATAATCGGTATGATTTATTTTGGGGGTTAGAAATGACTATCTTTTGTATAAATATAATAATACTCTTGTTTGTACCATTTTTGATGATTGGTGTAATCAAGAAAACAAAAGCCTTCTGGGCAGGCAGAAAGGGTGTAAGCATCTGGCAGCCGCTATGGGACTTTATAAGATTGATGAAGAAACAGGCAGTTATAAGTGAAACAACTTCTTGGGTATTTAAATTTGCGCCGGTAGTTGGGTTTGCATCTGTAATTTTTGCATCACTCTTTGTGCCATTGACTTTCGGAAGTCCTATAATTAATGTTCCGTTTGCATTTATAATATTCTCGTATGTTCTCGGACTTGGCAAATTCTTTTCTCTGCTTTCAGCATTAGATACAGGAAGCAGTTTTGAAGGAATGGGGGCTTCCAGAGAAGCATGTTTCTCTACAATAGTTGAGCCGGCATTCTTTATTGCCCTGGGTTCTATTGCAGCCTTGACTCAAAACTATACATTTGAAAGCTTCAAGCTCATTCTTCAAAATGCAGGCGGTTATGGAATATTAATTATTATTCTGGCTGCGGTAACTCTGTTTATAATGCTGCTTATTGAAGGATGCAGGGTGCCAGTTGATGATCCTACTACTCACCTTGAGCTGACTATGATTCACGAAGTTATGATTTTGGACAACTCCGGAAAAGATTTAGGACTTATTACCTGGGCTTCTGCAATTAAAATGTTTATTTTTGAGGCTTTGATTGCAAATCTTATAATTCCGGCTTCCCTCGGAGGATGGGAAACTTTACTCGCTTTCTTAGCTATTATATTTGTTCTTTCTATCGTAATCGGTACGGTAGAATCTTCAATGGCAAGATTTAGAATGACACATGTGTTTGAATTTATATTTATAATGTCAATCACTGCGTTAATTATATTAGCTCTGGTAACATATAGAGTTTACGGCGGCTAGGAGGCAGGGGTAAATGAAGGGGTAAATATACTCAGTTGAATTTGTCACTACAGGTATATAACATATAGGAAAAACATCATGGAAAATATATTTATAATTTTATTAGGTTTATCAATGATATACATAGCTTCAACAAGCCGCTTGGCAGCTCACGTCAATATGCTTATTATTCAAGGCTGGCTGTTGTTCTTTGTATGCTTGTCCGGTATTGCTAAAGAACCGTCCGGATTGGAATCTATTATGGCAAGTATGCCTCATATAATCGGTTTTTTATTTGTCATAATAGAAACTTTAATAGTAAAAGCGTTGGTTATTCCGATATTTTTGAAAAAGGTGGTTAAAAAGACTCACGCTCATAGAGATACGGATGCAAATATTCCTCACTTTTACTGTTTAGTTATATCAAGCGTAATTTTGTTTGCAGGATTTTTGATTGCTAATATTAATACTCCGGCATTTAAGCTTGTTTCTCCAATGTATTTTGGCGTTTCAAGCGCAATGATTATAATAAGCCTGTGGCTGATTACAATTAAACATAAAGTTTTATCAAATGTAATTGGTTTTATAACAATGGAAAACGGAATATTTCTTTTATCATTATCAGTGGCTAAAGAAATGCCGATTATTGTTAACCTTGGCGTATTGCTTGATATATTTATTGCCGTATTCATTTTAGGTATGCTTGTCAAAGAGATTAATAATGAATTCGACGACTTGGAAGTTTCACAATTATCAGATTTGAAGGATTACGAGTACAATGATTAATTTAATTTTATTATTTCCGCTAATTGCGTGTTTGATACTGTTTATATTTAAGAACAAGTTTTTAAATAATTTGATGATTAATATATATGCAGTTATGCATTTTATCGTATCATTGGCTTTTTGTATGGGATGGGATTTTCTGCCAATGATAAAACCCTGCAAGTTCTTTGCAGTAGATGATACAAATAAAATATTTTTAATGGTTATGTCAATTGTTTTTCTGGCTGTTGCTGTTTATAATAACGGATATCTTAAAAACGACAGTTCTTTAACCAGAAAATTAAGACATTATACATATATGGTTTTGTTCTTTGTATTTTCAATGACCGGTGCAATATTAAGCTCAAATCTTGGTGCAGCATGGGTATTTATTGAAGGTACAACTCTGGCCAGCGCATATTTGATATATTTCCACAAAACCAAACATTCTATTGAAGCTGCTTGGAAATATGTATTTATTTGCTCAATCGGTATTGCTCTTGCTTTTGTTGGAATTATTCTTCTCACAATTGCAACAGGGAATTTAAACTCTTTATTCTATAACCAACTGTATGACAATGCAGCTTTGTTTAATCAGTTCTGGTTAAAGCTTTCATTTGTGTTCATTTTGTTTGGTATCGGTACAAAAATGGGGCTGGCTCCTGTTCATTTCTGGCTTCCGGATGCACACGCAGAAGCACCTTCGCCGATATCAGCTCTCTTATCTGCAACACTTTTGAACTCAGCATTTTTAATGATAGTAAATGTATTTAGAGTAATGGTTCTGGCAGGATGTGCTGATTACGCAAGGATTATGCTTCTGGTAATGGGGTTTATCTCATTATTTGTAACCGCTGTATTTGTTTATCATATTAATAATTACAAAAGGATGCTCGCTTATTCTTCAATCGAAAATATGGGTATTCTGGCTATCGGTACTGCGTTAGGCGGTGTCGGTATGCTTGCTGCTATGATTCATTTAGTCGGACATTCTCTGATTAAAGCTTCTTTTTTCCTTACTTCCGGAAACATATTGGAACTTTATGGAACAAAGAAAATAAAATCAGTAACAGGAATTATGAAATGTGACAGGAAAACTGGATGGCTGTGGGTTGCTTCATTCCTTGGCATAGCGGCATTTCCTCCGTCAGTGTTATTCATAAGCGAATTTTTAATGGTTAAGACAATGTTTATAAAAGAACACTATGTTTTATGCGCATTATTCTTGCTGCTTTTGACAATAATTCTTTACGGTCTTGGAAAAGCGGTTATCAGAATGGCATTCTCATCTGCTAAAAATGAACATTGTGAAGCTGAAAATAAAAAACTATCCTGGACAATGTACACTCCGCAGATAATAATGCTTATACTAGCATTTTTTATCGGCGTTTATATGCCTCAAGGATTTGTAAATATGTTAATTTTAGCAGTAAGAGGTTTTTAGTCACGTAGACATTTTTTAAAAAGAAGGTAACTATGAATTGGATAATCACTGAAAATAATAAAAAAATAAATGCTTTTGACATTCCGACAATCTCAATAGAGGAGATAAAATCAGATGTTGAAAAAATGAAAATGCGTGTAGTCGGTTTCTTCGGAAAACAAGAATTTGATAATGTAAGACTATACGTTGTTATGGCTGATGATAAGATAGGTAAACTTTATGTGACATCATCTCTGTTTACACCGGATGTAAAATCGTATGAATCATTTACTCAGAAGTTTCCAGCTTTTCATATATTTGAAAGAGAGTTCTATGAAGAGTTTGGAATAGAACCTCTTAATCATCCATGGCTGAAACCGGTTCGAAACAATCAGGATGCTTACCCGTTTTTTGAAATGCAGGGAGAAGATATCCATCAGGTTGCTGTAGGACCAATTCATGCAGGTGTAATTGAACCTGGGCATTTTAGATTTATGTGTCAGGGTGAAAAAGTTTATGATTTAGAAATTATGCTCGGGTATCAGCACAGAGGAGCAGAAGAACTTTTCTTAAAAGGTAAAGGATATAATAACCGGCTGGCTGAATCTGTTTGCGGCGATTCCGTAATTGGTTACAATATGGCGTATTCACAGGCAATGGAAACTTTATCGGATACGCCAGTTTCGTCAAAGGCTCAAATAATTAGACGTGTTGCTCTGGAAATGGAGAGAATTGCAATACATATTGGTGATATGGGGGCAATTGCCGGAGATATGGCTTATTTAATGGGTGCTTCAATTTTTGGTATAACAAGAACACTTGTTATTAATACAATGCTTGAAATCTCAGGAAGTCGTTTTGGCAGAGGGTTAATTAATGTCGGCGGTGTAAACTTCGATATTGATGAGGCTTTGTCTAAAAAGATTATAGATATGCTTGACGGGGTTGCAAAAACTGTTGACAGAACTACAAAAGTTATGCTGAAAACTCCTTCCTGTATATCAAGAATGGAAAGAACCGGTGTTGTATCAACAGAAACAGCACAGGCTCTCGGTGCAGTAGGTATGGCAGCGCGTTCATCAGGGGTTGATATTGATACAAGATTTGATTTCAATGACAAATGGTATACCTCACTGGATGTTGTAAAACCGTTTAAAGCAACAGGTGATGTGCATTCAAGATTTAAGCTTCGTTACAAAGAAATTAAACAGTCTATGCAGATTGTAAAAAAACTTTTAGAAAAGCTTAAAGAGTTCAGCAATGAGCCGATTTTAACAAATCCAAACAAAACTCTTGCTCCAAATGCTTTTGCTATTTCAATGACTGAAGGATGGAGGGGCGAGATTGTTCATATTGCTTTAACAGGTGCTAATGGGGAACTTTTAAGATACAAGATGAAAGATCCATCATTCAACAACTGGTATATGCTTGCAATGGCTGTTAGAAATAATGGAGTCTCTGACTTCCCGCTCTGTAACAAGAGTTTTAACTTGTCATATTGTGGTAATGATTTATAAAAAGGAAGATAAAAATGTTTGATATAATTAAATTAAAATATTTTCAGGGAAATCAATTTATACCGGATATTCCAAATGCGCCGATGCGCAGTCAATTTAGAGGTTTCCCAATCTTAAAACAATGCGGTGATGTTGACGAAAGTGTCTGCCCTACAGGTGCATTAAAAGCCAATCCTTTGTCTATTGATATGGGCAAATGTACGCTTTGCGGTGCTTGTAAATGTCAGTCTGTACAATTCAGCAACTATTATAAATTGTCGTCAACAGACAGAAATAAACTTGTTATTACAGAAAATATGACGCCGGAAGAATTCGAAAAAGCTGCAATAACAGCAAGAAAAGAGATTCGAAGAGTTTTTTCAAAATCATTAAAGCTCAGACAGGTTTCAGCTGCAGGATGCAACGGATGTGAAATGGAACTCAATGCCTGCTCAAACTGTAACTTTGATATGGGAAGGTTTGGTATTGATTTTGTAGCTTCTCCTCGTCACGCTGATGGAATTGTAATAACAGGACCTATTTCAGAGAATATGGCTTATGCTCTTGAAGACTGCTATAAATCTACTCCTGACCCTAAAATAGTAATACTGGCAGGAGCTTGCGCAATTTCTGGCGGTGTTTTCCAAAATTCTTCTAAACTAAATAGAGAATTTTTGGAAAAATATCCGATAGATTTGTACATACCAGGGTGCCCTGTTCACCCGCTTACATTTATAAACGGGGTTTTAGATTTTATTACAAAGAAATAACCAAAAGAGCTCTGAAAATCAGAGCTCTTTTTATAATCCAAAATAAAGTCTGTTTAACTCTGCAATAGTTGTTGCTCCGGGTCTTAGTTCTTCCAGCTGTGCTCTTTGGGTATCTTTGGTAGCTTCCAAAGGCTGAACCTGCAAATTCTGTTTTTGTTCTTCCTCCTGTCTTGTTTGAATTTTTTGAATTAATTCTGCCTTCGCCTGTTCAAGCTTAGTTTTGTCAATGCTTTTATTCCCACTCGGAGCAATTCCAAGTTTCATTAATTCCTGAAGTATTCTTAAATACTCAGGATCAGAATAGGCTGAATGTATTGCTTGAACGGCTGCTACCAATTTAGAACTCCTTTTAGCTGCTAATTATATAATTCCACCATTAGAGTTATTTATAACTTTCATACGCTAATATCTTTACAAAAATTCATAAACGAGTTAAAATATATAATGTTACGTTAATATTTTGTTACAAACTGGCAATAAAATTTGTTTTGGGTTTTTAATTAAAATATAATGTCAGGTGTACTAATATTACAACCCAATAATATAACTTAGGAATACGGAAATTATGAAGAAACAAATAAGCTATTTGCTCACCGTTTTATGCCTTTTGTCTGTAAATAAGGCATTTGCAGACCCTATGGCTGGAACAGTTTTGCCGGCTCAAGTTCAATCAGAATTCGGCGGATATAACCCCGGAGCATATAATACTACTGAATTGCAAAATATTAACCATTATCAAATTGATAGAAGTTATATTCAGTCATTTGATGATGTAAGTAAAGATGAACAGATTTATGATGCTTCAATAGAAGAAAATCAAGCTAGAGAGGGTGTATTATACAATCCTCACTTTTTACTTCAAAAAATAAATTTTGAAGGTAATACAAAAATACCTTCAGAAGAACTAGAAAAACTAGGTCTTGAAGTTCTAGGAGAAGATGTTTTCTTTGATGAGCTGCTGGAAGTATGTCAGAAAGTAACAAATTATTATAGAGCAAAAGGCTACCTTACATCTTATGCAACAGTTCCTCCTCAGAGAATTGTTGATGGTGTTGCGACAATAAGAATTGTTGAAAGTAAAGTCGGCGAAATGAATATTGAAGGCGAAAAATGGACCAGAGAATGGTACTTGCGCCACATTATTATGGGTAAAGCAGGGCTTAGAGAAGGTGATGTGTTCAATGCTAAAAACCTTCAAAGAGCAATGAAAGAAATTAACAAGGAAGATTATGTTCAAGTGCAGACTGAAGTTGAAAGACAGGCAGAAGGCGATGAGAACACTACAATTACATTGAATGTAAGAGATAGATTCCCTGTTAATCTTAATTTCTCATATGATGACTACGGCCGTTCTTATACCGGCTCTCAAAGAGTTTCATTCCTTGTTGGTATGGACAACCTTACAGGTTTAGGTGATAAAATCTACGGCGGTACTATTCTTTCATCCGGTGCAACAGGCTGGATGGCTGGATACTCATTACCGGTATCTTCATATGGAACAAGATTGTCTTTCGATTTTTCTGACTCTCATGTTAGACTGGGCGGGCCTTACAAAAACTTAAATGTTAAAGGTAACGCACAAAGCTATTTCTTTAAATTAACGCAGCCTATTATACAAACTGCTAAATCAGATTTGATATTCTATACAGGTTATGACTATGTAAATGCAAATACATCAGCAAATATTGCAGGCAATCCTTTAAGATTATCAAATTATAACTTGAATGTATGGCGTTCCGGATTATATGGTATGACTGATGATAACTACGGACGTTGGTTAGGAAATTTAGGCGTTGACTTTGGTATGGGCGGTGACGGACACGGCGCAATACAGGATACTACATTCTTCAAAGTTACAGCAGGTGCAACCCGTGTTCAAAGACTATTTGGCAGAAGTATGGGGATTGTAAGAGTAAACGGTCAGTACTCTCCAAATAAACTGTTTGCAGCTGAACAAATGCAGATGGGCGGTCCTTATACATTAAGAGGTTACCAGCCGGCTGAATTAATCGGTGATTACGGTGTGACCGGTACTGTTGAATATAGATTCCCTGTTCCTTTCCTTGATAGAATTCTTCCAAAGGTAGATGAAAGATTGAAACTTGCAGTATTCTATGATTGGGGCTGGTTAGGTGAAAACGGCGGTATTTATAATTATCCGCAGCAGTTCTTGCATTCTGTAGGTTTTGGTACATATGTGAACTTTACAGACTGGCTTACAGCACAGGTTGGTGTAGGTTTCCCTCTCGGAAGAGATTATAATGAAAACACCGCAAGATTCTACTTCAGTGTTAACTCTGACTTAGACAGATTAATTCCTTTGAGAAACCCTGAAAAATTATAAAATAAAAAATAACCGGATTTACTATCCGGTTATTTTTTTATCTGAATATTGTCTGCTCTCTATCAGGGCCGACGCTTATAATTCCTATCGGGGCTCCGATTAAATCTTCTACTTTTTCAATGTATTTTTTTGCATTCTCCGGCAAATCTTCATATTTTCTAATGCTGCTGATTGGAGTTTTCCAGCCGGGCACTGTTTCATAGATAGGTTCTAAATACTTATGAATAAATACATCTGTAGGATAAGTCGTATACACCTTATCATTTCTACAGTCTTTGTAAGCAGTGCAGATTTTAATCTCATCAAAAGTGTCAAATACATCAATTTTGGTAAGTGCAACTTTAGTTATGCCGCCGACTAAAACAGCATATTTCATAATAACAGAGTCAACCCAGCCGCATCTTCTAGGGCGGCCTGTGGTAACACCGAATTCGTGACCAATATCCTGAATCATCTTTCCTGTTTCATCAGTTAATTCTGTGACAAAAGGTCCTTCTCCAACCCTGGTTACATATGCTTTTGATACACCTACGACTTCCTTTATCATTGCAGGTCCGTAACCGCTTCCAACGGCAGCTCCGCCTCCAATAGGGTTTGAACTTGTTACAAATGGATAAGTACCATAATCAACATCAAGCATAACACCTTGAGCGCCTTCAAAAAGGATTTTCTTGTCTTTATAGCGGTTTAACATATCCTGCCAATCAAAACAAACGTAGGGCTTAAAGAGCTCAGCATACTTTTCACAAAGTGATAGAATACAGTCTTTTGTATACTCTTCTAAACCATAAACATTTTTCAACATTTTGTTTTTGGCGGGCAAAATCATGTCTATTTTTTCATTAAGTGCTTCAAAAGAGTATAAATCCTGAATTTTAAAGCCAATTCTGGCAGCTTTATCTGTATATGTCGGTCCAATTCCCTTCTTTGTTGTTCCGATTTTTCCTTTGCCTGAGTGAGCCTCACTGTACCCGTCAATTTCTATATGATAAGGCATTGTGATAGATGCCAGCGGAGAGATTTTAAGGTTTTTGAAATTAACTCCTTCAGCCTTAAGCTCGTTAAGCTCTCTTTCAAAAGATTCCGGATGTATAACCGTTCCAGCTCCAATAAAACAGATTGTTTTATCATATAATATTCCAGAAGGTATCATGTGAAATTTATAAGTTTTACCCCCTGCTACAACTGTATGACCGGCATTACATCCGCCTTGATATCTAATAATTAAATCGGCTTTCTCCGCAAGCAAGTCTGTAATCTTTGCTTTCCCCTCGTCACCCCATTGGGCGCCGATAACGACAGTATTTTCCATTAATTTTCTCTCCTAATATAAAAAGCCGGATTTATACCGGCTTTGCTAATTTCTATCCATTGTTACTCTGCGCTTGTTTCGCCTTTGCTTGTTTGGCTTGAACATCAAGCATAGAATTATGTGCCATCATATAAACTGAGCATATCTTATAGTTTTTCAGATACCATGCGCAGTTTTCTTGCATACAAACAATTTCTACCTGTGAGCCAACGCTCATTAGAGGACATAAAGGTATTGCTTTTTCTTGATCACGAGGTGCCATTAATTATCTCCTATATTATTACTTCGCCATTTTTAATAAATTGCAGTTTTCGCTGCGTTTTTTTTCTTGATCTTTATAAATCTTTGTTCTGTTTATAACTTCATCAAAATCTATTTCATGAGCATTAAAATCCGGGCCGTCAACACAGGCAAACTTAGTTTTACCGCCAACAGTAACACGGCATGCACCACACATTCCAGTACCATCAACCATAATAGGGTTCATGCTTGCTTCGGTATAAATTCCTTTATCTCTGGTTAAATCTGCGACTGCACGCATCATTGGCATTGGTCCAACTGCAATGGCATAATCAATCTTTTCAGATTTAATAAGCCTATCTAAAACTTGTGTGACAAATCCTTTTTCACCTAAAGATCCGTCATCTGTAGTTATAAATAATTCTGAGCATGCATCTTTCATTTTATCCTGCCAGAATATCAATTCTTTATTTCTGGCACCCATAATCATATAAACTTTGTTACCGGCATCTTTAAATGCCTTAGCAATAAGATAGCATGGTGCAGCGCCATAGCCTCCGGCCAGACAAACAACAGTGCCATACTTTTCAATATGTGTAGGCTGTCCAAGAGGACCTACTATATCAACGAGTTCATCGCCTTCATTAAGAGCAGCAAGTTTTTTAGTTGAGTAGCCTACTGCCATAAAAACAAGTGTAAGCTCTCCGGTTTCTTTATTAGCATCAGCGATTGTTAGCGGTACTCTTT
>ENA-ORTV01003263-ORTV01003263.1-human-gut-metagenome-genome-assembly--contig:-NODE-3263-length-13854-cov-6.326545_pt1 | contig 13854 bp, 12 predicted proteins | sample MGYA00241915_ERZ509194 | MGnify/ENA primary metagenome ERZ509194 (study PRJEB26280, sample SAMEA2338810) | human gut metagenome | biome: human gut; feature: human-associated habitat; material: faeces... | reverse complement strand
CCGGTCGCGCAGCGCAGCTCCCTTGGGCAGCCACAGCGGCAGGCCCTGGCCCACGCGCTGCGAAAAAGTGAACAGTTCGAGGTCCTTGCCCAACTTGCGGTGGTCGCGTTTCTTGGCCTCCTCCATCATCGCGAGGTACTCGTCGAGCATTGATTTCTTGGGGAACGAGATGCCGTAGATACGCGTCAGCATCTTGTTCTTCTCGTTGCCGCGCCAGTAGGCTCCGGCCACGGACGTAAGTTTCAGGGCCTTGATATATCCCGTGTTGGGAATGTGCGGGCCGCGGCAGAGGTCCGTGAACGCACCGTTGGTATAGAAGGAGATGGTGCCGTCTTCGAGGTCCGTGATCAGTTCGACCTTGTACTGGTCGCCCTTCTCGGTGAAGGTCTTCAGCGCTTCGGCCTTGGGGACTTCGCGGCGGAGGAGCGCTTCCTTGTTGCGGGACAGCTCCACCATCTTGTTTTCGATCGTCGGCAGGTCGGCCTCGGTGATGGGCGTCGGGGAATCGACGTCGTAGTAGAAGCCGTTTTCGATGGCCGGGCCGATGCCGAACTTGATGCCCGGGTAGAGCGCTTCGAGAGCCTCGGCCAGCAGGTGCGACGAGGTGTGCCAGAAGGCGTGCTTGCCCTCTTCGTCGTCCCATTTGTAGAATTTGACCGAAGCGTCCTCTTCGATCGGGCGCGTCATGTCCACCGTCGCGCCGTTTACCGCGGCCGCGAGCGAGTCAGCAGCTAAACGAGGGCTGATGCTCTCTGCGATCTGATACGCAGTAGTCCCTTTGGCATATTCACGTACGGAGCCGTCGGGAAAAGTGATTTTGATCATTTTGTTGTATAAATTAAGTTTTCGGGGCCTTCGGCGCTTCCACAATTACGAGACGGAATACGCCTCCGGTTTGCCCGGTGTGTTGTTTCTGTTCTTGCTGCGCCCTGCCCGCAATCTTTGGGCGGATACGGCGGATGTCGTTTGCTCTTCCTTTTCTTCCTCTTCCTCTTCCTCTTCCTCTTCCTCCGGCCCAGATCCCGGTTTTTCGTCGCTCCTGCGCTAATCCTCCTTTTCGGTCTGCGGCAGGTCCTTGACCGAGACGTCGCGGCCGCCCTTCTCGCGTTCGGCGCGTTGCAGCGGGTTGCGGCTCCATTCGGCCCATGCGCGGCGGTGCTCGACGATGTCGATCGCGGCGTAAATCGCCGAGCGCATCGACTGCGGGTCGGCTTTGTCCTGCCCGGCGATGTCGTAGGCCGTGCCGTGGTCGGGCGAGGTGCGGACCTTCGAGAGTCCGGCCGTGAAGTTCACGCCGTCGGGCGAAAGCGTCTTGAACGGCGCCAGCCCCTGATCGTGGTACATGGCCAGTATGCCGTCGTATTTTGCGTATCCTCCGCCTGCGAAAAGCCCGTCGGCGGCAAACGGTCCGAACGCCAGCACGCCCTGATTGAACGCCTCGACGACGGCCGGGCGGATGATCTCCTGCTCCTCGCGTCCCAGCAGTCCTCCGTCCCCGGCATGCGGGTTGAGAGCCATCACGGCGATGCGCGGCTCGACGATGCCGAAGTCCTCTTTCAGCGTGCGGCGGAGCGTATGCAGGTCGCGCACGATCTTCTCCCCGGTGATGCTGCCGCTGATCTCCGACACCGGAATGTGCTTGGTGACCAGCCCCACGCGCAGAATCTCGCTGCACATGATCATCATCGGCTCCCCGCCCAGTTCGGCCCCGATGAATTCGGTATGGCCCGTGAAGTGGAACCCGTCGCCCTGCACGCTCTCCTTGTTGAAGGGGGCTGTGACGATGGCGTCGAGCAGCCCCTCCTTCAGCTCCTGCGTCGCGCGGCGCAGCGCCTCGACGGCGGCGCGCCCGGCCTCGGCCGAAGCTTTGCCCGGTTCGATCTGCTCCGTGTCGCCGCATGCGACGAGGTTCACTTTGCCGCGGCGGGCGTCGCGGGCCGACGTTACGGCGTTGAACTGCACCGGTTCGGTCTGTGCGAGCGTATTTCGGTAATAGGCCGCGGCCTTGGGCGAGCCGTATACGACGGGCGTGAAAAGCTCCGTCATGCGCGGATCGGCCAGCGCCTTGAGGATGACCTCCCAGCCGATGCCGTTCGTGTCGCCCTGCGTGATGCCTATTTTAAGTTTCTGTTCTGACATGGATACAAGTATTTCAATCTACAAAGATACATATTATTCAGAATCTGCAATAGGCCGGATGCAATTAAAATGTTTTTTTGCACTGCGGCGATCCGTAATGTTTTGCGGATGGACTATTTTTTCCTACCTTTGTTTTATGCAGCCTGTTAGGGCTGATGACATATTCGGATTAAAGCGCATCGGCTTTTTTCTTACCGTCGAAAATTGGACACTTTCGCGTAACGTAAGGAACAAAGGTTGATGCTCTCGCTGTTTTCGGCGTGGGCATTTACCGTATTCTACGTTACAGGTCGTCCAATACCTCGATGGTGGATTCGGTGATACTGCCCGCGCTTTTTTCGATAAACCGCCCGAAAGATGGAACCTTGCGCACAAAAGACGACTAAAAAACACAATCCGGAACTGGTCGATACGGTTTTCCGGCTGATGTTCGAAATATTATGGGTGGCTCCCTACGACCGGCGCCGGAGCAATGCGGCGCTTTCGGAGTTCGAACGCTGCGGCCGGGAGACTGCCGTGCTGCTGGCCGCCACCGACTTGCGCTCGGCCTCGCCCGGCGAACTGCAGACGCTCTTGCAGGCCGTCGACCGGCTCGTGCAGACCATAGGCCGGCTCGAATCGGAGGCGCTTTTCTCCCGCTGGCAGTGTGCCGAAGCGCTGGCGCAGGTGCGGCGGATCGCCGCCATCGTGCAGGAGCATGCCGCCGTTGCCGTGGGCTGAGCCTTTTGCCGGCGCCTGTCTGTTGCGGGGCTTTGTCGGTTTGTTCGCGGTTTGTTATCGGTTTGCCGCCGGGCGGCATGCGCTGAATCGGTTTTGCGTTGCGCCGGACTTGTGTCTAATCTGCCTTGTGCCGACCTGCCTTGTGCCGACCTGCCTTGTGCTGAATCTGCTTTGCGTCGCGCCTGCCTTTGCCGAACCTCCCTTGTGCCGCAGTCGGTTCCCGCGCCGCGGGCCTTGCCGGATGTCGCAAAAAAAATAACTGCCGGGAGCAATCCCGGCAGTCTTTTATTTGTGGTGCGGCGGGCCTATTTCCCGCTTCCCATGCCTGCCCGACGCCGGAATTCCGAGCATACGATGCCCGTGGCCATCGCCACGTTGAGCGACTCCGACCCGCGGCGGTCGGCGGGGTAGGGCGGGATGAAGAGCTTGTGCGTCACGGCGCGCGCCGCGGCCTGCGAGATGCCGCGGCCTTCGTTGCCCATGACGACGACGCCCTCTTCCGTAAGCGTCGTGCCGTAGATATTCTCCCCTTCCAGAAACGTGCCGTAAACGGGCAGCCCGGCGGCTCCCGCGTCGTGCAGAAACGCTCCCAGATCGGTGTAGTGAACCCGCACCCGCAGAATCGCGCCCATCGTGGCCTGCACGACCTTCGGGTTGAAGCAGTCGGCCGAAGCCTCCGAGCAGACGATGTCGGCGATGCCGAACCAGTCGGCCAGCCGGACGATCGTGCCGAGGTTGCCGGGGTTCTGCACGTCGTCGAGCGCCAGCGTCAGCCGCCCCGCGAGCGACCGCATGTCCAGCCCGTAGCGGGGCGTCTCGACGATTGCCAGCGAGTTGGCGGCGGTTTTGAGCAGCGACAGCCGCTCCATGTCGCGCGGGGCGACGGTCTCGACCTCCGGCCCTGCGAACACGCCCTCCAGCGCGAAGATCTTGCGGACCTTCAGGTGCGAGCCGCGCAGTTCGCCGATGAGTTTCTCCCCTTCGGCCACGAACAGTCCGTGTTCCGTGCGTCCGCGTTTGTCGGCCAGCGCGCGGACGAGTTGTATTTCGGCTTTCGTCATCGTTGTTTCTCTATGGTGAAGGTGACGCCTTCGGTGGCCGGATAGGTCTCCGGGAAGATCGCGCGGGCCTCTTCGACCAATATGTTTTCGTTCTTGTAGCGGGACGAATAGTGTCCGATTATCAGCCGCTTGGCTCCGGCCTTTAGGGCGGCTTTGGCCGCGTCGGCGCTTGTCGAGTGGCCCCGCTCCTTGGCCGTTTTCTGTTCGGCGGCGGCGTAGGTCGCCTCGTGGTACATCAGGTCCGCGCCCTTGGCCAGCGTCGCGGCCTTCGCCGAGAAGTTGGTGTCCGAGAGGTAGGCGTACGACCGGGGCGCATAGGGGCGGTAGGTCAGCTCCGCGTTGGGTATGACCTCGCCCGTCGGGAGCGCGATCTCCTCGCCCCGCTTGGCGGCGGTGATCTGCGCGACCGTAAGGCCGTATTTCGCGATCTTGAACTTCTCGACGTTCAGCGGCGGCTCCTTCTCGCGGAAGAGGAAGCCCGCCGTCGGCACCCGGTGGCGCAGCGGAATGCTCCACACTTCGAGCGTGCGGTTTTCCAGCAGCAGCGCGTGCTTGGTCGTGTCCACCTCGGTCCAGACCACCGGATAGGGCAGCTCGCTGTCGAAAAACCGCAGGTGGCAGGCCAGTATCTCGCCGAAAGGCGCCGGGGCGAATACCCGCAGCGGGGTTTTGCGCCCGTAGAGCGCCAGCGTCGAGATCAGCGGAAAGAGTCCGAAGACATGGTCGCCGTGCAGGTGCGAGATGAACACGGCGCGCAGTTTCAGCGGGTTGATCCCGCAGCGGATCAGCTGTTGCTGTACCCCCTCTCCCGCATCGACCAGATAGTACTGCTCGTGCACATTGACCGCTTGGGCCGACGGATGGCGGCTCAGGGTGGGCTTGGCGGAGGACGATCCGAGTATGGTGACGCTGAAACTCATGCGTGGTGCCTGTTTTGTTCGTTCTGCGTGATTCGGTTTACTCTGCGCGGCTCAGGATGAAGCGTTCGCAGTCGATCGCCGCGATGCAGCCCGACGCTGCGGCCGTTATGGCCTGCCGGTAATGCGGGTCGCGCACGTCGCCCGCGGCGAAGACCCCTTCGATATTGGTCTTCGAGGTGCCCGCTTCCGTTTTGATGTACCCTTCCGCGTCGAGCGTCAGCTGGTCGGCGAAAAGCTCCGTATTGGGATGGTGGCCGATGGCGAGGAAGAATCCCGCTATGTCGATCTTGACCTCTTTGCCGTCGTTGCAGCGCAGCAGCGCGCCCGTCACGCCCGATTCGTCGCCCAGCACCTCGGCGGTGTTGTGGTTGAACATCACTTCGATGTTGGTGGTGTTGAACACCCGCTCCTGCATGGCCTTCGAAGCGCGCAGGTGGGGCTTGCGCACGATCATGTAGACCTTGCGGCAGATCGAGGCCAGATAGGTGGCCTCCTCGCAGGCCGTGTCGCCGCCGCCGACCACGGCCACGTCCTTCTTGCGGTAGAAGAATCCGTCGCACGTGGCGCACGCGCTGACGCCCATGCCGCGGAATTTCGTTTCCGAAGGCAGGCCGAGGTATTTTGCCGATGCTCCCGTGGCGATGATGAGCGTCTCGGCCTTGATCTGCGTCGTGCCGTCGATCACCACGTGGAACGGACGCGACGAGAGGTCCGCGCTCGTCACGGTTCCGATGCGGATGTCGGCTCCGAAGCGTTCGGCCTGACGGCGCATGTCGGCCATCATCTGCTGGCCGCTGACGCCGTCGGGATAGCCCGGAAAATTCTCCACGTCGGTCGTGGTCGTGAGCTGCCCGCCCGGCTCGATACCCTCGTAGAGTACGGGCCGGAGGTTGGCGCGCGAAGTATAGATAGCTGCGGTGTACCCTGCGGGGCCGCTGCCGATAATCAGGCATTTGATCGTTTCTTCCATTGTCGTATGTTTTGTGACGTTGTTATCTGCAAATTTCGGACCTGCACGGCTCCTGCCGGACAGGCTCCTGCATATCCTCCCGGCCGAACTCCGTCAGACGGCGGCCCAGATAGTCGAACAGCGCCCAGCGTCCGCCGTGGCGGACGTGCACGATGCTGACCGCCGGGTCGTAATCGACGATTTCGTATTCGGGCGGGATGACGTAGCCTCCTTCGCGGTCGATCAGTCCCATGCCGGTCCGCGTCTGAACCTCGGCGCGGCCTTCGTGGAAGTCGCCCGCCCAGAGGAACTGCGACGGAATCACCGGGTTGTTGTCCGTATCGACGAATCCGAATCCGCCTTCGTCCTCGACGCATACCAGCCCTTCGAATACGTGGCTCGTCCAGCGGTGCCCGGTCAGCTTCCGCACCGGATTGTAGACCGCTTCGACGTCGTTTACCGACTGCCGGGGCATGGGCGCCTCGGCGATCCGGCGTTTCAGGGCCTCGAACGCCTCCGCATCGGCCCCGCCGTTTTCCGCCGCGCCTATGCGGGCGTCGTAATAACGGATCGGTATGATTCGTCCCCGGTGCCAGCGGAGGTTGCTTTCCCGGAGGTTGTTGTGCGTGAATTCCAGCTCCCGCAGGGCTTCGCGCAGCGTGTCGAGCGCCGCGAGCAGAACCGTTTTGTCCTCCGTGAGCAGCGCCTCGGCGAATTCCCGGCCCGGAAGCTGCTGCAGGACGAGTCCCGTGCGCCGCTCGTTGCCCAGCGCGTCGGTCCAGCGCATTTCCTCCGGCAGAATGCGGAATTGCGTCAGGTGTTCGGTGTTCATGCGCCGCAGGACCGAAGCCGTGCGTTCGATGCGGGGCAGTGCTGCAGGCGTCAGGGGCATGGCGGCGAGCCACCGCTCGCCGCGCCATTCGATTTCGGCTTCGGCGAACCGCGTGGTGCGTACCATGCGCGGCATGCCGTTGCAGTCGGTGACGGCGCGGGCGTCGGAGAGCGTCGCCAGCGACAGGTCGGGCGTCAGCAGCGCACGGGTGAAGTGTTGGATGGTCGCTGTCATGGCTATTCGGTTTTGACGCTGATGGAACCTATGTTGAGCATGGTGACCAGCTGGGCCGCCGATGCGTTGTAGCTCATGCCCCGGAACGGGGGCACCGCGCCGGGGCCTTTGGCTTCGCGTATGGCTTCGTTGAATACCGCCGGCATTTCGCTCGAACAGTCGTACAGCAGCGCCGCATAGCGGTTCGTGTAGTTGGCTTCGTCGGCTTCGGGAAAGAATACGTGCCGTCCGGCGTCGCCTGCGGCGATGTGGATGTTTATCAGCAGCACGTTGCCGTCGGCGGTCTCCAGCGCCTTGATCTGGTTGCATACCGCACGCAGCTCCTCGTCGTCGCAGTCGGTCGCCTCGCCGTCGGTGATGTTGAATACCACGGGCGGGAAACTCTCGGCGTTGGCCGCGCGTGCTGTCCATTCGGCGGCGATGTCGCGCACTCGGCGCAGCGCTTCGCACATGGGCGTCTGTCCTGCCGCCTGCGGCTCGATCCACGACGGTGCGGGAATCTCGCGCAGGGCGATGCTGCCGTCGGGAAGACGGTGTTCGATCACCTCCGTACGCACCGGCATCTCCCGCGCCGCGAGGGCGCTCACCGGCACCAGCTCTTCGCCGTCGGGCAGCAGCGAGCGCACCTCGTCGTCGCCCGAATAGCCGATCACGGCGATGTCGTAATAGTCGCGTATGCCGTCGCTGCGGCGGGCGCGTTCTACCAGCTCGAACAGCAGGTCGTTGGTGATGCCTGCCACCGCCTCGGCCTTGGTGAGCCTGCGTCCCCGGAAGAGGATGCTTTCGGCCATCGATCCCGAACAGTCTATGGCCAGTATGAATGCCGTGCGGTGGTTGCGTGTGATGCTTTGTGTATACATGTTGCGTCTATTTTAATCCCCGGACCGAGTAATAGTCGTCGCGTACTTCGCGCTCGTCGTCGCTGTCCAGACCGTAGCTGACGGCCATGTCGAGCGAACAGTCGCGCTCGCGGTCGGCGTCGGTCGTGCGGCGCATCGCCTCCCTTGCGTTGCGCCCCGCCTCGATCGCGTCGCCGATCTCTGCCGCGGTGGGCACGCGCCCCAGCAGCGAGGCGTAAATCCCTTCGGCCCAGCTGTGGGCGTAGTCGTCGTAATGCACGAAAAAGACCCTGAAACGGTTGTCCACCTCTTCGGGCGTTGTCAGCTCGCCGCGGTCCACGGCGTCGAGGATCGCTTCGACCTCGCGTTTGGTGACGTACTGCCCCGCCACGTCGAGCCAGCGGCCGCTGCCGTCGTAGCGTGCGGCCGATTCGCCGCGGTCGAGCATGGCGCCCAGCGCCGCGACGACGAATTTGTTGTAAAGGCCGATGCCCCGTTTGAGGGCCGCGGCGCGGATGACCGCCTTGCGGTAGACGTACGACGGCGCGTCGGGGTCCTCTTCGGCCAGCGTGTGGAGCGTGTCCACGGCCCTGAGCATCGCTTCGGTTATGTAGGGGTTGTATTCTTCGAAGTTGATGACGTCGCGTTTGCGTTCGCGGCGGTCGCGCGCCGGCCACTTCTCGATGTCGCGCACGGCGCCGTAGCTGGTGAGGTTCGCCCCGGGCATGAGGCCCTCCTTCTCGATCAGGTAGGAGTAGGGAAACGCCGACGTGTCGTGGTGGTACGAGTGGTGCCCCATGATCATCGTGAAGGCCCCTTCGAGCGCCGGCGACATGATGTAGGCCCCGCTGGCGAACTTGCAGCCGCGCAGATGCACCGACTGGTGTACGGCGCCGCTCTTGAAGAGGTGGTTGCTCTGGTTGGAGCCGCTCCCGGCGTTGAAGAACGAGAACATGCCGGCGATCAGGAGCGACGACTTGTGGTGCGAGACGGTGTAGGGACCCGCGAAGATCGAGGCCGCCTCCCCGTTTTCGCAGTGCGAGTTTGCGAAAAAGAGCGACTCGGCCGCCGTGAAGGCCTTGTCCAGCCGGCAGCTCTCGCCCACGAAGCAGCGTTCGACGATCGACCCGTTGTCGATGTGCGCCTTCTCGGCGGCGATGAAGTCATAGGCCTTGACGTCCACGCCGATATGCGCCCCGTCGCAGACGGTGCCGTTTTCGAGCATCGACGCTCCGTCGATGCACACTTCGTCGCCGATGCGGACTTCGCGGATGAATTTCGCGCCTACGATGCGGGTGTTGCGGCCTACGCTGCCCATCTCCGACGCACCCGCTTCGGCATAGGCCTCCACCATGCGCTCCAGCGCCGCAACGGTCTGCGGCCGGTGGCGGTAGACGGCCATCAGATAGGCTATCTGCGCCGACATCCGGTCGAATATCCTGACCGTGCGGCCCCCGCACTCGTTCATCGTCGCTACGCCCACGCCGTTGCCGAACGTGCTCCGGCGGCGGCATTCGAGAGCCGTGACGCCCTCTATGAGCGCGCCCTCGCCGATCCGGTAGTTACATACGCGCGATCGGATGATGCGCGCGCCGGAGCCGATCTCGACCGTCCCCTCCAGATGGCTTTGCAGCAGCTGGAAGGGCGTGAAATCTTCGGAGACCCTCACCTGCGACCATGCTTCGGCCGAAGATCCGAGGGATTCGGCGGCGGAAATCTCCGCCGGAGTCATATATCTGAGTTGAGGCATCGGTGTCGTATTAAGCAGATGCAAATATAACGATTTAAGGCTAAATATCAAACTCGCGGCCCTCCCGGTCGATCTCCAGCCGCCTTCCGCCGCGGACGACCGGGGCGCGTCCGTTGCGGAACGGCTTCACGGCTTCGCATCCCGGACAGCTGATCCGGGTCCGGCCCGCGCCGTCGATATAGTGCCATGTCGCTCCGAGCCGCACCGCCGCCAGCCCTTCGGTGAAGTCGAATCCGCAGTCGTAGAGCGGCGGCACGACGACCTGTTCCGGCGTGCGGTAGCCCCACAGGCCGTTTTCGACGAAGAGTTCGGCCGCTTCGGCGACGGCGCCGTCCGTTGGGTCCTCTGTTGGGGCGCCTGTTGTGCTTTCTGCCGAGTCGCCCGCTGGGGCCTCTGCCGAGCCATCCGCTGGGGCGCCTGTTGGGCCGTCCGCGGAGCCGGAATTTCCGCCTGCCGTTTCTTCCGCTCCCATTGCCCGCTTTGGTCCTGTTGATCCGGCTGTTTCCCCGGATCCGGTTGTCCCTGTCGTTGCCGTATTCACTGCATTCTTCGTTTCCTCAGGTCCCGTTCTTTCATCCGTTTCCGTCGTTTCCGCCGCCAGTGCCAGCAGTTGCGGCAGCCCCGGCAGCCGGAGCGAAGGCGAACGGAGCAACCGTGCAATCCGGTACTGCGCCGCGAGTCCCCTGCGCTCGAAGAGTGCGAGCACCTCGCAGAGCGCCGCGTCGGTCCCGATCTTCTGCGGCGTGAAGAGCAGCCCGTCGGCCTCGGAATAGCGGGCGTACAGCGTCGGGTCGAGCGCCAGCGCATGCAGTGCCGTGGAGATCAGGGCCGCCGGATAGTCGTCGAGCGAAGCGTCGAAATCCCGCACCGTGCGCGCGGGATGCTGGAAAGCCGCCGTGCCCAGCTCCGGGCTGTGCCGGCCTGCGAAAGCGGGCAGAAACATGGCGTCGAAATCGATCAGGTGGAGCCGTCCCCGGTTGTCCGCGACGATGTTTTCGGGTTTCAGGTCGCCGTGCGCCCAGTCGTCCGCCGTGAGCGCCGCGGCCATGCGGTCGAATGCGGCGGCAAATCTCCTCAGCCGCGCCGTGTCGCCCGTCTCGGCGGCTGCGGCGACCGCTTCGTGAAGCGTCACGCCTTCGATCCAGTCGCTCAGCACCACATCCACCCAGACGCCGCCTGCGGGCGAGGTGTAGATGAAAAGCTCCTGCGGCAGCAGCTTCTCGCCGTAGATTTCCGCCAGATGGCGCGGATGGTGCATGTAACAGCGCAGCGAGCGGACGCGGCCTTCGCAGCGGATGCGGAATACGACGGCGCTGTTGCCTGCCGAGTAACATATGCGCCCCTTTCCGTCGCGGCACACCTCGATCTCGCCCAGCGTCCGGGTGAGGCCGTGCGTATCGGCCAGCGTGGTCAGGTATTGGCGCAGTGTGAACACGGCTTTTACTGATTGCGTATCTTGTTGCCGAGGATGAAGCCGAAGATACCGGTGAGCAGGATGCCGATCGTCGTCTGGACGACGTTGAGCATGTCTACCAGCGGGGATATGCCGCTGAGCTGCTCCGAACCGACGCCCGCCATGTTCTTCAGACTGATCCAGAAGGCCTGCAGGTAGGAGGGCAGCGAAGCGTTTCCCTGAAAGACGTAGGCGAAGAAGAGCACCAGCACCACGTAGGTCGTGACCATGCGGAAGAGACTCTCGCCGTAGCCGAACATGATGTCCATCAGCGTATTGGTCGCTATTTTCCATGCCAGCTGGGGTTTGCGCGACAGCGGTGCGCCGCGCCAGTCGGCCAGCATGCGCCGGCGTTCCATGCGGCGGCCCTTCACGTAGGCCCAGTTCGCGTCGCGCAGAAATCCGATGCCCGTCCACAAGCCGTTGAAGTTCTTGTATATCTCCTCGGCGTCGGCCCAGCGGGCGTGCAGCGCCGCATCGGGACTCCACGCCGACTGCTCGGCGCGGTCGTTCCGGCGGACTCCCGTGCCGGAGGTGTTCCATTCGATCAGAAACTGCCTGTAGGCGTCGAGGTCCTGCTGGAGCAGCCTGCCGCCGGCGATGTTTTCGCGGCGTATGTTCACCCCTTCGCCGAAGTAGGCGTAGTAGAGGCTCGTCTCTCCGATCCGAGCCTTGCGCATGATGACGATTCCGGTGAGCATGGCGCGGTAAAGGTCGCAGAACCGGATTTCGGCCTCTTCGAAAGTGGCCCTTTCGATCTCGCAGTAGCGGAAGTCGCTCCATGCGATCTTCGCCCTGCGGAAACGGCAGTTGCGCAGCACGGCCTTGCGGAAGGAGACGCGCTCCATCCCGCAGCCGTCGAAATTGCACTCCGTGAGCGTGCATTCGTCGAATGTCACGTTTTCCACACGGCAGCCTTTGAAATCGATGTTCTTCAATTCGCGGCCCGTCAGGTCGAGGTCTCGTACGGCGCCGCTGCCGATCATTTTCAGCAGTTCGGTCTGGGTCATGGCAGAGTCGGTTTCGGGGTTTTAAAAAAGCGGGGCTTCTGCAAGTCCCGCTTTTCTGTCAGTGGCAGTCGCAGTGCCCTTTTTCGTGGTCGCAACCGCCGCCGCAGTCGTCTCCGCACTCTCCGCACGAGCAGCCGCCCTGCAGATCTTCGGGCGTTACGTCGCGCACCGATACGATCTCGACGTCGAAGTTGAGCGTCTTGCCGGCCATCGGGTGGTTGAAGTCCATCTTCACGGTCTCCTCGCCGACCTCCTTGACGATGCCCATCATGCGGTTGCCCTGATTGTCGCTCATCGGAACCTGCGAACCCACGAAGAGGATGTCTTCGGCGAGTTTGCCGTCCACCATGAATATGTTTTTGGGCAGGTCTACCACGGCGTCGGCGATCAGTTCGCCGTAACCGTCCTTCGGCTCAAGGGTAAACGAGACGGCTTCGCCGACCTCCTTGCCCAGAATCGCCTCTTCGAATTTGGGGAGCAGCATGCCTGTTCCGAAGATAAATTCGAGCGGCTGGCCCGGACGCGACTGGTCTGCGATCTGTCCGTCGACGGTGAGCTTGTAGTCCACGCCGACCATTTTGTTCTGTTCTACTTTCATAATAATTCGTTAAAAAATGTTTTTTTCGTTTTCGTTGTTCCCGCCGGGTATTTCCGCCCGTTGTTCCCGGTCTGCGTTTCCGCCCGGCGTTTCCGCCCGGATTTCCGCCCGGATTTCCGCCCGGATTTCCGCCCGGCGTTTCCCTCCGGGCCGGGCTTGGTTCGCGGAGCGTTTCCGCGCTCCGCCTGCCTTTGGGGGCTTGTCCGTTTTTGCCGGCGTTTCTGCCTTGCGGCCCTTCTCCGCGTTTCCGTCCGGCATTTCCGCCCGGCGTTTGGGTCTGCGCTACCGCCTGTTATTCCCGGTCTGCGTTCCCGCCCGGCATTTCCCTCCGGCGGGGCTTGGCTCGCGGAGCGTTTCCGCGCTCCGCCTGCCTTTGCGGGGCTTGTCCGTTTCTGCCTGCCTGTTTTCTGCATGCGGTTACTTCCGCATACGGCAAAAAACGCGCCTGCCGGAATCCGGACGTTGGCTTGCAGCGCTGCGGCGCCTGCCGCCGGGACCGTTCTTTCGAACCGGCCGGCGGCTCCGTCAGCGGCGGAATCCGCGCCGTACGGGCTGCAAAGTTACATATAATTCCTTAATAATCGCGGCTTTCACGATTTATTCGCAATTCCTGCAGCAGAGGTTGCGGTCTCCGTAGCCGGCGTCGATCTTCGAAACATAGGGGAAGAACTTCGCTTGGCGCACCCATTCGAGCGGGAAGACCGCCTGCTGACGGGTGTAGGGATGCGGCCACTCGCCCGCGATCTCCACGGCCGTGTGGGGCGCATTGACCACCACGTTGTCGGGCTGTCCGACGGCCGCTTCGCACTCGCGCTTGATCGACACGAGGGCTTCGATGAAGCGGTCCATTTCGGCTTTCGGCTCCGATTCGGTCGGCTCGACCATCAGTGTCTCGTGCACGGGGAACGAGAGCGTCGGGGCATGGAATCCGTAGTCCATCAGCCGGTGGGCGATGTCGCCGCAGTCGATGTTGTAGTCCTTCTTGAAGTTGGTCAGGTCGAGGATCATCTCGTGACCCACGCGGCCCGTCTCGCCCGAATAGTAGGTCCTGAACTCCGATGCGAGCGCGGCGGACATGTAGTTGGCGTTGACGATCGCCATTTCCGTAGCGCGGCGCAGTCCGGCTTCACCCAGCATCTTGATATAACCGTAGGTTATGGGCAGCAGCAGTGCGGAGCCCCAAGGAGCCGATGCCACGGCGGTGATGCCTTCGTCGCCGCCCGTCGCCATAACCGAATGCGAGGGGAGGAAGGCTTTGAGGTGCTCGGCGACGCAGATCGGACCCACGCCCGGACCGCCGCCGCCGTGGGGCATGGCGAAGGTCTTGTGCAGGTTGAGGTGGCAGACGT
>ENA-ORTV01003260-ORTV01003260.1-human-gut-metagenome-genome-assembly--contig:-NODE-3260-length-13877-cov-4.212343_pt1 | contig 13877 bp, 8 predicted proteins | sample MGYA00241915_ERZ509194 | MGnify/ENA primary metagenome ERZ509194 (study PRJEB26280, sample SAMEA2338810) | human gut metagenome | biome: human gut; feature: human-associated habitat; material: faeces... | reverse complement strand
CGTTCTTCTGGGCCATCGGCATGAACCACTTCATGGAGATCGCCAAGATGCGCGCGGCACGTATGCTGTGGGCCAAGATCGTCAAGCAGTTCGAGCCCAAGAACCCCAAGTCGCTGGCGCTGCGTACCCACTCGCAGACCTCGGGCTGGTCGCTCACGGAGCAGGATCCGTTCAACAACGTGGCGCGTACCGCCATCGAGGCCATGGGCGCCGCCCTGGGACACACCCAGTCGCTGCACACCAACGCTTTGGACGAGGCTATCGCCCTGCCGACCGATTTCTCGGCACGTATCGCCCGTAATACGCAGATCTACATCCAGGAGGAAACCAATATCTGCCGCGAGGTCGACCCGTGGGCAGGCTCCTACTACGTGGAGTCGCTCACCAACGAGATCGCCCACAAGGCATGGGAGCGTATCCAGGAGGTCGAGAAACTGGGCGGTATGGCCAAGGCTATCGAGACCGGGATTCCGAAGATGCGCATCGAGGAGGCTTCGGCCCGCAAGCAGGCGCGTATCGACTCCGGCGAGGAGAAGATCATCGGCATCAACGAATACCGCCTGGAGAAAGAGGCTCCGATCGACATCCTGGCCGTGGACAACACCGCCGTGCGCGAAAGCCAGATCAAGCGTCTGAAGGAGCTGCGCGCTTCGCGCGACGAGGATGCCGTGAAGAAGGCCCTCGCAGCGATCACCGAGTGCGTGAAGACCAAGCAGGGCAACTTGCTGGAGCTGGCCGTCGAAGCCGCCAAGGTACGCGCTTCGCTGGGCGAGATTTCCGACGCCTGCGAGGTTGTCGTAGGCCGCTACAAAGCCGTCATTCGTTCAATATCAGGAGTATATAGTTCAGAAGTGAAAAACGACAAACAGTTCGAGCGTGCCAAGGAGCTGTGCGCCGAATTCGCCAAGAAGGAAGGCCGCCAGCCGCGTGTCATGATCGCGAAGCTCGGCCAGGACGGCCACGACCGCGGTGCCAAGGTAGTAGCCACGGGTTATGCCGACATCGGTTTCGACGTCGACATGGGGCCGCTGTTCCAGACCCCGGAGGAGGCCGCAAAACAGGCTGTCGAGAACGACGTGCATGTAGTGGGCGTTTCGTCGCTCGCTGCAGGCCACCTGACCCTCGTGCCGCAGATCATCGCAGAGCTCAAGAAGCTCGGCCGCGAGGACATCATCGTGATTGTCGGCGGCGTAATCCCCCACCAGGATTACGACGAACTGTACCGCGACGGCGCCGCCGCCATCTTCGGCCCCGGCACCCCGATCGCCACGGCCGCCATCAAGATCCTGGAAATCCTGCTCGCCGAATAACGGTTCAACAGAATACGGTAATCCCCGCCGAGACGTCTCGGCGGGGATTTTTTCATGGATACAGATGGTCTCGGGGACAAACTACAGGCAGGCTTCCAGAATCCTGCGCGCCATCGCCCCGTCGACATTGCGCGCCTCGCCGAACCTGCTGCCCGCAGCATTGAAGCGGCGTTCGATTTCGGCGATCGTAGTCTCGCCGATGCCCTCCTGCGAAAGATGCGTCGAAAGCCCCAGGGAACGGAAGAACTCCTCGTTGGCTGCAATCGTCCGCTCGATACGCTCCTCGTCGGAACCGTCGGTGATACCCCATATCCGTTCGCCGTATTGCAGGAGTTTGCCGCGCTTCTGTCCGCGCAGCACGCGCAACGTACCGTTGATGACAATGGCGAGCGTCGCACCGTGCGTCAGCCCGTGCAGTGCGGTCAGCTCATGCCCGATCATATGCGTCGCCCAGTCCTGCGCCACTCCCATACGGATCATGTCGTTCAGTGCCAGGGTTGCCGCAAGCATATACTCCGACATCACGGCATAATCGTGCTGGTTCTCACGGATCCGGGGTGCGATCTCGATCACGGTATGCAGAATGCCTTCGGCCCAACGATCCATCAGGCGCGACTGCCCGGGCGTAGTCATATATTGCTCCAGCACATGCACGTAGGTGTCGGCCAAGCCGTAGGCGATCTGCTTCTGCGGCAGCGAGAACAAGGCCTCGGGATCGAGGATCGAAAAGAGCGGGTAGTCGCCGTTGAACGGGAATTTCTCCTTCGTTTCATGGCACGAGATCACCGAGCCGTTGTTCATTTCCGATCCCGTCGCCGACATCGTGAGCACCGTCCCGAGGGGAACGGTTTTATCCGCCTGCCCTTTCAGGACGATCTCCCACGGGTCACCGTCATAAAGCAGCCCTGCAGCGATCAGCTTCGTACCGTCGATGACCGACCCGCCGCCCACGGCAAGCAGGAACTCCGAGCCGTGCTCACGCCCCAATGCGATGGCCTCGCGGACGGTCTCGACCGACGGATTGGGCTCGATGCCCCAGAATTCGACCCAGTCACGGCCTTCGAGGGCCTTGACGACCTGGTCGTAAATGCCGTTACGGCGCACGCTGCCGCCGCCGAAGGTAATCATAATCTTCTTGCCGGCAGGAATCAGCTTTGCGAGCCGGGCGATCTGCCCCTTACCGAAAACAAGTTTCGTCGGATTGTGATAAACAAAATTATTCATAATAGTATGCGATATGTTTTGATACGACTTTTAAATATACGCAAAAATAACAAAAAGAACGCCGGAATATTCCGGCGTTCGAAAACTGTATTCGATTTTTTATCCGAGGCTTAGAAATATTCGCCGCGCAGATCCTGGATCTTGGCCATCTGCTGGATGGCCTGCACCGAGAATTGCTGTGCCATGCTCTCGGCCATGGCCTGCGCACGCACCTTCTCGCCCTCGGCAGTCTGCTTGTCCGAAGTCTGGATGTCATCCACCTGGAAGACATAAACCCCCGACATGCCCTTCACCGGAGCCGAAAGGACGCCTTTCTCGGTCGTCGAAGCGATGGCGCCTACCAGACGGGGCTCGACGCCCGGGCCGTTCACGTAGAAGGCACCGAAAGTCACGCCGTCGAAATCGGCGACCTCGGAACCGAGGCTGGCAGCCTGCTCGTCGAGCGTCGTACCGGCGATCTGCTTGGTGATATAATCGTATTTCTTGTCCCGGAGAACCTGGGCGCGAACCTGCGCAGCCACCTTATCGACCGGGGTATACTCATTGTCATCGATCTCGGTCAGCGTAGCGACCACATAGTCGTTGCCGACGGTGAAGATTTCCGAAAGATCGCCCGTCTTGGCACCGTAAGCCCAGCGGGCAACCTCACGCGAATCCTCCAGGCCGCGGATCGTACGCTCGCCCTGCGCCAGCGAGGCGACACGGGGAGTAACGGCAGCTTCCGAAGCGGCGTTGTTGAACGCCTCGACCGAGCCCTTGGCATTCACCGAGAAAGTGCCGGCCAGGTTGTGGGCATTGCGGCGCGTCGCAGCCGAAGCCTCGACGGGATAGGTGATCGTCGCCACCTGCATGTGCTTCGAAGGTTTGTTGGCACGGTACACCTGCATCAGCTGGATGGCATCGCCCGAAGCGACCTTCACCACGTCCCCCCGCTTGGCATTGGCCAGCGCGGCAACGAATTCGCCCGTGAAAGCCGAGAAGGGCACCACGCCCACTTCGCCGCCGTTGGCTGCCGTAGCTTCGTATACCGAATATTGCGAGGCGAGCTGTGCGAAATCGGCACCGCCCTTGATTACCGTCAGCAGGCTGTCGGCCAGCGCCTCCTGCGTATAGGGCAGCACGATATGGCGGATTCCCAGCGTATCGGGCACCATTTTCGAATCCAGCACACGGGCCATCGTCCACTGGTTGTTCTTCAGCACGGGGCCGTAAGTCTCACCCGCCAGCAGTGCCTTGGCCTCGTCCTCCGAAAGCTGAGCCGCCGAAACATAGGAATCGGCGATCTTGCCGTTGCGGTTGGCACGTACGAACGACTTCAGCTCCTCCGTAGCGGCGAACTGTGCGCCCACCTCGGCAACGCTCTTTTCGAGAGCGAGCATATCGTCGTCCGTGGGGGTAACCTCGAACACGACATACGACAGCGTACGCGAGGGAGTCTGCTTGAACATATCCTTATGGCTGTTGTAGTATGCCTTGATGTCGCCGGACTTCACCTGGATCAGCGAATCGGGAACCGCCGAATATTTCTTGCCGGCCCATTTCCCGGAATAGGTATTGTTGGCCGCATTCACTCCGTTCGCAACTTCGAGTGCATTGACATACACGCCGCCCTTGATCAGGCCGAGGTACTTGGCGATCTCACGCTCCATGCGGGCCTGCTCGTTGAGCTGCGCCCACGCCTGCTGTGCCTGCGCATTCGTTTCGGCCTGCGCGAGGAACTGTCCGACGGCAGCCACGTTGTACTCACCCGTGCGGGAATCGGCGAAGGCGTTGTAGAACGCCTGCGACGGATGCTGGCCGCTGACCATCGACAAACGCTCGGGCTCCGTAACGCGCAGCCCCATCTTGTCGAAACCGGGTTCCAGCACATACTTGCCGATCAGGGCCTGCCATGCAGCATTGGCGAGCATGGCGGACTGCTGTTCGTCGCTCTCCTGGGCGCCGCTCTGCGCCTTGATCTGCTCGTACTGGTTGTAGTACTCCGAATAGTTGATTTTTTTACCGTTGATGACACCGACCCGGGGGTCGTTACCCGAGAAGCCCATTTCGGTCTTCAGGGAGAGAATGAAAGCCAAGAGGGCGCCTGCGATGACAATCGACAGCACGATGCCGAACTTGGTGCGAAGAGTGTTTAAACTTGCCATATAAATCGTTAATTATTCGTTTGTTTCGAATTAGCAGTCAAAGGTAGTAAAATTTATTCGGAAAAGGCCTTTATTATATATAAAAATTCCTACAATTTCTTGACCCTCGCCAGCTCGATACGCGAACGCGTCGTACGCAGTATGCGCAACTGCAGGCCGCCGATGAAAACCGTTTCCCCGGCGGTCGGGATCCCGTCGTAATTGAAGATGATGAAGCCCGCCAGCGTATCGTATTCCTTGCTTTCTTCGATCCCCAGCCCGTATTTTTCATTGAGGTATTTCACCTCCAGCCGGCAGGAGAGGACATACTCGTCCTGGCCGACCTGCTTTTCGGTAAGGTCGGGTATGTCGTGTTCGTCCTCTATCTCGCCGAAAATCTGTTCGAGCACGTCCTCGAGCGAAATGACGCCTGCCGTCCCGCCGAACTCGTCGATCACCACGGCGATGTTGCTGCGGTGCTTGATGAAATTCTGCAACATCAGCTGCAGCGGCATGGTCTCGGGCACGAAATTGACCTGCATCATCACGTCGGCGATATTGGCCGGGCGCGTGAACAGACTCTTCGAATTGACATAACCGACGATGTTGTCGATACTCTTGCACCAGACGAAAATACGCGAATATTTCGAATCGACGAACCGCGCCGTGAGCTGCCCGATCGACGTGTCGTCGATATCCACCGCCTCGACATCCACACGCGGCACCATGCAGTCGCGAACCCGCAGGTCGGCGAAATCCAACGCATTCTGAAAAAGTTTGAACTCGTTGTCCGGCTCGGGGCGCGGTTCCGACGTATTGGTATCGAGCAGTGCCGCGAGGTCGTCGCGGCCGAAGCTGTGCGACACGGCCCGTTCCTCGACACGGCGCCCCGCCAGGCGCAGGATGCCATGCGAGATGAGCGTCGTGAGACGGGCGATCGGATAGAGCAGCAGGTAGAAGAAATAGATCACCGGCGCCAGGGCACGGTAATAGAAATTGGGGTTGTTGCGGAAGATCGACTTGGGAAGGAACTCCGCAGCAAAGATGATGATGACGGTCGACACGGCCGTTTCGATGGCGACCGAACCGTTGCGGGCGATGCTTTCCCACCCCAGCGCATAGAAGATGCCGCGCAGCAGCAACGACATGTAAAGCGAATAGATGACCAGGGCAATGTTGTTGCCCACCAGTATCGTGGTGATATACTGCCCGGGGTGGCGGGAAAAAATCTCCGCGATATGGTCGAACATGCGGCTCTGTTTGCGGTCGATCTCCAGCTTCAGGCGGTTCTTGCTCGTAAAAGCGATCTCCATGCCCGAAAAAAATGCCGACAACAACAGCATTAAGATAATCAGTATGACCGAAGTAAGCATCGTCCTGTTTATTTTGGGTTACTCCCCCGCTTCGTCCGCATGTACGGCACGCCGGAGGGGCTGGATTTCACCGACCGGTTCGGCCGGGCGGAGCTCCTCCTCCCCGTCGGGGCGGACAGCTGGTGCAGCCAAAGGCGGCTCCTCGGAAAGCGGTGCCGCGGGCCGCGCCGCAACCGGAGCGGCAGGCCGGTCTGTCGCAGGGCGGGGCGAATCCGAAGTCCGGCCGGCAGGTTCGGCCACCGCCGTAGAGTCCGATTCGTTAGGTTTGACCTCGACCTCCATGCGCCCCTTCATACGGCGGAAGCGCCAGTCCTTGAACTCCTCGTCCGACTCGAAACCTTCGCCAATGAACACGTCGCGGCCATCGTTCTGCACGATTTTCGAATCGACGTTCGAATAGATTTTCTTGGTACGCGCGTTCCAGAACAACTGTTGCGTATAGAGTCTCTTGCCGTCCGATTTCTCTACCACGACATTTCCCCGCGCCTCCCACAGGTCGCGGGTCTCGTAATGGATCGCATAGTTGGCCGTCAGCACGGCATCGACCGACGAGAGCGAATCGTTCTTATAGGTCGTCATCTTCACCCCCTTGGGGAACTCGCGGTAAGGCTCGCGCGCCAGCGAATAACCTTCGAGCAGCGGGGTTTTGAAATGATACGAACGGCGGCCGTTCTGCGACATGACAACCGACAGGTTTTCGCTGTATTCGGTCATCATCATCTCTATCCGGGACTCCGATTCGGGTTCTTCTTCACGCTCGCAAGAGAATAGCAAGATAGCACTCCCCACAACGGAGAGTGCTACCATCACGTATCTTGCGATAAATCTGTCCATCAATTAGCGGGGACGCACAGTAGTCGACACACCGGCAGCCGTACCGCAGTTGACGGTATAGCGTGCGCCTTCCTGCAACTCGTTGAAGAAGCACTCCTCCGAAGTCGGGAAACGGCTGCGGAATGCGTTCATCGAGGTTTTGGCAGGTTCGCGGTATTCCGAATCGCTCGGCAGCAGCTCGACGGCCTTGGCCATCGTGTCGTAAGCTGCCCAGAAGGTAGCCGGCCCGGCGAAACCTTCACAATGAGCTGCCGAAATGCCGTAGCACTGAGCCAGTACGAAATACGGCACACCGTCCTCGGGGTTCAGATCGCGGGCCTGACGGGCAGCCGATGCGGCGCCCTGGATGTCGTTGGAAACCAAACCTACCAGCGCCATGCGCACCAGCAGCAGCTGACGCTCAGCGGGATCCGTCTCGACGGCAAGCGCCTCGTTGAGGTATTTCATGGCCTTGGTATAGTCGCCCTTGCTCTGGAACGCCTGCGCAAGGAACATCGCGGTTTCCGACGAAGGTTTCACCGTATAGTATTTCTCGGCAATCGAGAAATAGAAATCGCCGTCGCACTTGGCACGCGACATCAGGGCTACGGCCTGCGCCAGCAACGCCTCATCGTCGGGAGCAGCCTCCAGCTTGCCGCGGAACAGTTTTTCGAGGTTATCGCAGCTGGCCGCGCCGCTCAGGCCGAAAGCCGCGTCGAACTGCGACTTGTAATCGCCGGCCTCGGGGTTCTTCTCGAAGAACGGGGTCAGGCGGTCGTACTCGGCGATGATCTCATCGGGCATCACCTCGTCAGTATTCTTGTAATCCTCGCAGAGGTTCGAGAAATAAGCCACCACGGTCTCGGGGTCGGTGCTGTCACCGCCCTGCGCGATTGCCGCGCGGAATGCCTCGCGGATGCCCTTGCGGTCGTTGGGTTTGTAGCGCAGGAACTCGCGCGCCTTCTGGTCGAGGATAAAGGCCGTCTTGCCGGGCTTGACGTTATCGCCGAAATACTGGGCACGCATATCGTACATCAGCATCAGCGAGTCGATGAACATGTTCTTCTCCGCCACGCTCTTGGCACGGTTGATCTTGTTCTTATACACGACGGCACCGCGCTGGTAGATCGACTCCGCAGCATCGGGTATCTTGTCGATAAGCCCCTTGAGGTAGTGTGCAGCGGCATCGTAGTCACGGTTGTCGCACGATTCTTTCAGGAAATTACTGTTCAGAATGTTCTGTTCACGCTCTTCGGGAGTAGCGCCCCATTTCGCATATTGCGGGGCACTGAAATCCTGAGCCAAAGCCGCCGAAGCCAAAAACACCAAAGCGGCAGAAAGCAGAAATTTTACGTTTTTCATCGGTCAGAGATTAATTTTTGTATTTCTTATACTTATAATTGTTTTCGTCAGTTAAACTACCTCCGTGTCGGGGTCGCAAGTTACTACTAATTCCTCGGACGTGCAATTTTCCGGCTCAAAAACTAATCGTATTTCGGCCTGCGGAACCAGTATTCCCCGTTCTCGGCACCCGCAAAGAGCGAGAATCCGACCGAGAATTTGAAATACTGCTGCCGCACCAGTCCCAGGCGCTCGGAAAGGTTATAGCCGCGACGTCCGTATTCCACGCCCACGTCGATGGTCGAACTGCCGAGGAACTTCACAGGCACCCCTACACCCAACGTAACGGCGTATTCGCCGATTTTATTGCCGTCGTAGGTCTGGTTGTAGGTTCCGTAACGGAAACCCGCCCGGTAGGCCCAGCGTTTCATGAACCTGCGCACGTCGTAATAGTTCGGCGTATACTCCACGCCCATCTTCACCATGCTCGTATTGGTATAGGCCACTTCGTATGCAGATTTGTCCGGCCCGCTGATCCCGGTCATTTCGGTCGCCTTATTGCCGCCGGTCCAGTTCTGATAGACATAGTCAAGTCCGATCGTCCATTTCGAGGTCATATAATAAGCCCCCACCGAAAGCTGACGCGGCAAGGCAAGTGCCAAATGGGTCGTATCGCCCTTCACGGTCGAATTATACAGGTCGCCGATATAGATCCGCTTGGTCACATCGGGGTTCAGGTTGCCGCCGAAATCGTACGTAGCGCCGAACGTCAGCATGCGTTTCTGGTTCATGACAGCCTTCCAGAGGACGCCGACCTGGCCTTTGATGCTCGAAATACTGTAATTGTCGCTGCCGACCGTCGACGAAAAAGTTCCGTCGCCCGTGATCGGCGTCGGGGTCATCACGAAGCTGCGGTCGATGTCGCCCCAGTAATACTGCGCCGCGATACCCAACGAGAAATTCTTGAAAATCTCCCAGCCCAGGCCGACCTTGACCTCCGTCACGTCGCCTTCGCCCTGATAGACGTACTGCACGCGTCCCACATTGCCCCAAACCGGATCGTTCGGGTCGTAGTCCTGGGTATACTTGGTACGGTAGCCCACCGAGCTGTAAGGCGTGAGGCTGAACCCGAGCCCGAGTTTCTTGGCGACCGGCATCTGGAACGCGATATCGTGGAAATTGAACGTATTATAGGCCGTGTTTTTGGACACATTGTCCACCTTCTGCGAATTGTAGTAATTCTGTCCCTCGAGGCCGAAACTGAAGAGGAAGCTCTTTTGCGGGATGGTACTGTACGCTGCAGGGTTGAGCAGATTAATTTTACCCGGAGTACCCATGGCCACCCCGACGCCGCCCATCGAGCGCATCTGCGTCGTACCGGGCGTATTGATCTCGCCGACGCCGTACATCGTATAGGGAGAGAATGCGTTAATACTGCTTGTCTGGGCCGATACGGCATAAGGAAGCATCACGGCTGCCGCAACAACCAGCTTAATCAAGGTGTTCTTCACTTGCATTGTGCTCTAAAATTCTATTCAATCCGCAAAAGACCAGATTACAGTTTGCAAATATCGTATTTTTAATTCGTTTAACAAAGAATTTTGCATCCCCGCCGGTAAAAATTACGCACAGGCCGTCGATTTGTTCCCGCATGCGCACGACATAACCTTCGATTTCGAAGGCGATCCCGTTCATCACGCCCAACTCGATGGCCTCTTCGGTCGTGAGCCCCGAGAGTCCTTCATCCTCGGTCGCGGCACACAGCGGCAGCTTGGCCGTGTAATCGTGCAGCGCCCTGAAACGCGTCTTCACCCCCGGGGAGATGCAGCCGCCCCGGAACGTATTGTCAGCCGTCACCAGGTCGATGGTCACCGCCGTACCGAAATCGACGATCAGCACGTTCTCACCCGGATAGAGCACTGTCGCGCCGACGGCTGCGGCCAGTCTGTCGCGCCCCAGCGTCTCGGGCGTAAGGTATGCGTTGCCGATGGGCACGGGGGTCTGGGAGGTGAACTCCAGCAGATAATCCACCCGCCCGCGGAGCATCGCCGCCACGTCATCGACCTCGCCGCGCGTCGACGCCACCACGGCGCGCCGCACGGGCCATTCGGAGAGCAGTTCTTCGAGCATCGACGGGTGCAACCGCTCCGTGCAACGCTGCGCGACAAGTTCTCCCCTGTCGAAAACCGCAAGTTTTACCAGGGTGTTCCCGATATCTACGACTAAATTCAAAGCTGTTGCAGTGTTTTATACCCGTCCTCAATGTCTTTGACATTCCTAACGGTCATCGCCAGACGATTATTGTGCTGTTTGAGCACAAATCTGGCGGGATTTTGCGTCACCTTGCGAAGCAACTCCATAAAGGTATCGCTTTTGTAATAGGGCGAATTCTGCTCGCCGACGAAGTGGAGGATCATCAGCCCGTTCTTGACCTTCACCCGTTCGATGCCGAGGCGAATCGCCTCCCAGCGCAGGCGCACGACGTTGAGCAGTTCCTGCGCTTCGCGCGGCAGGGGGCCGAAACGGTCTGCCAGACGGCTCTCGAAGGCCTGCAACGCGGCTTCGTCCTTGGTCGAGTCGAGCTCGCGGTAAAGTTTCAGGCGTTCGGCCTGCTGCGCCACGTAGGCATCGGGCAACCCGGCCTCGACCTCTATTTCGATGTGCGCGTCATCCACGTAATGCATCTGCTCCACGACATCCTGCTCGGCGGCACCCAGACCCGCCACCTGCAAGCCTTCGGCCCGCAGCTCGGCGATCGCCTCGTTCATGATTTTCTGGTAGGTTTCGAAACCGATGTCGGCGATAAACCCGCTCTGCTCGGCACCCAGCAGGTTGCCCGCGCCGCGGATGTCGAGATCCTGCATCGCAATGTTGAACCCCGACCCCAGGTCGGAGAACTCCTCGATCGCCCGCAGGCGGCGCCGCGCATCGGACGACAGCATCTCCTCGGGCGGCGAGAGCAGGTAGCAGTAGGCTTTCTGGTTGCTGCGCCCCACGCGCCCGCGCAATTGATGCAAGTCGCTCAGGCCGAAGTTCTGGGCATTGTCGACGATGATCGTATTGGCATTGGGGATGTCGATGCCGTTCTCGATGATCGTGGTCGAAACGAGCACGTCGAACTCCCCGTAGATAAAATCCATAATCAGTTTTTCGAGCTTCTCGGCCGGCATCTTGCCGTGTCCGACGGCCACGCGGGCCTTGGGGCATACGCGCGTGATAAGCCCTTGGATGGACATCAGGTCTTCGACGCGGTTATGGACGAAATAGACCTGGCCGCCGCGTGCGAGCTCGGCCTCGACGGCGTCGCGGATGATCTCCTCGGAGAAGACATGCGACTCGGTGACGATCGGCTGGCGGTTGGGCGGCGGGGTCGAGATGACCGACAGGTCGCGCGAGCCCATGAGCGAAAATTGCAGCGTGCGCGGGATCGGCGTCGCCGTCAGGGTCAGCGTATCGACGTTGACGGCCATCTGCGTGAGTTTCTCCTTGGCCGCGACGCCGAACTTCTGTTCCTCGTCGATGATCAGCAGCCCCAGGTCGCGGAATTTGATCTGCCTGCCCAGTATCTTATGCGTGCCGATCAGAATGTCGATGCGTCCCGCCTCCAGGTCGGCGCGAATCTGGTTCACCTCCTTCGTGGTCTTGGTGCGGTTGAGATACTCGACCCGCACGGGGAAATTGCGCAGGCGTTCCGAGAAGGAGCGGTAGTGTTGCAGGGCGAGGATCGTCGTCGGCACCAGCACCGCCACCTGCTTGCCGTCCACGGCGGCCTTGAACGCCGCGCGGATCGCCACCTCGGTCTTGCCGAAGCCCACGTCGCCGCAGACCAGCCGGTCCATAGGCTGGTCGGACTCCATGTCCTTCTTGACGGCCGCGACGGTCGTCTGCTGGTCGGGGGTGTCCTCCCACTGGAACGACGCCTCCAGCTCGTGCTGCAGGTAACTGTCGGGCGTGAATGCGAACCCTTTGCTGGCCTTGCGCTTGGCGTAGAGGGCGATCAGCTCGCGCGAGATATCCTTGACGGCCTTCTTGGCGGCGTTCTTGAGTTTCTGCCATGCCCCGTTGCCGAGTTTATAGACCTTCGGCGGCTCCCCGTCGCCGGACTTGTAACGCGAAATGCGGTGGAGCGAATGGACGTTCACGAACAACACGTCGCCGTCCTTGTACACCAGCTTGATGGCCTCGTGCACCTTGCCGTTCTCGTTGATCTTCACCAGCCCGTCGAAACGCCCCACGCCGTGGTCGATATGCACCACGTAGTCGCCCGGGCGGAGCTGGTTCAGTTCGGCGACGGTCATCTGCTCGTCGCGCCGGATCTCGCCGTTGATGCGGTAACGCTGGTAACGGTCGAAAATCTGGTGGTCGGTATAGAGGCACAGTTTCAGGTCGTTGTCCACGAACCCCTCGTGCAGCGTAACGGAGAGCGACCGCACGGCGGCCTGCCCCCGGCCTATCTGGTGGAAGATGTTTTCGAGGCGTTCGACCTGCACCTTGTTCTCCGAGAGGATGTAGGTGGCATAGCCCCGCAGCGAATTGCGGATCATGTCGTCGGCCAGCATCTCGAAATTCTTGTTGAACTTGGGCTGCGGGGCCGTGTCGAACACCACGGCCACCGTGGCGGGGCGTTCCGGCAGGTTGTCGCGCAGCGCCACCACGCTGTTGCCGGCCATGTCGCGCAGCAGCACGTTGCGGCTGGTCAGCAGGCCGTCTATCCGCCCGGGCTCCTCCATGTCCGCGAGCACCTTGCGGCGCAGGTCGTTGACGCGGCGCAGCACATAGTCGACATCGTAGAACCAGCAGGTTGCCCCAGAACCTGCGAACTGCACGAACGACACCCGGGGTGCCTCGCCGGCATTGAGGTTGGGGACGATTTCCACCCGGTCGAGCTTGTCGGCCGAGAGCTGGCTCGAAATATTGAAACGGCGGATCGAGTCGACCTCGTCGCCGAAAAAGTCGATCCGGTAAGGCTTGCTTTCCGAATAGGAAAAAACATCGACGATACCACCGCGCACGGAGTACTGCCCCGGTTCGTAGACGAAATCGACGCGCGTGAAGTTCGCATCCGCAAGGGCGTCTTCCAGCACGGCGATCGAAATCTTGTCGCCGAGCTTCACGGCAATCGTGTCGCGCTGCAAGGTCGCGGCGTCGACGACCCGTTCGGCCAGCGCCTCAGGATAGGTGCAGACCACCAGGTATCCCTTCGTGAAGCCCCGCACGGCGTTCATCGCCGCGGTGCGCTGCACCACGCCCTGGGCATCCTCGGCGCCGTAGGCCGCCGAACGCTTGTAGGACGAGGGGAAGAAATAGACCTGCTTCTCGTCCAGCAGGTTGTAAAAATCGTTCAGCAGGTAGGCCGCGGCATCCCGGTCTTCGGCCACGAAGATATGCACGCCCCCCGTTTTCGCCACTGCCGCCGCCGCATAAAACGAAAGAGCACCGCCGACCAGCTCTTTCAGGTGGACGGTTGCGCTCTCCTTCTTATATTCGCGGCACAATTTCGGCAGGGCCTTCGACCCGGCGGCGAACTGCGCCAGCTGCTCGCTGGCAGTCATAGCGTCACTTGTTAATCAGGTCGTTATCCTTGTCATCGTGGTAATGCACCTCGACGATGCCGAGGCTCTGGTCTTCGACGACACGCAGGCGGAGTTTGTATTTCCACTCCCAGCGGCGGCGCAGCGACCAGATGCCCTTCC
>ENA-ORTV01003256-ORTV01003256.1-human-gut-metagenome-genome-assembly--contig:-NODE-3256-length-13892-cov-2.810364_pt1 | contig 13892 bp, 10 predicted proteins | sample MGYA00241915_ERZ509194 | MGnify/ENA primary metagenome ERZ509194 (study PRJEB26280, sample SAMEA2338810) | human gut metagenome | biome: human gut; feature: human-associated habitat; material: faeces... | reverse complement strand
GTGCCAGCAGCGCCTCGATGCGCGCTGCATAATTGCCCGTCTTCCGGTGTCCCGGCAGGGCAAGGCGGACCGGATACTTTCTGGCCAGGCGCAGGCTGTCGAGATAATCGCCCAGCGAATCCTCCGATTCCAGCCAGGAAGTAATATTCGGCGATATATCAAACAAGATATGATCGCCCGTGAACATGATGCCCTGCTTCTTTGCCCAGAACATCGCATTGCCCGGCGTATGCCCCGGCACGGAGATCATTTCCAGCGTGTAATCTCCTACCGTGTATTTCCAGCCTGCCTCAATCGGAACAAAACGGTCATCAACCTGATCCAGCTTATAGCGGACTGCCGGATTGAGCGCCTGCGTTTTCTTCATTTCATCCTCCGGAAATCCACCGGCACGGAATTGCGCCGCCAGCCTAAGCTGGCGCTCCGGTGTAAAACCGTCCTTTAAGATCGCCAGATCGATCCCGCTGATATAGATGCGGCTGTCCGCCCCTGCCGCCTCCCTGGCAAGTCCTGTGTGATCCGAGTGCAGGTGTGTCAGAAGAATATCCAACTGATCCGGGCTGCTGCCAAGCGCCCGAAGCCCTGCAAACAGCGCCTCCCGGCATTCCTCGCGCCGAAATCCGGTGTCAATCAGAAGATCACGCTCGTTTTCTTTTCCCTTGATCAGGTAACTGTTGAGTTCCCGCAAAGGATTCTGCGGCAATTCCACACCGATCCGCCAGATTCCATCTGCCACCTGTTCTACAAGGGCTTCCCTCTTCTCTATGTTCTTTGTGATTTCTTCTCTTTTATTTTCTTTAAGCATATTTTTCCTTATTGAATCTATTGAATCTTCTCAGCCTTCTGCTTTCTCTTCTCTATGAGCCATCGTCCGGAACAGATGTGCACAAATCAAAATCGCCACCACAATCGACAGATAATCAGCCGCCGGCTGTGCATAGATAACTCCATCCAGGCCAAACATCGCATTCAGCACGAAAATCAGCGGAATAAAAATCAGTCCCTGGCGGCAGATCGTAAGAATCAGCGACGGAAGCGCTTTTCCCATTCCCTGGATCGTATTGATGCAGAGGAATAAGATACCAAGGAATGGCGCAGAAAGCTGGAGGGCAACCACCATCTGAATACCATACTGGACAACTTCCGCATCATTAATAAACATCTGAATCATTGTCTTTCTTGCGACAATCATAAACAATGTCAGGATCGTTCCCATAATAATCGATACAAATCCTGTAAATTTGAATACCGACATCAGGCGTTTCTTGTTGCGCGCTCCATAATTATAACCGATCAGCGGCTGGATTCCCACGCAGAGACCAATCTGCAGCAGGACAACAAGCATATTGGATTTCATCGCAACCCCCATCGCCGCTACCGGTGTGTCACCGTAACCGACCAGCGCCTGGTTCAGGATAATATTGGCAAAGCTCATCAGGATGTTATTTAAGGATGCCGGAATACCGATCCCTGCCACGCCGGAAACGATTCCATCTCCCATCTTAAAATCACGGAAATGAATCGACAGTGTCGATTTTCCCCGTAGATAATAAGCAATATAGTAAAGACAGGCCGCAATATTGCCGATAATCGTCGCAAGCGCTGCACCGGTCACTCCCCAGCCAAGCACCAGGATCATGATCGGATCCAAAATAATATTTACTATGGTACCTAACAGGTTTCCGACCATCGATTCCCTCGATGCGCCTTCTCCCCGCAGAATATTCGCAAATGCAGTTGAAAACATAATAAACGGCGCGCCGATTGCAATAATCGCCAGGTACTGTCTCGCAAAACCGATCGTATTTACACTGGCACCGATGAGATGCAGAATGGTTTCCATTCCAAGTACAGACAGGATAGCCACTATCACGCCCAGCCCCAGGGATCCATAGCAGCAGAATGAACTGATATGACATGCCCGATCTTTATGGCGTTCTCCCAGTGCTCTCGATATCGCTGAGCTGCCGCCGATACCGAACAGATGGCCTAATGCCATAAAAATCATAAAGACCGGCGTTGCCAGCGAAACTGCCGCCACCTGCAGCGGATCCTTCGTCTGACCGATGAAAAATGTATCCGCCATGTTATAGATAACAACCACCAGCATGGAAATCATGGTCGGGACCGCCATGGTTGCGACCGCCTTCGGTACGGGTGTTTTTTCAAATAAATCCGTATTTGTTTTCATTTATCGTAACTCCTCTCTTTCTATATTTGTTGTATTCTTTACAGTCACAGTCAATGAAAAAGAATGTGCATTGGCACGTTAGTGCCTTTTTGTGTAATAGGGGATTCCAGGGAATTTCCTATTACATAAAAATACAGGCACTTCTGCCTGCTGTGTAAAAGACCAACTCTTTATAAACACTTAATTTTATCATAAACACCTATTTTGTCAACTATTTCCGTATTAAACCTATCTTAAACTCATCTTAAAACCCAGCTTAAAAATTGTCTTTTGGAATTGTCTTTGGAAGTTGCAAAAAAGCGCTTTCTGGGATATGATGGAAACTAGAAAATTATGAATTTCATACCGATGGAGGATTTTTACTATGTCTAACAATTACGCAGGCAAATTTGTAAGTGCTGAGACCGCCGTCAAGGCCGTTCAACCGGGTGACTGGGTGGATTATGGCTTTGGCGCTGGATTTCCGGAGCTTCTCGACCGTGCGCTGGCAGCACGCAAGGATGAGCTGACCGATGTCAAGATCCGCGGTGGTTTAGTCATCCGCCCGCGCATCGAGGTTGTCGAAAGCGACCCGGAGCAGAAAGCATTCAGCTACTACAGCTGGCACATCGGCGATTATGAGCGCAAGCTGCAAACCCGTGGGCTCTGCAAGTTTATGCCGATGATGCTGCGTTCCCTGCCGGAAATGTACCGCCACCACATTCGCGTGGATGTTGCCTTTGTACCGGTTTCCAGACCAGATGCGGACGGCTGCTGCGGACTGGGTATTTCCAACTATGCATGGCGCACCATCTTTGAGAATGCGCGCACCGTCATCTTCGAGATCAATGAGCGCCTCCCGCGCTTACAGGGCGTCAATGGTTCCCACCGTGTCCACCTCTCAGAGGCAGATTTCATCGTCGAGGGCGAGCATGAGCCGCTTCCGATCCGCACCTACCGCGATCCGAGCACCGTTGATATTGAGATTGCCAAACGTGTCGTTGAGGAGATCCCGGACGGCGCTGTCCTTTCCCTGGGCGTCGGCGGCGTTCCGTTTACCGTTGCCAATATGCTGGCACAGTCCGACAAAACCGACCTCGGCTGCCACCGGCACCATCAGCGATGCTTTTTTAGCCCTCTATAAGGCTGGCAAGCTGACCAACAAGAAGAAGGAAATTGACAACGGTTATTCTACCTGGAACCTTGCCATGGGCTCTCAGGAATTATATGACTGGCTGGATAATGAGCCGCAGCTCTTCCATCCGGCTGACGTCGATTACGTCCACTCCCCGTACCGCATCGGTGAGATGAAAAATGTCATCAGCATCAACGGTGGTGTCGAGCTGGATCTGATGGGACAGGAAAATGCCGAGTCTGCCGGCACCCGACAGCTCTCCGGTATCGGCGGACAGATGGATTTCCTGGAGGGCGCATTCCGCTCCGAGGGAGGCAAGGGCTTTATCTGCCTTGCTTCCACCCACAAGAAAAAAGATGGCTCCTTAAAATCCAACATCGTACCGTTCATTCCGGGCGGCAGCACCGTATCTGCACCGCGTACCATGATTCAGTACGTGGCGACCGAGTACGGTATCGCAAAACTGACCGGGCTTACCTTAAAAGAACGAGCGGATGCCATGATCGCCATCGCACACCCGGATTTCCGTGATGAGCTGCGCCGGTATGCGGAGGAGAATTTTAAATAAAAATTGGAAAGATACATCGGAACCGAAACATCAACATTCCATGTTATCTTTGATTATTTGAAAACCAGAATTTTCAACATAGAAAAGCCGTAACCTTATACTTTCGCTCATGAGTTTAATCCCATGGGCGGGTATGTCTGGTTACGGCTTTTTATTTTTTATGCCTCTTTCTTCGCCCCTATAACAACCACAACCACCATAAACCGGCAGACCAGAATAATCATAGACGCAAAGAGCTGCCACAGCGCGATATGCAGAATCAGGCTGACTGCGTACCCACACAGTGCTGCTCCCATTACCATAGCATATCCACAGCACAGTTCGGAGTGATACGAATGTCTGGGCGAACCTGCGGTGTAGCTTTCCATCAGTCCATAGAGCACCACATATTCCAGCATACACGGAATCAGCGACCAGATGGTTCCGTCCGGCCGCCTCCAGAACATGGACAGGAAGCTAGAAAAAGCAGTCACCAGCACAAGCGCCGCCCCTGCTGCCCGGTACACTCTCATCTCTTTTGCATCCATCTGGAAAAATCCCGCCTGCCGCTCTTTCTGGAGAATCCCGATATATAAAATCAGAAACCCGATGCAGGGCGGCAGCAGCATCACATGGAACAGATTAATATGAATCGAAGCAAGAATCAGACCGGCTAAAATCTTATGATCTCCCGTTTTCACTTAAATGCCTCCTCTTTCAGCAGATATTTCCACACATCAATAAAGCGAAGCTCCCTTCTCTTCCTGTATTCATTTTCAAATGAAAGAACCTGCTCCCCGCCATCTTTGCCGATATATGAAAGCACTGCAACTCCTGAATGAAATACCTGCGGCGACTGGTCTTCCTCTTTGCCAATCCAATGGCTCTGGAACGTCAGCACATCACCCGTTTTTACTGTCAGCCGTTTCGGCTCTTCCCCTTCTTTTTGGGCTGGGATAGGCTCTCCATTTAAGGTCATCGAAAAATTTTCCATCTCCCCGGCTGACGCAATGCAGCCTTTTACTTCGATGGTTCCATCTTTCTGAACGGTGTAAACCTGTGTGGCCGTTCCATCTGAATTGGCGCTGGAACTTGGATTTTCCAGGGCGCTCCCGCCCTCCGGATTTGCAATCAGTACCAGATTACCAATTTTTACGTCCGCTGTGTTTCCATCTGAATAGAGCACCTGCGCCCGCGTCAGGATTCTCCACTGACTGATCCCGTTATGCTGCGGATCTTCAATCGAAAGCGTAGCATCCAGGCGATGAAGCGCATACTGTCCCGCTGACTGGACTGTCTCCCGCATTTCCTGCATTTGAAGTTCAGGCAACTCTGAAAAACGAATTTCTCTCACACAGATCTCATCCGTCACATCCGTCAGATAGGCAAAATTTACCTGTGTATACCATACATCCGAAGTTTCATCTGTCTCATCCACACTTTCTTCCCCCAGTGCATACAAAGATACTGTATTCTCCAATTCCATATTCGCATTCAGGTCTTTCACACCTTCGTCTAAAACTCCAACTTTCACATCGGAATCGGTACTTTCTTCTTCAAGCGCCTCACTTGACACAGATGAAACGATTCCATCCTCCGAAGTTTCTACTCCGTCCAGCCCACAGCCCAGATAAGCCGACTGGCTGTAGTGCAGAAACAGCGGTTCTTTCAGCCGGAACGTATACTGGGCGATCAGACCCGCCAGCAGACAAATAAGCGCCAGCACCAGCCAGATACGCACGATCATCCGCTCCGGGTGTTTCCGAACTGTTTTTGCCTGTTCTTTTACTTCCATGAGTTCCCCGCTTTTCTCATTTTTCTCTATCATAAAAAGGCCACCCACCTGTCTGTATAAGTTGTTCTCTTTGCAACATTATACCTTTTTACAGGTGGGTAGTCTTTTCTATTTTCTTACAATTTATAGCCTTCTTTTTGAAAATTGCAAAAGCACGCAATTCGTAGCAATTTGGCATCCGCATTCACTGCCTTAACTTCTCGCCTGTCCCATCGATAACATTCGCAGCGCTTTGTTCAATTCAAGCACAGCCTATAACCATATCGATCCGAAAGACCTTCCAGAAAGAGAAAGCCGCCGCTGACAGCCTTGATGAATCGGTATCGATCCACTCAGCCGCCTGCGGCGGTTTTCTGCTTATTTATATAAGAATATCATATTTTTGACCGAAACGGTAAGCGCTTCTTTTATTTTCGGCATTTCGCGCATAGGCAGGCGATTCTGTTTTGTCTATATTTTACAACCAAATCGCAGACAATTCTGGGCTCAATCCAATCCCCATCCAAGCCTTCCAATCAGCTTTATGCACTCTCATAGCCATTTACGCACCTACATTACATCTGCCATTATTCAGCTTCTGCCGCTCTCGCCTCCACTTCTCTCTTCTGTACATCGCCCGGAGCCTGCTCGTAGCGGCTGAACTCATAGGAGAATTCACCGATACCGCCGGTCATGGAACGAAGGTCGGTGTTATAACCAAACAGCTCGGACATCGGGATATCTGCCTCAATGATCTGTTTGCCGTGATGGTTGGAGTTCATACCGAGAACACGACCTCTTCTGCGGTTCAGATCGCCCATAACGTCGCCGGTGAATTTATCCGGAACGGTTACTTTCAGAGATGCGATCGGCTCAAGGAGAACTGGATTCGCTTCCATGAACGCTTTCTTGAATGCCAGAGTCGCTGCCATCTTGAATGCCATCTCGGAGGAATCAACCGGATGATAGGAACCATCTAACAGGGTTGCTTTCACACCGACAACCGGATATCCAGCCAACGGACCCTTCTGTACGCATTCCTGAACACCTTTCTCAACTGCCGGGAAGTAGTTCTTTGGAACGGCGCCGCCAAATACCTTCTCTTCGAATACATATGGTGTCTCCAGATCGCCGGACGGCTCGAAGGACATCTTAACATCGCCGTACTGTCCATGTCCACCAGACTGTTTCTTATATTTGCCCTGTGCTTCTACTTTCTTGCGAAGTATCTCGCGGAATGCAAATTTCGGTTTGCTGAGCACAATGTCTACTTTATATCTTGCCTGCAGCTTGCTGACAACGACTTCGAGCTGCTGCTCGCCGATGCCGTAAAGTAAGGTCTGACGGTTCTCGGTATCGCTGACGCTTCTGAGTGTCAGATCTTCGTCCATCATCTTCGCCAGTGCACTGGAGATCTTGTCCTCATCGCCTTTGGTCTTAGCTGCGTATGCCATGTAGGTATACGGGGTAGAAATCTTCGGTTTGTGGTATACAATCGGAGCCGTGCGGACTGCGATGGTATCGCCGGTCTGAGTAACGTTTAATTTGGCAACCGCGCCGATATCGCCCGCCTTTAATTCCGGAACCTCGATGACATCCTTGCCGCGGAGAACATATACTTTCTGAACTTTCTCTTCAGCGTCTTTGTTTACATTGTAGATAACGGTATCTGGTTTTAAGGTACCGGTACAAACCTTCATCAGGGAGTATTTGCCGATGAACGGGTCAACCACAGTCTTGAAAACACGTGCCGACAGGGATACATCGTCATTATATTTAGCGGTAAAGCGCTCTGCGGTCGATACATCGACACCGACACACTCGAACTTGTCCGGTGACGGGAAGTATTTATCGATCGCCTGCAGCAAATATGCGAAGCCCTGTGCATTGATGCCGGAACCCATCATAACCGGAACGATGTTGCCCTCACTTACGTGCTCGCGCAGCGCCTGTGCGATCTCTTCCTGTGTAAATTCTTCACCGGAGAAATAGCGCTCCATATATTCTTCACTCGTCTCTGCCACTGCCTCGATCAGCGCATCACGGATGATGCCGAGGTTCTTCTTGGTGTACTCCGGAATCTCGCATTTCTCATATTCGCTTAAATGAGTGAAACGGCGGCCTTCCATCTTTACCGCATTGACAAAGCCGACAAATTTTTCATTTTCACGGATCGGCACCTGGAACGGCGCGATCTTACGGCCAAACTGTTTCTCCAGTTTTAAGATCAGCTCACGGAAGCTTGCCTGATCGTCATCCATGTTGGTAACGAAGAACAGGCGCGGCAGGTTGTACTCTTCACAGAGTTCCCATGCCTTCTCGGTTCCGACTTCGATGCCAGCCTTGCAGTTTACAACGATGATTGCTGCATCTGCTACACTGATAGCTTCCTCTACTTCTCCCACAAAATCAAAATAGCCAGGGGTATCTAACAGGTTAATCTTGATCGGTCCATCTTCTCCCTGATACTCCAACGGAATCAGCGTGGTGGAGATAGAGAACTGTCTCTTGATTTCTTCTTTATCATAATCGCTGATGGTGGTTCCTTCCGGAACTTTTCCCATTCTCTTGGTAGTACCTGTTACCAGTGCCAGCGCCTCTGCTACCGTTGTCTTGCCGGCACCGCCGTGCCCCAGTAACACCACATTGCGGATTTGTTTTGTCCCATACACGTTCATAGTTAAGTCCTCCCGTCTATTTATTTTGATGTTTTCTTCTTGTATTTTAACCTCTGTTCATATTGTACAAGAAAATAGAGAAAATTTCAAGCAAAACAACACCTTTATACAAAATTTATTCGTTTTATTTTGAAAAGCATTGAAAATGCGACAATTTCCCTGTTCAAAGGCGGTGAAATCAATCGCATTTTCGCAAATTTAGTAATAAACAGATGTAAAAAATTTTCTTTTTCACTTCAACGCGTAAAATCGTTGACAAGTGACTTGTTCTATTCTACAATAATTTCTAGTTTCATTTTTTTTACTATACTACTTATGAAAGAGAGCGTAATTGCTATGAATACACCGATTAATCATCTTACCGCCGGTTTCATCGGACTCGGTCTGATCGGCGGCTCTATCGCCAGAGGTTTGAAACGCAGCGCCCCGGATATTCAGATCATGGCTTATATGCGGACCCGCGAAAAATTGGAACAGGCACATGCAGACGGCATTGTTGACCTGATTCTGGACGGCGTGGACGAGCATTTAAGCGAGTGCGACATCATTTTCCTGTGCACACCGGTTGAATTTAATGAATCCTATCTGCGCCAGATCCGGCCGTTCTTAAAGGAAGGCGCGGTTGTAACTGACGTCGGAAGCACCAAGACCAGCATTCATGAGACCGTTGCCGCGCTTGGCATGGAAAGCTGCTTCGTCGGCGGACACCCGATGGCTGGCTCGGAAAAGACCGGCTACGAGAGTTCAACCGACCATTTGCTGGAAAATGCGTACTATATCATTACCCCGACGCCGCACACGCCGGCTTCCTACACTGACCGTATGGTGGATGTGGCAAATGCGATCGGTGCGCTGCCCCTTGTGCTGGATTATCATCGTCATGATTTCATTGTCGCGGCGATCAGCCATCTGCCGCACCTCATCGCCTCCAGCCTGGTCAACCTGGTACACGACTGCGACAGCGAGGATCAGATGATGAAACGGCTGGCTGCCGGAGGTTTCAAGGATATCACCCGTATTGCCTCCTCTTCTCCGGTCATGTGGGAACAGATCTGCATGACGAACACAGGCAATATCACTGAGGTGCTGGATCGCTACATTGATTCCCTGACGACATTGCGGGAAGAACTGTCCGACCACCAGTCTAGAGCCATCTACCAGCTGTTTGAGTCCTCCCGAGACTACCGGAATTCGTTTGCAGAAACTCCAAAAGGATCGATACAGCCGGAATACGCCTTCTCCGCCGATGTGGTGGACGAGCCGGGTGCTATCTCCATCATTTCCTCGATCCTCTCCGGTAAAGGAATCAGTATCAAAAATATCGGCATCAGCCACAACCGTGAGCATGGCGAGGGCGCGCTGCGGATCAGCTTCTACGACAAGGCTTCGATGGAAGCGGCATGGGCGCGTTTGAAGAAATACAATTACACGCTGTTCGCGTAGACTGCAATGTATGTTTCAAACTTAACTTTCAACATTAATGTTTAGGCAGGTACAACTATGAACTCAATGAAATTTACCCATACATCTTCTCTCCGGGGCGAACTGACCGTTCCGGGAGACAAGTCCATCTCCCACCGCAGCGTCATGTTCGGCGCTCTTGCGGACGGACTGACCGAAATCCACGGCTTCCTGCAGGGCGCAGACTGTCTCTCCACGATCTCCTGTTTTTCCAAAATGGGAATCTCGATCGAAAATCAGGGCGAGACCGTTCTCGTCCACGGACGTGGACTGCACGGGCTTTCGGCTCCGTCCGCCGTTCTCGACTGCGGAAACAGCGGAACAACGGCACGCCTGATCTCCGGCATTCTCTCGGCCCAGAAATTTGACACAACACTGACCGGCGACGCTTCCATCCAGAAACGCCCGATGAAGCGCATCATCGATCCTCTCTCCCAGATGGGCGCAAAGATCGAGAGTGTCAATGGAAATGGCTGCGCGCCGCTCCATATCACCGGCTCACCGCTGCACGGCATCCATTATAATTCTCCGGTTGCCTCCGCCCAGGTCAAATCCTCGATTCTGCTGGCAGGTCTGTATGCCGACGGAGAAACCCGCGTGACCGAACCGTACATCTCCCGCGATCACAGTGAACGGATGCTGTCCGCATTCGGCGCAGACATCCACACAGAAGGAACCACCGCGATTTTACAGCCGGCAAAACAGCTCTATGGACAGAAAATTCAGGTTCCGGGCGATATCTCCTCCGCTGCCTTTTTTATCGCAGCCGGACTCATCGTACCGGATTCAGAAATCTTAATTAAAAATGTCGGTATCAACCCGACCCGCGACGGCATCCTGCGCGTCTGCAAGGCGATGAACGCGGACGTCGAACTTCTCAATGTAAACACCGCCTCCGGCGAACCGACCGCCGACCTGCTCGTCCGCTCCGGTAAGCTGACTGGAACCGCGATCGAGGGTGCGATCATCCCGACTCTCATCGACGAGCTTCCGGTGATCGCTGCGATGGCGTGCTATGCCGAGGGAACCACCGTCATACGCGATGCCGCGGAACTGAAGGTAAAAGAGTCAAACCGCATTGCTGTCATGGTAGAGAATTTAACTGCTATGGGCGCGGATGTGACCGAGACCGAGGATGGCATGATCATCCACGGCGGCAAGCCGCTGCACGGTGCTGTGATCGACAGCAAGAAGGATCACCGCATCGCCATGACCTTCGCCGTTGCCGCACTCGGCGCTTCCGGCGAGACCGAAATTCTGGATGCAGACTGCGTGAACATCTCCTATCCGGGATTCTATGGGGATCTGGAACGGCTGTGTAAATAAATTCTGAACAAATAAACTCATCTGGGCAGAAACACATTTCACGATAAAACAAATGTGCTTCTACCCATTTTTTATATTTTCCTTTACTTTTTTGTAAAAATGGATACAATATAATCTATCAAGCATTGAATGATGCTCACGCATACACACGATTGAATCACAGAAAGGAACGACCCATATGCAGGCACTCGGAACCCAGAAAAAACAGGGAAGTATCGTCGAGGCGATCAGTCAGGCGATCCTTAGCGGTCAGATTCCCGCCGGAACTGAAATGACACAAAAAGAGCTGGCAGAAAGTCTCGGCGTCTCGCGGATGCCCGTGCGCGAAGCTCTGATCCTGCTGGAATACCAGGGACTTATCCACCGGCTTCCCAATAATCATGTACAGGTAGCAGATTTAACGGAAGATTATCTCACACATCTCTTCTCTCTCTGTGCCGGACTGGAAGCTGACCTTCTCATGCGCCAGCCAGAGATAATTAAAAACAACGACGTCACTCCTCAAAGCCTGCTCGGATCCAACGATGCAGAGCTTACTTTCCACCATACACTGACCTCCCGATGCCCGTATCCGCTTCAGAAAAAAACATTAGAGACGATGGTTCAGATTTATATTCCATATGCGCTTGAAAGCCCGGTATATGATCGAACTGCGGGTATGACACGTATCAACGAAATCAAGAAAGCGCTTTCTGATAAACTCCCGACGCACGGGGTTCCAGATAGTTTCTCTCATGAACCATCTGACCAATCCTTATCGTCAGCCGTCTCCCCTGCATCGTCCATCCCTGCCCTTCTCGACACTTATTTTAAGGCGCTCTGCGATGCCGCCATCCATGAAAGGAGGTCTCTCATATGCTCGGATTAAAACCGATTCAGCTTCTCCCGGCACGGGAACGTGTTGCCTCGGCACTCCGCAAGGCGATCCTGACCCGCCAAATCTCAGAAGGAGAAGTATTGACCCTCGATAACACCGCCAAAGAACTGGGCATCTCAATCACCCCGGTCCGCGAAGCGTTTCAGATTCTCGCCCGCGACGGTCTGATTGAGCTTAAACAAAATAAAGGCGCCGTCGTGCTCGGCATTAATGAACATACCTTGCGGGAACATTATCAGATCCGTGCCGTTTTGGAGGGTGCTGCCTGTGCGTTCTGCTGTGAGACAAACGCGGACCTGACCGGTATCCAGAATTGTCTCGACACCGCTGCCGAGGCACTAGCCCATCAGGACTCCAGCCATTATGCCGATTTAAACCAGTCTTTCCACTACGAGATCTGGAAAGCATCCGGCAATACAAAGCTTAATAATCTTCTCGGCGGACTCTGGAACGGTCTTTCGATCGGTCTCCAGTCAACGGAGCTTGAATATGCCACCGTTTCGCACCGGGAACATCTCCAGATTTTTGAATCTCTCCAAAAACGCGATGCCGATGAGGCGCGCCGACGCATGGAAGAACATATTTACCGAAGTATGCGCGACATTTTAACACGTTATCAATAAACCTCATTCCAAACATCCGTCATTATTGATAAAAAATCTTATTTTTATTTTCACAAAGCGCCGAATCTGTCAAAAGCATCTTGACAGGTCCGGTATTTTATTTTATACTCAGCTTAACAAATGGATACATTATCATTTATATTTTATCTTATTAGTTTATATGTATCCACACAGGGGTTAATTCTATATGAAAAGAGGTGTAGCTGTATGAATCCATCCACCATTACCCTGCTGTTTCTTCTCTTTGCGATCCTCATGTTCGTAACCGAGAAGCTTCCGCTGGGACTTACCTCCATGATTGTCTGTTGCGGCCTCGTCGTGACAGGCGTGCTGGATGTCAAGACCGCCTTTGCAGGGTTCATTGATTCCAATGTCATTCTCTTTGTCGCCATGTTCATCGTCGGCGGTGCACTGTTTGAGACAGGAATGGCAGGTCGAATCGGAAGCATTGTCACACGGTTTGCCAGGGGCGAACGCACGCTGATTGCCGCCATTATGATCATCGTCGGCTCCATGAGCGGAGTCCTTTCCAACACAGGAACCGCCGCCGTTCTGATTCCAGTTGTGACGGGAATCGCCGCCAAATCCGGATATTCCCGCTCCCGGCTTCTGATGCCGTTAGTCTTCGCCGCTGCGATGGGAGGAAACCTCTCCCTCATCGGCGCACCGGGGAACCTGATCGCCCAGAGCGGACTCCAGGAAATCGGCTTATCGTTCGGATTTTTCGAATATGCCATCGTCGGACTGCCGATTCTGATTGCCGGAATCCTGTTTTACATAACCATCGGATTTTCACTTCTTCCGAACCATCCGGCTCCTGCCAAAGAAACGGTCTGTCCTATGCCGGAGGAAGCTATCGCTGCGGAACATGTATCAGCCTGGAAACAAATTGTCTCTCTGGTTGTACTGATTCTGACCCTGCTCGCGATGATATTTGAAAAGCAAATCGGCGTAAAGCTCTGCGTCTCCGGCGGTATCGGCGCGCTCGTCCTGATACTGACCGGCGTTATCTCAGAGGAAAATGCTCTTAAAGCTATTGATTTGCGGACCATCTTCCTCTTTGGCGGTACCCTTTCCCTCGCGGCAGCACTCGCTGAAACAGGGGCTGGTGAACTCATCGCCCACTCGGTGATTCGGGCACTCGGCAACCAGCCGTCCCCGTACCTTTTGACCTTCACCGTTTTTATTCTCTGCTGTGCACTGACAAACTTCATGTCCAACACAGCCACCACGGCACTGATGGTGCCTATCTGCCTCTCTATCGCGCAGGGAATGGGGGCTGACCCGCGGGCTGTCCTGAT
>ENA-ORTV01003252-ORTV01003252.1-human-gut-metagenome-genome-assembly--contig:-NODE-3252-length-13911-cov-6.534209_pt1 | contig 13911 bp, 9 predicted proteins | sample MGYA00241915_ERZ509194 | MGnify/ENA primary metagenome ERZ509194 (study PRJEB26280, sample SAMEA2338810) | human gut metagenome | biome: human gut; feature: human-associated habitat; material: faeces... | reverse complement strand
ATCGAAGCCCCTTCGATACATTTTCCTTCCCACGGATACACGGGATACAGGATAGAGGAATCCGTTACCTGTACCCAGTCTTCCCGGTTGAAATTGGTATTGCCCGGAGCAACAGCTACTCCCTGCATCTGGATGTCGTAGTTTTTATCGCGGGTTGCAAAATAGAGGAAATAGCGTCCTTTGAACTCACACACTTCCGCATCTATGGCACGCCCACAAGTCCAATCTCCGGCCGGGTGGAAAATCGGATTCGTCGGATTCCTTCTGAAATGAATGCCGTCATCCGATATGGCATGGCAGATGGCATCTTTCTTCCCATTCCCGTATGTCTGATAAAACAAATGCACCTTTCCATCCTTCACCAACGCACCGGGTGCACAAAGTCCTTTCTTCTCATAATCAGCTTCGGGAGCAGGCGTGATCTCGCCCACCTTCGTCCAGTTCATCAAATCCTCACTCTCCGCAATCCCAATATTCCATCCGGAATCAGGTTCCCCCTTCATCGGCGGAATGGAATGGTACATCAAATAGCGCCCCTTAAAATTAACCACATGCGGATCTTTCGAATAAGGAACCCCGACACGGGAGGTATCGCCGTATAACATGAGGGGACGAGCAGAAGAGCCCTGTGATAAAATTAACTGAAAGTTTCCCCATAACAATAGAATAATCAAAACAAGTTGCTTCATAAATACTATCTGATCTTTTTTAATTGACAAATGTAACTAATATTCTTCTAAATAAATTCGTAAATCGGATTTACAATAAATGATACAGCCTATCCTTCTATCCTTTTGCCATTAAACAGGGAAACAAAGGGCAAGCCATATACATTATTTATTTCAAGTAAGGTTTACCATCCTTCCATAAAACTTCTTGCTGTGTAATATACCAAGTCTTACCATGATCATTATTACCTTGATAGAACAAATAAGTCCGTCCGTCAAGATCGGTAAAAAGGTGAGGATGACCAGATTCACTTGAATTCCATTCTCCCGGTTTTCCATTTCGTAAAAAAGGTTCTTCCGACAGACGTTTCCAGTTCAAACCATCTTCACTGACAGCAACCCCGATCTGCTGAGGAGCATTATTATAAGCTCCGGCATAAAACATATACAGTTTATTATCCTTCTTAACAATCGAGGCACCTTCAATACATTCTCCCTCCCAATCACACTCTGGATACAAGATCGATTTATCACAAGCTTGTGTCCAGTCTTCCCTGTTAAAATCAGTATTCAAAGAAGCTGTTGCCACTCCTTGCATTTGTATTTTAAAATCCTTGTCACGAGTTGCAAAATAAAGAAAATACTTTCCATTGAATTCACAAACTTCAGCATCAATAGCCCGTCCACAGTTCCAATCACCCGTCGGATGAAAAACCGGATTACTCGGGTCGCGATCAAAGTGGATACCATCAGTTGACACAGCATGACAGATTGCATCATTTTTTCCATTTCCATAGGTTTGATAAAACAAATGAATTTTACCATCCCGAACTAAAGCACCAGGTGCACAAAGCCCATTCTTTTCATAAACGGCATTCTTTTCCGGCGTTATTTCACCGACTTTCGACCAATTAACCAAATCTTTACTGGATGCGATGCCAATGTTAGCACCAGAACCAGATACATCCAACCTCGGTGGAAGCGTATAATACATCAAATAACGTCCCTGAAAATTCACGACATGCGGATCTTTTGAAAAAGGAACTCCACGACGAGAAGTATCTTCATACATCATCCTCGGTTGCTGGGGTTTACCCAGCAACGAGAAAAACAAACAAGTCAATAATAAAACATATACTCTCATTTTTATTGATTCTAAATGATTAATTGCCATAACCAGGATTCTGGGTAAATTCCTCCGGATTCGAAACATTTGTCAACTGATCACGCGGTATCGGGCGTAATACATGATAATCTTTAAATTTCCCTGCAGTCATAGGACTGATTTCAGGATCATTCATACGCTCCATCAATTTGTCCGTCCGTTTCAAATCATACCAACGATGCATTTCTCCCATCAATTCACGAGCTCTTTCATCCAAAATAAAGTCAATCGTCACATCGGAAGACTTAATCTCCATCTCCGCTTCATGCCCAGGTACAGCGGCACGGCGACGAACTACATTAATATATTCAGCTGCTTTCTGAGCATTTCCAGACAGGAATGCAGCTTCAGCAGCCAACAAATATGTATCAGCCAAACGATAAACAAAAACATTACGCGATCCGGCTGTCCAGTTAACTTCTGGACGCAGGGGATCCAAATGTTTCACCAAATAAGCATACATTTTATAAGAAGTAAAACGAGTATTCGACGGCCATTCCGCATTCGGATTCTGCTCAGACTGGACATCCATCAGAGGATCGATTTGTTCACGCATATATTCCGGAAGAAATACCAAAACAGGCCAAACTTCTTTAATCTGTTCCGGTGTCCAAGGTTCTCTTGGATCAATCATGGCCAACTCTCCTTTTGTCCAAACCTTTTCTTCCACTTTTTTGGTAAACGGGCTGAAAACATTCTCCGTCACAGAATTTTCCGTTACATTCCACCGAGAAATAAAACAATCATCCCAACGTTGATCTTTCGTTTTGTCAAACAAACTTATTGCAAAATCAGAAGAACGCTCACGGCTCCAAGGTCTGCCATACTCAATAACTCTCTTTACAGCAGGATGTTCTTCCGAATAGGCTGAACAAAAGTACATATGGGCTGTATTACCATCTCCATTTAATTCCGCATTTTGCGTATACAAAACAGAGAAAAGGACTTCCGAATTATTTTTATTATTGATATCCCATAATTCTGCGTGCGATTTAACCAACGAATATTTACCAGAATTGATCACCTGCTCGGCATAATTCAAAGCTTTTTTCAAATCGTCATCACTCCGTTTCAAAGTAAGATACACTCTCGACAGATGGTGCATAGCTGCATATTTTGTTATATGCCCGAATTCAGATGCCTGGTAAGTTTCCGGCAAGTTTTCTACAGCAAATTCCAAGTCTGTAACAATTTGATTCCAAACTTCATCTACTTTTGTTTTATGTGCAGTAGTCTCTACTGAATTTGTCGGCTTCAACGGCATAGGAATATCACCAAACTGCTGTACCAGATGATAAAAATAGTGTGCTCTGATAAATAACGATTCTGCAAGAAAACGTGTTTTTAGATCTTCATCCAATCCAGGAATATCATTATTTTCCAGACTCTCAATAACTGCATTACACTGATTCACGGATTTATAACAACTATACCAGAAACTCCTGACATCAGCATTTGTCGCATCAATCGTCCAATTATACCATTGCTCATGTCCTTGATGACCGATCCATATATCCGAAGGACCTTCACACATATAAATCAAGTATTCCTGTATATACATTCCCCTTAAGGTTGAATACAATCCATTGACACCATTGGTTATACCATCTTTCGTCGTATAAAAATTACCAACAGTCACTTTATTATAAGCCGTCTCATCCAAGAAGTCGCAAGACGACAAACATAGCAGAGACAACGAACCTATCAATATTTTATTTAGTATTTTCATATTCTACTTTCAATTAATCAGATTATTAGAAACTTGCATTTACTCCAAATATAAACGAGGTTAACGGACGGTGGTCTGTATAGCTATTACAGTTTTCCGGATCCAGTCCTACATAATCACTCTTTGTCCATGTATATGGATTTTCAACCATAAAATATACCCTGAATTTTTCACTATAAAACTTTTTCGAAATCTCTTTCGGTAAAGTATATCCCAAATTAATATTTTTCAGACGTATAAATGACAGATCCCGATAAGCATAATCACTTGACACCAATAACTCCTGTGGATTAGTTATCGCAGGTTTCGGACAAGCATTAGAAGGATTATCCGGTGTCCAAAAATCAACATCCAGATGATTATAACGAGTTGATCCAGCCTCGTCAGTCAATACTCCTAATAGCTGTCCATACTTCTGACGTGTATAGAAATAAACATTCAAATCGAAATTCTTATAATAGAATCCTGTAGAAAGTCCTGCTGTCCATTTGGGTATTTTATTGAATGTATGCAAATCGCCTTCATCATAAACCCCATTATTATTTACATCTTCTATTTTAGGATTACCAGGTTCACGTCCATACTTTGCCGCTTCCTCTTCTTCTCCATATTGCCAAACTCCTATATATTTATACAGACGTTCAACGTAGAGAGGTTGCCCAATGAACCATTTATTTCCCGGACTATCTTCCTTTCCATTGAACAACTCGACAATTTCATTCTTGTTATAGCCAAAAGTCAAATCTACTGTCCATCTGAAATCTTTTGTCACAACAGGTACAGTGTTCAAGGCTATTTCAATACCCGAATTACGTGTCTTACCTACATTTTGCCAAGTAAATTCATACCCTGTATTGATCGGCAAATTGCGTTTCATCAATAGATCACGTGTATTACGAATATATCCGTCAATAGAACCACTGATCCTGTTATTCAAGAAGCCAAAATCCACGCCGACATTATATTCTTCTGTACTTTCCCACCCCAATTGATTATTAGCCAACTCGGTAGGCAGATATCCCATTGCCGACTGCTCAGTTGTCCCGAAATAATACACATATTTACCTAAAGCTCCTTGCGTTGCATACTCAGAAATTGCCGTATTACCGGAATTACCCCAGCTCAAACGTAATTTCAGATTAGAAAGCCAATCAACTTCCCGAAGGAAAGACTCATCATTCATACGCCAAGCCAATGCAACAGACGGAAAGAAGTCCCATTTATTACCTTTTGCCAAACGGGAAGAGCCATCGTAACGTCCAGTCAATGTCAACAAATACCGATCCTTAAATGTATAATTAACTCTTCCCATAAATGACAACAAAGCCCATTTACGTACAGAAGAAAGACGTGTAAATACATCTGGTGCTTCATTCACATTAAACCACGAACCGTAATAAGGCATATCCTGTCCAGTCAAACCGACCAATTCTGCTTTATCTGTCTGCATATCATGCACCAACGATACATCCAAACTATGATCATTCAATACCTTCTTATAATTCAGAACATTCGTAAAAGTAATCTGTTGCTCGTTCGTTTTTTTGTATTCAGCAGACGGAGAAGCCAACTGGCGAGCTTGAGAAGTAGAACTCTTATAAACTCCATTCTCGATTGACGACAAGCCATATGTCAAACTTGTTCGGAATTTCAAGCCTTTGATTATTTCCCAATCTGCAAATAAGTTCAAAAGGATACGGGTACGTTTTTCTTTATTGTCTACATTATTCTTATCAGTATCGAACAAAGGATTCGAATGCAATACCGTCTGATACCAACCACTATTATAGAAGCGTAAATCACCATTTTCATCATACACCTCCGTTAAAGGATCCAGTACAGTACCATATTTCCAAACACTATTATCTCCATTATTACGAGTTGTCAATGCTAAAAGAGAAGAATAGCCTACCGTCAAGTTCTTTGCTAATTCCATATCCCCGTTAATACGGGCTGAGAAACGTTCATATCCCATATTATCAATAATACTTTGGTCTTTATTATAACCTAACACTAACATATTACGGTTACGACCATTCGACTGGTTGATACTGACATTATGATCCGTTTTATAGCCCGTACCGCTAAACATCAAATCTTGCCAATCTACAAACTGTCCGGAGTTCAAGGCTTTTAATTGAATATCATCAAATATTTCCTTATCTGTCTTTCCATAATTAGCCATTCTTTTCCAGTCTGCATATTTTTCACCGCTCATCATATCATAATTTTTGAATGACTTGGACACACCGACATATCCGTCATAACTAACAGACAGTTTAGCTTCCTTACGGGCACGTTTTGTCGTAATGATAACAACACCATTTGCTCCTCGAGAACCATAAATAGCAGTGGATGAAGCATCTTTCAAAACATCAATCGACTCGATTTCTGCCGGATTGATCTCATCGATCTTTCCTCCGAACGGAGCATCATCCACCACTATCAACGGATCATTGCCCGCATTGATCGAATTATATCCACGGATCACAATGGTAGAAGATGCTCCGGGAGAGTTTCCCATCGTAATATCCGCACCTGCAATTTTACCTTGCAATGCTTGCATAGGATCTTTCATCACAGCCTGATTCTGAATCGATGAAGAAGAAATCTGTGAAACAGATCCTGTTAGGTCACGTTTTTTGACAGAACCATAACCTACCACAACCACTTCATCCAAAGCTTGCGTATCTTCCTTCAATTGGATGTTCAATGTTGTCTTACCTTTACTAACCGCAACATCCTTGTCCAAATATCCGATGTACGTTATACTTAATTTGGAACCTTCGGATATCGACAAAGAGAAATTCCCATCCATATCCGTAATCGTACCATTAGACGTTCCCTTTTCAACAACATTCGCCCCAACAACTGGTTCGCCATTTTCATCTTTCACGATACCTTTCACAATGATCTGCTTTTGCTGAGTGATAGATGATCCTGCGGCTTCCTTCTTGGAAATCACAATCATCTTGCCCTGGACGGAATAAGACAATCCATTATCCAATATGGCAGATAGCACTTCTTCCAAGGATGCATCTTTAAAATCTCGCGTGATCTGCTTCCGTTCATTTACCTCGTCTTTCTTGTAAATGATGGAATACTGTAGTTCTTTCTCGACTTCCGCTAATACCGTTTTTAAAGGAACATTTTTAAATTGCCGGGTGATCCGCTGTGCATTCATGGAGGTAGCCCCAGAAAGCATCAAGGCAAGGATTAACGCCCTTCCTACATGTTTTCTATACATAAACCAATAAATTAAAGAATTAGATTTAATAATATATTAACAATTGCGCTATTGTTTTCTAATATAAATATCCCGGTCCCGCCGTTCATAACGGATCGGAATAATCTCGGATAGAGCGTGAAAGACATCTCCGACCGTCTCTTCATTGCGAAGTGATACGCGGAAAGCTATATCTTTTTCCAAGTCGTCTCCCAAATGAATCTGAACGTCATATTTACGGGATAGGCGGACTGCCAACTCATTGAGCGTGATTTTATCATATTCAACTCTCCCTTCTGTCCAGGATTTATATTGAGAAGCCTGAACCTTCTGACGGGAAAAACTTCCGTTTTGTTTGTCAAGACTCAGCAATTCTCCCGGTGCAACCGGAATATGCCTCCCTTTATATAAAATATCGATAGAGCCTTCCAATAATGTCGTTTTAGCAGAAATATCTTCAGGGTAAGAAGATACATTAAACTTTGTTCCTTTCACCAATACACTATACTGATCCGTTTTAACCACAAAAGGAGTTCCATCTGACTGTTTAGTCACTTCGAAATAAGCTTCACCAGTTAAAAAGACTTCCCTGTTTTTAGAATTGAAGTTACCGGCATACTGTAAGGAAGAACCGGCATTCAACCATACAACTGTTCCATCCGCCAGTATCAGCTTGCTTTTTTCTCCATAGGCAGTTTCTAAAGCAAACCGGTTATCGGTGGTTTCCGTATTCCGATAAAGATAGAAACTATATGTTCCACTCAATAATAGAACACATGCAATTGCAGCAACAGCGATAAACCGCTGCAATTGCATGTGTTTAGTACTAAACACACCATTCAGCGATTGACGCACCTGCATCCGGTGTTGCAACTGTTTCCATTCATTCGAAACTTCAGGAATCAGTTTATAGGAAAGCATCCACTCCTCCTCCCATTGGCGGAACATTCTTTCATTAGAAGGTGCATCATTCACAAACCGGAAAAGAATCTCTTCTTCGGAGGGAGTAATGCGTCCTTCAAAATAACGTATTGCCAACTGGTGATTATAGATCTCCTGCTCTTTCATAATTTTTGCTTTCTATATGATGTAACAACCCAAATGAATTTTACCCAACCCCCTTCCTGAAAAAAATTCCCCAAAACAAAAGAAACAGGACTTCGTTCATTCGGAAAGCAGCCAAGCTAATATCGCGATATAGACATCCAACGGATATTTATCTTTAAAATGTGCGGAAAAGCGTGCTAAGGCTTTGGCTATATGTTTTTCCACTGCAGTAGTCGATATTTGGAGAGCATCTGCGATCTCCCGGTTTTTCATTTTCTTAAAACGGCTCATCTCAAATACTTCACGGCAACGGGAAGGCAAATCACTCATAACAAGACTGATCTGTTGTTGCAATTCCTTATACAGAAGCGTATATTCCGGACTTAGGTTAAAGTCCCAATAATAAAGTTCTTCCTGCCCGACCACCCTATCCAAATGTTCCAGATTATGCTGCTCGACCAGTTGCAGATGCTTCAAATAATTCAGACAGGCATTCCTCACCATTGCGAAAAGAAGAGATGAAATGGAAACAGCTTCTATCAGATCACGTTTTTCCCAAAATCTCAAAAAACTCTCCTGTATGATATCCCTGACTGCTTCCTCATCCGTCACAAAACGAGCAGCATATCCCCGCAACCGAGGATAATAGCTATTGAACAGAAATTCGAATGCTTCGCCGTTTCCGTTCTTTATCTCCCGAAGAAGAGTCTTCTCGTCTGTGAAGTTTTTCATAATGATTATCTATTATGTTTCATCTCCTTATTCTTGCAATTATAGAAACCCTCTATATAGATATTCAAATCTTTGTCTATCTCAATGACGGCAAAACTATTATTTTCGGGAAGGCTTCCTTCTATCATTCCTTTCATTGTAAAATAGTGGATTCCATGCCGAAAACTATAGTTCCCGGCATGATGGTGCCCTTGGATAACGGCTACTACCTTGCCGCTTTGCTCAAGTATCGAAACGATCTCTTCCGCATTGCCGATACAAAGTTCCTTGTCAATCCCGGAGAAAGTATCCAACAATTCGTGGATAAAGATCACGACCGGCAAATCGTCTTTCTTCAGTTCCTGCCAGAGCCATTCCTTCTGCCCGGCCGGGACAAACGCTTTCGTCCAATCGAAATCACCGGAATCATAATCGGAACCATCCTCGTTGCAATTACCGTCGAGCACGATAAACTTGATCTGGTTCCGTACGAAGGAATAATAAGGTTTTCCTTTCGCACTCCCGTAATTGCTCGTATGTGCGAGAAATTCAGATTTTGAGATACTATCCATATCATGATTGCCCAACACATGATAAACAGGGCCGTCGAAGGTCTGAAACTTTGCTTCTATCTCATCTAAAAACGACAAAGTCTGCCCTCTTTCAGGAATATCCCCCATATCCTTCAAGTCTCCAAGTTCAATCATGAAATCTAATTTCCGCCTATTAAAAACGTCTATTGCTTCCGATAATTTTGTGATGGATTGTTCATAATAGCGGGTTCCGTGTACATTCCGATGAGCAAAATGTATATCCGTTACCAAGCCGAAACGCAGTCTCTTTTCATTTTCCCACGCCAACAAACCCGGACAGGATAAAAGTAATGCCCCCGCACATGATCTCTTAAAAAATAATCGTCTATTCATGGTTTATCAGATTGATCAGGGCAAATGTAAACAATATTCCCGGAGAATTGGATAAAACTGTTTACCTTTGCCTTATCAAATACGAATCTGTCATATGAAACTAAAAGTAATTATTCTGCTTATCAGTCTGTTATCCGGCTCTATCGAAGCCCAGACAATTCATTACAATGCTTTCTCACACAACGATTATGAACGTCCCCGTCCGCTATTCGATGCCCTTTCATTCCAATTCAATTGTGTGGAAGCGGATTTATGGCTAATCGACGGCGAGCTGTATGTGTCCCACGATTCGGTCGCCCCCAACCCGGATATCACATTCGAGAAACTGTATCTCTTGCCATTAGTCGAACGGATCAAAAAGAACGGGGGCAAAGTATATCCGGGCAGCGACCGCCCGTTTTACCTGATGGTCGATTGCAAGACAGACGGCGAAGCGATGTACCCCGTCTTGAAAAAGAAACTGAAACCATACGAATCTCTTTTCTGTCATGAAAAGGACGGGAAACTGCAAGAAAGTGCCGTGTTGTTCTATCTGTCAGGGAGAAGTCCCCGTAAGGCTATTGCTGCTGAAACCAACCGATTTATCTTTCTGGACGGTACGATAGAAGATTTAGGGAAAGGTATTCCGGCCGCCCAAATGCCTGTCATTAGCGATAATTATTCCAAATATATCGGTTGGAAAGGCCAGGGAGAGATTCCCGCTGAAAAGCTCGAAAAAATGCGAGAATATATCCGGCAAACCCATGCGGAAGGCAAACTATTCCGCTGGTGGGGTGCACCGGACACACCACTATTCAAAAAGTTCTTTATCAAAGAAAAAGTGGATCTGATCGGGGCCGACGACCTGAAAGCGTTGAGCTTGATTTTACAGAATCCCTAAAAAATCTTTTTTCATCCCGAATAATTCTTTTTTAAATGTCTACTAATTTTGTAATCGGCGTCAGTGATTATATAATCAGTAGTTGTGATTATATAATCGCCAGCACTGATTTTATAATCACTGCCACTGATTACAGAATTAATAGGCACTCCGATGTTTTCTTATACTATGTAGATAAGTAAACCAAGACTACTTATAAGACGAAATATTGAATAACTTCTTCATCTCGCCCGTTTTCACCTTAGCCGTAAACAGGTCTTGCAAATCCTTAGCGGATAAGGAGTAAGACGGTGCGAAAGCAGGGGATTCCATGTATTCCAAAATGCTACGATAGAACTGCCGAGCTTCCGGGCAGTCCTGTACGGCTTTCAGATCGGACATACAAACTAAGAGTTTGCCGTTCCCTACCTTGAATTCGAACAACAAGCCCAATTTATGGTTGCGTTCGACATTGTCGATTACCTGCACGATCGGCCGGTAATCGTCGGACAGACGATCCAGAATCATAGGGTAGCTCTGCTTGATGATCGGGAACCATTGCCAGTTGGTGTGGAACTCGGTCGGGAAATCAGCCAATGCAGGGTGGCCGGGATCAGTCAAGATTCCCAATGTACCGGGAGAAACTGGGCGGTCCAAGTTTTCGCAGATAGTCCGGAACATACGGTAATTCCAATAATCCGTCTGGAAAAGTCCGCCTACCGTTTGATCCTTATGTTTGTCTTTCGAAGGGAACCAAAGGACTTTGCCCCCCTCTGTCAGGTATTTCAGATGGGCATCCAAATCATCCGTCACACAAATGTCTTCAGATGGTGCAACCTCTTTATCAGCCGGATAAATCCAAAGTGAATAATCATTCCGGTAAGGAGTGCCGTCTATCGACAAGGCGAGCGTGACTTTTTCAGCCTTCCGGACAGAAGCGATAGCCGGTTTCAATGTGCCTACCTTTGCCAGCTCTCCTTGTTTAACCTGCAAAGGTAAAACTCCCTTATCTAAAACTTGTTGTTTGCTGTCGGTCAATGTCCAAGACAATTGTTTGCTATTCAAATCGCTTTCAGAATAATTGGCTATCTCAACCTCTCCGGTGAGCGCCTCATCGTTTGTCCAACAGAACTTCTCCGTGCAGAACAGAGGAACCACTTCTGAACAGAAATGCCGCCATTCTTCCGGCGCGATCAACCCTTTACTTTCCATAAAAGCATCCAAGATTCCGACATAAGCTGAGCCCTGTCCCGGATAATCCTGCAAATCGAGCAACTGGAAACCGCCCCATTCCGGCGTACGCAGGTTCATCTCGATATCCGCCCGGTACAACAGGGCCGACCATTTACCGGAAGCCATCATAAAGTCATGCGCCTGGTCGATCATACCGGCCTCTTCCAAGCGTTTCTTGAAGATTTCGAAATTGCGAGGCTTCAATACACCCGTATATTTCTTGATCTCTTCATAATTCGGATATACCTGGAACTGCCCCGTCTCGTGGCTGATAATCGGAACATCGCACAAAGCATTGGCAGACGAGAAATCCATCTCCGAATTCGGGTACGTGTGATTCAGATACCCGCCGTCATAAGCGTCAGCAAATGAGAAAGAGGCACGGGCATGGGTGTTGAACTGCTTGTCGTCTTCACGCCCGACACGGCAAGTCGTGAAATAATCTTCATCCGCCTGCTTTCCTTTAAAGCCTAAATAATTATTCGAACCGGAAGCATAGATATGGCGGTTATCCTCCTTTTTGAAGGTCTGGATCAGCATGGCAAGTCCTTCTTCGCCGGACATCTCGTTTCCTAATCCGAACATCACGAAAGAGGCATGATTGCTATAAGCCCGATGCAGGTTCCGCCCTTCTTTCAACAGATAATCGCATAATTCGGTATCATCGATATCGATATTACCCCAAACAGGAAGTTCCGGTTGCAGGTAAATGCCTTCGATGTCGGCAGCCTCAAAACAGGCTTCGGGAGGACACCAGGAGTGGAAACGATAATGGTTGATGCCGTACTGTTTCGCTACCTGGAAATAGTGCCGCCAGGTCTCCACATCCATTGCGGTATGGGCTATCAGTGGAAAGACGCAGGCGTCATGTTTTCCGCGCAGGAACGTAACTTTGCCATTCATGGTGAACTGACGTCCTTTTGCCTTGAAATCGCGCAAGCCGAAAGTCGCCTGCTCCGTATCGACCGATTGATCTGTTTTTAGTGAGACAGAGAGACGGTATAGAGCCGGTGTAAATTCGCTCCAAAGCAAAGCCTTATCCCCCAGCGCAAGTTCGAACTCCTGTTCCGGTTTCGTCCAGTCCACTTCAATTGTCTGTACCGGTGTTTTATGCTGTTTATCCGTATTCCAGGCTTCGGCATAAAAGGACAATATACCTTTTCCCACCCCTTTGTCCGGGTTACGAAGGGTTACTCTGGCAGTCACGACTTTTTTCGCGACATCCGGATACAGCTGGATGTCATCGATCCCGCAAAGAGGTACGCTTTCTAGATAAAAATCACCGATAATTCCATTCCAGTTTGTCTGTGTGGAAGCAGAATAAGCATGTGAAGAGCCGTAGACCTTTTCTGGCACGGCCTGCTTGCCGTTATCGACTAAAATAGCAACGGTATGGGTTCCGGGAAACAGATAAGAGGACAGATCATATTGTTGAGCCGTAGAGATATCGTTATTTGCCCCAACTTCTTTTCCATCGATCCAGATCGTCGTGGGCTTCGTGCGTTCCATTACCAGACGGACGGATGTTCCATCCCATTCTTCCGGTATACGGACCTGCTTCGTGTACAGCGCTTTCCCTTCAAACACATATTCTCTGGAAAGGGATGTAGTCAGTGTCATATCCGTATTGTAAGTTCCTTTTTTCCCCATATCGGTAGTACCGGGCAGGAAAAGAGAATCCGTACAAGACTTTGTCAACCAATCAGGAGCAATCCCCGTACCGGCAGTATCCAGTTGCAATCCCCAATTACCCTCCAAGGAAATGCGACTCCGGGTATCAGGAGGCAGTTGTTGGGTACAAGCGGAATAAAATCCGGCGGTTAACAACAAGGCAACAAGTTTAATCGAATTTTTCATCTTCTTCAAGTTTATATTTACATGCTTCAGCTGTTTTCGTTTCACCCGGTTTACAAACAATATCGAGATAACTGAACGGATTACCCAGTTCATCGTTCGTATGCTTGGCATCCATCCCGCTAATCATGGCGACATTACCCGGAAACATGGCTCTCCAAATCAATTCTTTCCCGGACTTGTTCGCGAAGGTGCTACTTCCGGCAGATTGATGCAAGATAGATATTTTTCCTGAGAATACAGGAATATTTTCTATCGAAACCCAACGGGTAGCATCCGTAAAGCGCGGAAGGGTGGTAATACGGTTTGCCGTGACATCGGCATCTACGCCGGCAAGTCCACACACAATTCCTTCGATCACACCGCTGGCTACTTCGGGATAATCCCGACGTTCATTCGCATAAAGCTCCTTTAGATAATGATAGCCCATATCCTGCCTGCCGTATTTATAAAAGATCTTCGGATAGTAAGACATGCTTTCCACGTTTGTCTC
>ENA-ORTV01003242-ORTV01003242.1-human-gut-metagenome-genome-assembly--contig:-NODE-3242-length-13931-cov-20.383396_pt1 | contig 13931 bp, 10 predicted proteins | sample MGYA00241915_ERZ509194 | MGnify/ENA primary metagenome ERZ509194 (study PRJEB26280, sample SAMEA2338810) | human gut metagenome | biome: human gut; feature: human-associated habitat; material: faeces... | reverse complement strand
ATTACCCAGAATGTGAAAGACCTTTTGGCTTCCCGTGAAGTCGAGAACATCTTCGGTGCGACACGTTGACGCACAAACATCACGCTATGAGGGTAATACTTCATAGACTTATGGCCATGTGATGCTAAAAGCGTCGGGCTTATCTCGGCAGGGATGAGCAACAACTGATAACCCGATAGGTAGAATGAAGGAGTAACGCCCTGAAATGCCTACTCTGATACTTCGACCGGCTTCGGCTGTAATGGCTGGAGTCTGGAGCTCGATAAAGTCGGCGGAAGTTTGTCGTAACAGCGTGGCAACACGGCTGACGAAAGTGCAGTAGAGGTACTGTATGCAGATGACACGCCGGGAGTCTATAAAATATCTATGGTGAGAATGTCTACGACGGACTGACGAAAACCGCGAATGTACGGGTCTAGATGTTTACCGTATAGAAATGTACGGACACTTAAATGTGGGTCAGTGCGGTAAAGTAAAAATCGAAAATATGAAATTCCGTATTGTGTTACAGGCACAATCAAGCTGACAGGACTATAGCGGACACCTAAGGATATATGTACAGATAGGGTTATCGGAACGTGGAAAGGTACAGAGTTGCTCATAAGCAATCTGCGGACGAATCATATAAGCCGCTTAATCTGTGCTGAAAAGCGAAGCTCGAACCTATGACAGCCCAACGAAAAAGGCGGGCTTGAGGAATGGGCTTTAGTCGGTTAGAAACTATTGTTGTCATTCAATCGTATAAGGATTACGAGTAAGACAAAAAGGGACACTTTCCCGCGAAAGGAGAGTGATGCCTTATGACCAGAAAAAAGAAACAACTGCTATGTGAGGAAAATCTGCGACATAACGAGTATTACGGAATGCAAGATACCTTCGATAATCTATATGCTGCCAGTAAGAATGGTGAGGTGTTTACAGACCTCATGTCTATCGTCCTTCAAAGGGAAAACATTCTGCTGGCATACAGAAATATCAAGAAAAACACAGGAAGTAAAACGTGTGGAACAGATAAACTCACAATCAGGGACATTGGAAAGTGCTCCCCTGATGAAGTAGTTGAAAAAGTGAGATTTATTGTAAACGGAAGTGAGCATGGTTATCGTCCTAAGCCAGTCAGGCGAAAGGAGATACCGAAGCCATACGACCCGAGCAAGACAAGACCCTTAGGCATTCCATGCATCTGGGACAGGTTAATCCAACAATGTATTAAGCAGGTAATGGAGCCGGTATGTGAAGCTAAGTTCAGTGAGAACAGCTATGGCTTTAGACCGAACCATTCCGTAGAAAACGCTATTGCCAGAAGTTATAAACTGTTACAGCAAGCAAACCTGCACTATGTCATTGAATTCGATATTAAAGGATTTTTTGACAATGTGAACCATGCAAAGCTGATTCGGCAGATTTGGGCAATGGGGATTCACGATAAGGCGCTTATATTTGTGCTTCGGAGAATACTGACAGCACAGATAAAACTTGAGGACGGAACATTTATTACGCCTGATAAGGGAACACCACAGGGTGGAATCATTTCTCCACTCCTTGCAAACATCGTTCTTAACGAACTCGACCACTGGGTTGAAAGCCAATGGCAATGGAGTCCGATATGCAAAAGAAATGTCAGACCTGAAAACGGGTACAGACAGGCGAAAAAGTCCAACCTCAAAGAGATGTTCATTGTTCGATATGCGGACGACTTTCGGATTTACTGTAGAACGAAAGATACTGCTGAACGGACAATGCACGCAGTTATACAGTGGTTAAGAGAAAGGCTGAAACTGGAAATCTCAGAAAAGAAAACAAGGATTATCAATGTCAGAAATCATTACTCAGACTTCCTTGGGTTCAAGATGAAAGTTCACAGGAAAGGCAACAAGCTGGTGGTAATTTCATACATCGCTGATAAGAATTTTGACCACAAGCGCCAGAAGCTGAAAACACAGGCAAAACGGATTGTCCATCCCCGAAAAATCTATGGAGAACAGGGTGAAATCAGGCTCTATAACAGTATGGTCACAGGAATGCAGAATTATTACTGCATTGCCACCCATATCAACCATGATTGCGCAATACTAAATCGTGCAGTTATGACACTGCTCACAAATAGGCTTAGTACCCGTAACGGGAATCGATTGGTTAAAACCGGACGGGAATTGACTGAGTTTGAAAGAAGCCGATTTGGAAAATCCAAAATGATGCGATATGTTGCAGGCACAAATGAGCCAGTATATCCTATTGGCTACACGCAACACAAGAATCCTTTATTCCGTAAAAAAACATGGAATTACTACACTCCAGAGGGGCGGGAAGGCATTCACAATAACCTACGAATCAATATGGCCATTCTGCTCTCGCTTATGCGGAAGCCACCCTATGGCTATAGCGCGGAATATGCAGATAACAGAATATCACTATTCTCTGCTCAATGGGGAAAATGTGCTGTTACCGGTGAAGAATTCTCAAGTACACATGAGATTCACTGTCATCACAAACTGCCCCGGTATCTTGGAGGCGATGATTCCTATGGGAATCTTATTTTAGTGAAGGATTCTGTACACAAGTTGATTCATGCCATCAATGCAGATACAATCGCAAAATATTTGGAACTCCTACAGCTTGACAAGAGCCAGCTCAAAAAGGTAAATACGCTCCGTGAGTTGGCGTCTCTGCCGTTAATCTAATCTCTCACTAATCAACACAACACAGTATTTCTATGACAGGTTTGATTGTTTAGACAACGAAATCTACTAACCGATGGAACGCCGTGTGCGGTGAAAGTCGCATGCACGGTGTGAAGTGGGGGAAAAGCCTGAGATGATATCAGGGGCTTACCTATCACTATAGAACTCTGATTTTGTGTATCTTCTGAATCAGGCTTCCGGTGACAGAAAGATTCTCAGCTCCGCATTGAATATCTCCCCAAGCCAGCAGAACTACATCACCAATTCCAACGCCGGTGAAGGCTTGATCTTCTACGGCTCTACCATCGTCCCGTTTAAGGACAACTTCCCGAAGGACACGATGCTCTATCGCATCATGACCACCAAACCCGAAGAAACTTTACAGAATTAAGGAGATTTGAATATGAACAACAAGATGATTACCATGCCCTACGCAGTCGCTATCGAGTACGCAGAGAACACCACCGCGCTCTTCAAGGCTCTGTGGGAACTGACCGATTTGATCCGTCAGGAGAGTGACCTCAAGAAGCACCACCGCGCTTACCTCCATGTGAGGGAGGCTATTGACGAAAAGGTCAAGGAAACGCGCCGGATTATGACCAAAGTATCTGTGGATATGCTGGCGTTGCCCTTTGTGGTAGATGTCGCCAAGTGCGCTCAGTGTGACGAGGACACTCCCTTCGCTGATACCGAGGATGCTGAAAGCGTCTCCCTCCCCAAGGAAGAGTATGATCTGATGATCGATGATCTGCTCACGATGTCTGAAATCATCCAGTGTGTTGCGGATATGCGCACACAGGATGCGAAGGCAATCTGTGAGTTCGGCAAGTTTGTTCCTGCCTTTGCAGCCTACGAGAAGAACCGCCTGAGCCTCTACCGTGAGGCTGCTAAGGAAGCCGAAGAAATCTTCGACCGCTGGGCAGACCGTGTAGACGAAGAGGATGAGGACGATTACGAGCCGGATGAGTATTTCTCCGACTAATCAATCTGCTCCAACAACTTCTAAAGATAGGAGGTAAATAGCTATACAACTCGACACCATTTATACCGGTGACTGTCTCGAAGTCCTGAAGACGCTGCCAGATGAGAGCGTCCACTGCTGCGTGACATCCCCTCCATATTACGCCTTGCGTGATTATGGCATGGATGGGCAGATTGGCAGAGAGACAACGCCCAAAGAATACATCTCGCGCCTGACCGAAGTTTTTACCGAAGTCAGGCGCGTTCTGCGTCCTGACGGTACGCTCTGGCTGAACATCTCGGACACCTATGCCGGAAAAAGCAATCAGGGCGGCTATGTTGACCCGAAGAACCCCAACGGCAGAAACGGTCAGGCGGTAGCTCTCAACCACAAGGTTGAGGGCTGCAAGCCCAAAGACATGATTGGCATTCCGTGGATGCTGGCATTTTCCCTCCGTGACTCCGGCTGGTATCTGAGAAACGACATCATCTGGATGAAGGAAAACCCAATGCCTGAAAGCGTGAAAGATCGCTGTGCCCGTTGTTATGAGCATATCTTTCTGTTCTCTAAGTCTCGGAAATATCATTTTGACTACAAGGCAATCTCTGAGCCGATTGCACCGGCTACTGCTGAACGACTCAAGCGCGGCATGAAGGGCGGCAACAAGTTCGGGAAAGCAATTCCCGGTCAGGCTCATGTGCAAACCATCAACCGCCCCCGTGGGCATGGCGAGATCACAGATGCCGAGATCAATCCGCTGAGGAATAAACGAGATGTGTGGACGATCAATACCGTTCCGTTCAAGGGTGGTCATTATGCCGCTTACCCTCCGAAGCTGGTTGAAACCTGTCTGCTTGCCGGATGTCCCGAAGACGGCATTGTCCTTGATCCGTTCTTAGGCAGCGGGACAACGGCGATGGTCGCAAAGAACATGGGGCGGCACTATGTCGGGATTGAGCTGAATCCTGAGTTTACCGAGCTTGCCTATCAGCGGATCGGAGGTGAGATTTGATGCCGAAGGAACCGGAGCTAAAAGCCCGTGACAAGGTGGTTATGAAGATGACCCGCGACGGCGCGGTAGAAGAAAATCTGACCGAAGGCACAAGCAAAAGTATTTCCGGGCGATTGAAAGATGCCGAGCTTGTGAAGCCCATTGAAGAGCCTGAGCTTTCCGGTGGGCTTTCTGCGGAAGAGCAGAAAAAGGTGCAAATGCGCCGACAACAGCGTCAGTTTCGTGAGGAACATAAGGATGATACCGGCACTCAGCCGACTTCCGAAACGCCTGTCTCAGAAGAGAAAAAGCCAGAAAATCCAACCCAGAACGCACACGAAACTATGCCAGTGTCAGAAACACCGCTAAAGCCGCCTTTTTCAGAGCCACACAGCAGCACTTCCCATACCGGTGCGGTAATTGCCGAAACGGTTGTCACCCACAAGCTCAGGAAAACGGCGGCAGTTCAAAATGCAGATGCCGATGATGTGCTGTCCAAAGCGGCTGAAACCGCTACAAATGCCCCAAAGACGGATGCAGAGCCGTCTTCTCCAAGAGTTCAGAAATTGGAGCGCAAAGCAGAAAAGGCACACGAGCGTTTGGATGCCGCCCGTGAGAAGCTGCCTACGCATAAAGTTCTCAAAAAAGAGCGTGTCTTCGATGAGGAAAAAGGCAAAGCCACAACCCGTTTGTCCTTTGAAGATGAACTGAAAAAGCCCAAGGGACAAAGCAAGTTGAAGTTTGAGACAGATAAAACCGTCCGCAAGGTCGGTGATACGCTTGCCTCCGGCATTCACGGCAAAATCCATGAGGTTGAGCAGGAAAACTCAGCGGTTGAGGCGGCGCACCGTTCCGAAATTGTGGCAGAAGCGGCAATAAGGCATTACAGCCATCATCAGCAGAAAAGCGCTAATAAGCCTTACGAGAAGGTGTCCAAACTGGAACACGAGGCTCAGGTTGCCGACGCAAAGCTACACTATGAGAAAACCCAGCAGGAACATCCTGAGATGAAAAATCAGCGCAACATGAACAAGCATTATCAGAAGCAGAACATCAAGAAGGAATATGCTGCGGCTCGAAAAGCCGGTTCTCAGACCGCCTCCAATGCTGCCACCAAGAACACCGGCAAGAAGTTTTCGGAGAAAGCAGCGGATAAGATCAAGGAGTTCTTCACAGAAAACAAGAAGGTCTTTGTCTGGATCGGTTTAGGCGTGATGATCCTTGTACTGCTTGCTGCCGGTGTCAGCTCATGCACAGCGATGTTCAGTTCTACTACTTCATCCGTGATTGCTTCGTCCTATCTCAGTGAGGATGATGCGATGTTGGGTGCGGAGGAACAGTATTGCCGCATGGAGGCAGAGTTGCAGCGCAAGCTCGACACCTACGAAAGCACTCACGACTATGACGAGTATCACTTCGATCTGGATGACATCGAGCATGATCCCTATGTTCTGATCTCCATCCTCTCTGCTCTTCACGAGGGCGAGTTCACGCTGGACGAGGTACAGGGGACACTTCAAATGCTGTTCGATAAACAGTATATCCTTACCGAAGAGGTCATCGTCGAAACCCGATACCGGACAGAAACCGACACATGGACGGATGCAGACGGCAATACCCATACGGAAACCTACCGTGTTCCTTATGACTACTATATCTGCTATGTGACGCTGGAAAACTTCAATCTTTCCCATGTTCCGGTCTACATTATGTCTCAGGATGAGCTTTCCATGTACGCAACCTATATGTCGGGACTTGGCAACCGAGAGGATCTGTTTCCCAATTCCGATTATGTGGGCAAGTACATCACAAATCCGCCGGATGAGTACACCGTCAATCCGGCATATCTCTCCGATGCCGAGTTTGCAACACTTATCGAAGAGGCTGAGAAATATCTGAATTATCCCTATGTCTGGGGCGGCTCCAATCCCGACACATCCTTTGACTGCTCCGGTTTTGTCTCCTATGTGCTGACAAACAGCGGACTTGTCAATACCGGACGGCTCGGTGCGCAAGGGCTTTACAATGTCTGCACACCGGTTTCAAAGGCGAATGCGCAGCCGGGTGATCTCATCTTCTTTCAGGGAACCTATGACACACCGGGCGTTTCTCATGTCGGCATTTATGTGGGTGATGGAGTCATGCTGCACTGCGGCGATCCCATCCAGTACACATCCATCAACTCTTCTTATTGGCAGTCTCATTTCTATGCCTTTGGAAGACCCAACTATTAAACGAAAGGAGATTTTTCTATGAATCCCAAGTATCAGAAGGTCTGTGCGGACATCGCAAAGACTGAAAAGAAGGTTGAGGACCTTCAGGAGCAGCTTAAAGAGCTGTATGACAAGAAGACGGAGCTGGAAAACCTTGAGATCGTGAACACCGTCCGTGCAATGGTCATGGACAAGGATCAGATCATGGCTTTCCTTTCCACCATGAAGGACGGTAAGTCCACCAAGAACGAAGACACTACGGAGGTATCTGCTGATGAGTAAGAAAAGAGGATTTCGCCTGATCACTATGCTGACCGTCTGCATTTTGCTGGTGGGCAGCTTTTCTATGACGGCATTTGCCTACGCGGATGACACCGACCAGAACTTGCCTGTTACCGAGGCAACACAGCCGGAGGAAACGCCTCAGCCTGAGCCTACCGCTTCCATCGAGAAGCCTTCTGACGGAGAGCCTATCGACGATGAGGGCAACGCCTACACCCGTGATTTGCTCTATGATAAGGCAACGAACAAGCAGTTCATTACCGTCCAAACCAAAAACGGCAACACTTTCTACATTGTCATTGACTACGATGCGCCCATCAATGAGGAAGAGGAACAGTATAAAACCTATTTCCTGAATGTCGTGGATGACCGTGACCTCTTCGCCCTTCTGGATGATGAGGATGCGAACGAGCTGAAAACCTGTATTTGCGATGACAAATGCGTAGTCGGTGATGTGAATACCGATTGCCCTGTCTGCAAGACCAACATGAGTGAATGTACCGGCACCGAGCCTGTCCCTGAAACGCCTACGGAAGATGAGCCTCCCGTCACAGAAGAGCCGAAGCAGTCTTCCAATATGGGCATGATCATTGCCATTGTTGCCATTGCCGGTATCGGCGGTGCGGCTTATTACTACTTCAAGTTCATCAAGGGCAAAAAGCAGAAGGATGATGATATGGACTTCTTTGATGATGAGGGTTATGAGGAAGAGCCTTATATCAACGAAGACAGAGAGCCTGAAATTGCCGATGATGAGGAAACGGAGGAAGACGATTGATTTTAGTGATCGCTGAAAAGCCGAGTGTAGCTCAGTCTATTGGAAAGGTGTTGGGAGCAACATCCCGTAAGGACGGCTACACGGAAGGAAATAACTACATTGTCTCATGGTGCGTCGGTCATCTGGTGGGGCTTGCGGATGCAAGCTCCTACGATGAACGCTATGCCAAGTGGAGATATGACGATCTGCCCATTGTCCCGGAGCAGTGGTGTTTTGAGGTCCCAAAGGACAAGGCGCAACAGTTCAGAATCCTGCGTGATCTTATGACAGACAAGCGCGTCACCGAGCTTGTCTGTGCGACGGATGCCGGACGCGAGGGCGAGCTGATTTTTCGGCTTGTCTACAACAAAGCCGGATGCACAAAGCCGTTCAAGCGGCTGTGGATCAGCTCTCTTGAGGACGCTGCCATCCGAGAGGGCTTCAATCACCTGAAAGACAGCAAAGAATATGACCGTCTATATGAAGCGGCTCTGAGCCGTTCCAAGGCTGACTGGATTGTCGGCATAAACGGCACACGGCTGTTTACCACTCTCTACAACAAGAAGCTGGTAGTTGGTCGAGTGCAGACACCGACGCTTGCCATGCTGGTTGAGCGTGACGGTAAGATCAGCACCTTCAAGAAAGAGAAATACTTCAATGCCCATATTCATGCCGACGGTCTGACGGCTGATATGGAGAAGATCAAAACCGATGATGAAGCGAATGCGATTGCGGCGGCTTGCGATAAAAAGCAAGCCGTCGTTTCTTCTCTCAAAAAGGAGACTAAGACGGTCAATCCTCCGAGGCTCTACGACCTGACCACCTTGCAGCGCGAGGCAAACTGCTATTACGGCTTCACTGCCCAGCAGACGCTCGATCTCGTCCAGACGCTCTACGAAAAGAAGCTCCTGACCTATCCGCGCACGGACAGTCAGTTCATCACCGATGACATGGAGGCTACTGCCCGTCAGGTGATTGAGATGGTCTGTCGGAAAGTGTCGATTTTTAGCGGCTTGACGCATACGCCTGACATCAAGCGGATCACCAATAACGCTAAGGTTACTGACCACCATGCCATTATTCCCACCGTCCAGCTTGAAAAGCAGAACATCTCCGAGCTGCCGGAATCTGAGCAGAAGGTCATTCGCCTTGTTTCTATGCGGCTTCTGTGCGCCACCGGAGAAAAGCACATCTATGACGAAGCATCCGTGACGCTCTCCTGTGAGGGGTATGCGTTCAAAGCCAAGGGCAAGACGGTTGTTCAGGACGGCTGGAAAGCCATTGAGCAGCGTTTCAAGAACTCCCTCAAAGACAAGGAAGCAGCTGATGATGAGAAAGCCATTCCCAGCTTCAAAGAAAACGACATAATCCATTCTGTATCTGCCAGCGTGACGGAACACTTCACAAGCCCTCCCAAAGCCTTTACAGAAGATACTCTCCTGTCGGCTATGGAGACTGCCGGAAACGAAGACTTTGAGGATGACACCGAAAAGAAAGGGCTTGGCACTCCTGCCACCCGCGCCGGGATCATCGAAAAGCTGGTCCGTTCCGGTTTTGCCGAGCGTAAAGGAAAGTCTCTCGTGCCGACAAAGGATGGTATCAATCTCGTGGCTGTCCTGCCGGAGCAGATCACATCGCCTACCATGACCGCCGAATGGGAAAACACGCTCATGCAGATTGAGCGCGGCAAGGCAGACGCAGATAAATTCCTTGCCGGAATCGTGGATATGACCACATCTCTTATCAAAGCCTATCCTTTCCTCTCGGACGCAGAGGCAAACCGTTTTGAAAGCGGTAAAGAGGTTATCGGCAAGTGTCCCCGCTGCGGATCTCCGGTCTATGTCGGCAAAGGCAACTACTATTGTTCCAGCAAGTCGTGTTCTTTCTGTCTGTGGGAAGACAACAAGTTCTTCTCTTCCAAGAAAAAGAAGCTGACAAAGAAGATTGCAAAAGAGCTACTGGATAAGGGATGGTGCAGAGTGACCGGACTCTATACGCCTAAAAAGCCGCAGCTCTACGATGCTGTCATCCGGCTGGATGATACCGGCGGCAAGTATGTCAGCTTCAAGATGGAGTTTGACCGATGAACCGTCCGATGCACATTGCCGCTTGCAGTGGCGGCAAAGACAGCGTAGCAACAATCCTACTGGCTGCACAGCATGGCGATCCGCTGGATGAAGTTGTGTTCAGCGAGGTGATGTTCGACCAGAACACTACCGGAGAAGTCCCGGAACATCGAGACTTCATCTATGACAGGCTCAAGCCGTTCTGCGAAAAGGAACTTGGTGTTAAATTCACGATCCTTCACGGTCCGAAAACCTATGATGACATCTTTCATCACATTATCGTCCGTGGACCTCATGAGGGAGAAAAGCGAGGCTTTGCGTGGGCTGGAATGTGCGCTGCGAACCGAGAGTGTAAAACCAATCCCATGAGGAAGTACAACAAGTCTCTGTCTCCTGATGCCGTCAGCTATATTGGAATTGCCACCGATGAGCCGAAACGCCTTGCGCGGCTGGACGGTACAAACAAAGTTAGTCTTCTCGCCAAGTATGGGTACACCGAGGCTGACGCGCGAAAACTTTGTGAAGAGCATGGTCTGCTTTCTCCGATTTATGGTCACTGCCGGAGAAACGGATGCTGGTTCTGCCCCAATGCCAGCGATGCCGAGCTGCGCCACATGATTACTCATCACCCGAAAATGTTTGATCGGATTATTGAATGGGAGCATGAAGAAAATGTTTTCCATCGTCGGTTGACGCGAAAAGAAACCCCGTCTGAGATCAAGGCTCGTTTGATGAGCAATCCTCAGCCGGGGCTTTTTTCTAACCAAAATCAAGGATAAGGAGGTCGTAAATGGCTGAAAACAAAAATGCCCAGCAAGTCCGCGAGATTACGGACAAGCTGGAACAGGGTATCAAGGAATTGTTTGAATCGGAGCGTTTCAAGGAATACCTCCGCACGATGTCCAAGTTCTACAACTATTCCTTCAACAACACGCTGCTCATTGCGATGCAGAAGCCGGAGGCAACCTATGTTGCCGGTTATACCTCGTGGCAGCGCAACTTTGACCGTCAGGTCATGAAGGGCGAAAAGGGCATCAAGATTCTTGCTCCCGCGCCGTACAAGACGCAGGAAGAGCGTGAGAAGATTGACCCCGTGACGCAAAAACCGGTGATCGGCGCAGACGGAAATGCTGTCACGGAGACGGTCGAGGTTCTGCGTCCCGCCTTCAAGGTGGTGAGCGTCTTTGATGTTTCTCAGACGGACGGCAAAGAGCTTCCAGACATTATCGTTGATGAGCTGAAAGGCACCGTCGAAAACTACGAGGCGTTCTTCGATGCACTCAAGCAAGAGTCTCCCGTCCCCATTTCCTTTGAGGATATTCCGGGCGGCGCGAAGGGATTCTTCTCTCCGGTTGAAAGTCGCATTGCCATTCAGGAGGGCATGAGCGAAATCCAGACGGTCAAGACCGCCATTCACGAGATCGCTCATGCCAAGCTCCATGCCTTCAAGCCGGACGAGAAAGCCGCTCCCGAAGATAAGAAGGATCGGCATACCAAAGAGGTTGAGGCAGAAAGCGTAGCCTACACTGTCTGCCAGCGGTACGGCATTGAAACCTCGGACTACTCTTTCGGGGACATCGCTGGTTGGTCATCCGGCAAGGAAACTAAGGAGTTGAAAAGCTCTCTGGACACCATCCGCAAGACGGCGGCTGAGATGATCGAGGGCATTGACGCCAAGCTCAAGGTGCTGCTGGCAGAGAAAGCACAGTCCACAGAGAAAGATGCCGAAGCGCCCGCAGAGCCGATGCAGGAAGTCCCCATTTACCGAGAGACGGCAAATTACGCCTACGAAGCCGGTGAGCTGGAAGCATATCACGCCTCTCTTGCAGCAAATGAGGAATGCCGCAGCGCGATTGAAGCTGCAATCAGCGGCAATTACGCTGAGAATCGGCTGGATGCGGATGCTGCCGTCAAAAGTGTTCTTGAGCAATTCTCGCCGGAGCGCATCCGATATGTTCTCGCAAATACCATTCAGCAGAAGGATTTTGACGGACGGATTCCGCAGCCTCTCAAGGAATGGGCGAAAAATGTTGAAGTCTGTTCGGAGAATGCCTCACGCTTTCTTGTGGACAAATGCAATCCCGGTCTGACTGCGCTTTTCGTCGATGCGTTCCGGAATCAGACTGAACCGCAAAAGGATGTCGCTTCCGAAAAGGCAGAGGAAAGAGATTCGGAAGTCGTTGCGTGGGAAAACGATGAGATTACCTCTATTGAGGTAAAAACCGTGGAGGTCAAGTCTCCCTTTGCGCCTTTGCCGGAGAAAGCAGATGCTCCCAAGCCCCACCGCCTGACGCCGGAGGAAAAGAAGATCAAGGATGCCGTCATGGACACGCTCAAGGGGCAGATCGCCTACCATAACGACGGCATGAGGTCAACCTACCGCTCGTCCGAGCAGTCATTCCGCACGATGGCGCAGTACAAGGTGAAAATCGAGGGCAGCACCGTCACCCGCAACGGTGAGCCGATGTTCAAAGTCCATCGCCGTCACGCCGCAAGAAAGACACAGGGCTGCTATCGGGAGCTGATGCCGACGCTGGAATACATCGGACGCGAGAAAGCTCAGGAAACGAAGCAGGAAAAGCCGTCCATTCGAGATCAGCTCAAGGCTGCTGCCAGGTCCCAGCCGGAGAAGAAAGCTCCTGCGAAGCAGAAATCTCACGACATTGGATTGGAGTGATGCCTATGAAGAAGAAACATACGAATGTGGATATTATCGCGGAGCTGCAAAAGCTGGTGGACTCCCATGTAGACAGTTACAAGGAGGACTTTGACATCGACAAGCGCATCATCCGCTGCGCAGCGGAAAGCAAGGAACCAGAGGATAAGATGCTGATGTGGTTCTGCCGCCCGCATGGGACGCACTGTCTCAGAGAGAATCAGGTCTTCATTCAGGGAACAAGGGATCACAACACCTATCGGTTCTATGCAGAGCAGACCCACGACGAGTGCATTGCCCGTGTCATCGTACCGAAGGAAGTGCGCAAAGGCAAGGTGTACGGAGATGTGTTCGAGGTCAATTACCGCGAACAGGCGGCGAATGTGGCGCAGAACTCTGTTGCACCGGATCATGACCGTCTTACTTTTGCGGACGGCTATATGCTGGACGCTCCCTGCCGCAACAGCTTCGATGCAGCAATGGCTCTGGTCGGTGAGCATGGCAGCGTCAAAACTCACCAGACGCTCCCGAAGGATGCGGATGCTCTGGCGGAAGTGTTGACCAAGCAGAAAAGCCGCCGTGACAGACTGCCGGAGGCTGAGAGGACGGAGGTGCTTGCCCCTCTGCCCGTTGCAGAACTCCGCAAATATGAAGCCGTCAAACAGGCACATCCCGAAGCGCTGGTCTGCTTTGCTCAGAACGGCTATTTTGAACTGTACGGCAAGGATGCGGAAAAAGCCGCGCCTCTTCTCGGCACAAAGGTTCTGGAGAAGAAGGTGCGCGGCAAGTCCGCTATGCCGGTCACGGGCTTTCGTGAAAGTGCTTGGGTTGCTGCGTCCAAAAAGCTCTGGCAGTCCGGCGCAGATGTCCTTCTCTCAAAGGACGGCGAGACATTCAAGGAATTAAAAGGTGCAGACTTTATCCCCGTCGGCGCGACCCTTCAAATGGACGGCATCCGCTGTCGGATCGATGCGGTGGACTTCGCCGCCAATGAAGTCAGGCTTACCAATATTGAGGACAAGAACAGACCGATCCGCTTCTCCGAAAACATTTCGTATGTCCGCAGCTTTGTGGAGGATGCCGGAATTGCGATTTATGACACCATCCCGAAGAAGCCCGCTGCCCGTGAATCCATCCGCGAGAAGCTGAAAACAGCACAGAAAGCGCAGCCGTCCCACACACCGAAGCCGCAGAAATTGAAAGGAAAGGATATGGAACTCTGATATGAAGAACTTTACCGTGGAAGAAACCAATCTGATGTGTTGCTTCAACACATCCAGCCGGAAGCGGCTGATCGACGATATGAAGGGCGTCACCCTGAACG
>ENA-ORTV01003235-ORTV01003235.1-human-gut-metagenome-genome-assembly--contig:-NODE-3235-length-13958-cov-4.772423_pt1 | contig 13958 bp, 13 predicted proteins | sample MGYA00241915_ERZ509194 | MGnify/ENA primary metagenome ERZ509194 (study PRJEB26280, sample SAMEA2338810) | human gut metagenome | biome: human gut; feature: human-associated habitat; material: faeces... | reverse complement strand
GAAGGTCTTTTTGCTGCTGGCCCTGCCCGACGACCACCCGTTCTGGAGTGCCGAGGCCGCCCCGCTGCCCGTCGAGCTGACCCGCGCCGGTGTGACCGGCCAGCCCAGCGCAGACCTGCTTTTGCAGCGTCTGCCGGACGGCCAGCTGAACGCCTACTCGCCCGCCAACTACGAGAAGGACGACCACGGCCAGTTCGTCGAGAAGTACGGCAAGTTCGTCTACAACACGCGGTTCGGATTCTCGGCCAGCCGCAGCTATGTGCAGCTGGAGCAGGCCGCGCCCGACAGTATGCTGGCCTTCGTCATCGACGGCTGGACCTTCGTGCGCCGCCACAGCGACAGGTTTGTCCTGATGGGGGACCGTCTGCTGAGTGAGTGGCGGCCCTTCCCGGGCATCAAGGTCACGACGGAGCTGGTGCCCACTAAGTGGGGCCACGTCCGCAACCATACGGTGGAGAGCACCATCGCCTGCACGGCGTATGACTGCGGCTTTGCCGTGCCCAAGTTCGCCGCCGGCTTTGCACAGTCGGCGGCCGGCAGTGAGGCCGAGGCGAAAAACGCCGCCTGCCGCTGCGCAGAAGAAACCAAGTGCGATGCGCTCCAGCGAAAACCAGATTGACTCCCAGAAGGAAAAGGTTCTCACCAACGAAAGCAGGCACCGCCCCACTGAAAGGGGCGATGCCAGTAATATCTGCTTGTCTAATGCCATGCTTGCAAACTGCCAGAGTAACAGCCAGAATGCAATGGTCCAGAGTTTTATTTTATTTTTCTTCCTAGTCTGCGTTGTAGTAGAAATCATCATTTGGTAATGCTCCACCGACTGCTGCCGGATTCTGTTCAAATAAAATTCCAAGATAGCTGCTTAATTTTGCTTTCATATCATTTCCGGCAATAAATGTAATGTTACATTCCGGAATTGCCTTCTCTGCTACCTGTGCTGCAACAATATCGTAGTTTCCGACGAGGACTGCCGCTTCTGCCACATTGTCATTAACATAGTTTACAGAAGCCTCATACTGCTGCAAAAATGTCTCGACTGCGTCCGGATGCGCTTCAATAAAATCATTTCTTGCGATCACAACTCCGGTAATTAAGGCTGCCTTTGTATCTCCATCGCCGGAAGCCTTCTCCCACTCTTCGGTAAGGTCAAGTGCCACACGGATATTTTCATTCTGTGTCATTGCCACAGTCACAAATGGCTGTGGAAGCATTGCCACTGCATCCTCATTTGCTGCGAGTGCTGCCACACATTCAGAATGCTCGGATTTGTATTCGATTGTGACATCTTTTTCCGGGTCAATGCCATTTGCGGTCAGCATATAGTTTAATGCATATTCCGGTGTTGCACCCTTTCCGCTGGCATAGATGGTTTTTCCTTTTAAATCAGCAACACTCTGTACACTGTCGCCATTTTCCACAATATATAATACACCTAACGTATTGACTGCCAAAACGCTGACATCCACACCTTCTTTGTTGTATAAAACAGATGCAAGGTTTGCCGGAACTGCTGCAATGTCCACATTTCCCTGCACGATCTGCGGTGTGATCTCATCCGGTGATGCTGCAATGGTAAAATTGTAATGATTTGCTCCGGTATCTCCGTTGTCGGAATCATCCATCAGCTTTACCATTCCTATAGCTGTCGGTCCTTTTAAGGCGGCTACATTCACATCTGTCAATTCGCCTGCTGCTTCAGTTTCTGTACTTGCTGCTTCCTCTGTTGATTCTGTGACTGCTTCGCTGGTCTCGGTCTGCGGAGTGGCTGTATTCTCTTCCACTTTGTTTCCGCCGCATGCTGCCAGCATCACACAGGACATCATAAGAGCCAGTGCTGATACAAGTTTTTTCTTCATAATATAAATTCTCCTTCTGGTCTTAAGAATATCTAGGTAATTGCGAAACTCCTCATACGCTTCTTTTAATTGTTCAAAAATAACAAAATTTTCGAAAACACGCTCTCGCTACGTGTCGCTGGTAACGGTACTAAGAAGCCAGTCACGATTAACATCGCACCTGCCTTCTAAGTGCCGACCGCTCCCCAGTGTTTTCTCAAACTTTTGTTATTTTTTCACAATTCAATTTAGGTTTTTATGATTTTCGCAATTGTCTATTAAAAATATCTCAGGTCAGTTTTTTCTTCCCTGTCAGACCGAATTTAGTATAAACGAATTTATATAGAATCTCAAGTATGTTTTTTAGTACATGTTAATTTTTTAACAACCTTTTTCATATAATGCTGCCACATTCTTATTCTTCCACGGATTCTGTGACTCCAAGAAAGATTGGCATTTGTGTTTCTGTGTCAATGATGGCATAGACAAATGGGCGGTCCAGATGCACCGTTTTTATTTCAGGTTCATATAAGGACATCGTTTCCGCCATTCCGACAACTGTTGAAGCTCCCGCTTTTGTTCCCTGCTCATCAACTTCGATATAGGTTTTGTGCAGTACCATGTTGATATAGATATTTCCATTATCACTGGTTCCAATTCCTCGAAAATCTGCCTGTTCCTCATCAAATGCATCTGTCATTCCCATGTTCTGCAAGGCATCCTTTAATTCTATTGAATATTCGGACTTGAATTTTGGGATTGCTGCATCCACATCATAATCCGTGCTGGCATTTTCAACAAGACCGATCAGTTTTTCTGCTGACAAATGACTGATATAATCATCTATGCTTATCCCTTCTTTTGGAAGCAATGCCATAAAACTGTATCCATCTTCATATGGTCTGATAAAACCGGTCGTACTGTCATCTTCCAGATAATATGCTTCTGTGGAATACATCATATCCACCGTCTGCTGTGTTCCATTTTCAGAAGTAAATGTGCCTGACTCTACATCCTCTTTTTCATATGGAGACTGCCACTTTGCATCAAAAGCAATGGCATTGATCAGATACATTACCGAATTGTCTTCGATTTTGTCTAATATCTGTGGGATCATTTTTTCTGTTTTTTGCGAAACCCAGGTATTGATATCTTTTAATGTATGCTCATCAAAAGGTGCCTGATAAATTTCCGCATCAAATAATTTACTGTTTTCTGCCAGGAAATCATCCTCCACATGTAAGGTGTCTGCATCTTTCAGCCAGATTGAATTTGCAATGTTTAGATGCGCATTCTCTGTATCGGCCAGTTTTTTCATATACAAAGAAAGTTCTCTGCCCTGCTGCCCTACCGGTGTTCCATCCGACAGAACCTGCTCCATCTGTGACAGCGTATCACCTTTTGCACCATTTTCTGTCATGGTAAGCGCTGCTAATACTGACAATGGAGATATCATCTCGTTTTTTCCATCCTCATATGTCTGCTGCAGCAGATTCAGGGCAAACTGACAGTACCGGTATCGGTAACCGAAGGATGTTTCTGTGCTGTTATCTTCCGCTTTCTTTTCTGTCGTATCAGCCTCTGCCTGCTGATCCTCATTTCCTGTATGATCGGCGTTTTGTTCACTGTCCTCCGACTGTTGCGGCGTCAACTGCTTCGTCGTATCAGATAATCCACTGCCACACCCGAATAATCCTAACGTCATACATCCGATCAAAATTATAACCAGTTTTCGTTTCATATGCTTTGTCCTCCTTTTTTCGATGGTTATGTAAATATGTTCTTCTACTGCTGTTATCTTTCTATAAGGAAAGACGCTGATTTTTACAGTTGGTTACAAAAAACTAAAAATATTTGTTACTTCTCACTCCCGAATCACTTTCTTCAGCAACAAAACAGCAACTGTTTTACTACTGAGTAAACAGTAACGATTACTCTCAAAATTTTCAAAACTCATTCATAAACTTCTTGCTTCTTATATACGCTCTATGTTACAATCCCATCTTTGACACTTTGTTAAGATAAAAACAGTCGCAACCCTAGTATTTACAAGGCTTGCGGCTGTTTTGTTGTCCGTAGCGATATGTGCTATTTTTAGGTATTTGTGCTATTTTTTATTATATTTCGCATTGTAGCTTTCGTTATGAATTCATAGTCGGTATGAAAACCAAAGGTTTCGTGAAGGGAATCGGTCAATTCTGTTCGTTTGTATGATGGTACATATCCGCTGTTTCCAGATAGTAGTGTCATCTGCATTTCACGAATTGTTGATAGTATTTCTTCGCATGTATATTTATTGTCCAGTTTCTTTTCCAATAATCGATAGACCAGCAAACTTATGTAACAGGTCAAAAAATGAGCTTTGATTCTGTCATCTCGTCTGACATAAACGGGTCTTGCTTCAAAATCTGTTTTTATAATTCTAAAGTTTTCTTCAATTTCCCAGCGCTGTTTGTTTATCTTTAATATTTCTTCGACATTGTCTTCCAGATTTGTTATGACAGCATAAAAGCCATCATATTTAGCTTCTTCAGAAATTCTGTCTTGGTCTAATTCGAAAGTTTCGTTTTCAGCAATTTCACCTTCGTTTGTGAATTTAGTTTCCTTTACAAATCTTGCAGGATCATTTTGATTTTTGCCTTTTCTTTTCTTGATTTTACCATCTACCATTTTTTGCGCACGGTCTAACTGTTTGCTTCTGATTTTCTGCTGATAATCTTTATATTTTGGAGAGTATGTAACTATTATTGTTTCGTCCATATCTCCTGTAACAAGAGGAATTTCTTTGTAGTAAATTGAATTGAAAACCTCATCATCGGATTCATCTAAAGTACTTATATCAATAAATTTATTTGAGCCAATTTTTTTGAACTGCTTAGGTGATAACGCAATCTCTTTATCTTCATTTTTCATCTTTTTGATAGAGTGAGTGATGACATACGAACGATTACCTAAACTGTTAAATCTACGATTGTTCACGCTTCCAAGTCCTGCGTCAGAACAAAAGATGAATTCGCTGCAATTAAAGTCACGAATAATAGTTGATTCCAGTGGTTTTAAGGTAGTCTGCTCGTTTTGGTTGCCAGGAAAAATATCAAAAGCAAGAGGTATACCGTCAGCATCCATAAATAAGCCCATTGTAACAATAGGGTTTGGTCTATTTTCTTTGCTTTTTCCATAACATTTGTTTCCATCTTCTTCCTCGATTTCGAAGTAGTAATTTGAACAATCGTAATACAGTATTTTTGTATTTCTGGAGTGAACAAAATTTGAATTACGATACAGCTCCTCCTGAATAAAAAAGGATTCTTCTGCCATAACAGAGAGAGCGCGGTAAACATTTTGAAGAGAATACTTTGGTGGCTCTAATAATTTTTGGCAAAAAGTGTAACTGCTTAATTTACTTGATGGAGAAAGAATGCGTGCATATATCAAGTCGGTTAAGATAGCGCTAAAGTCATACTTGAATTTGTGTCTCTCCTTAATTTTTCGGCATATGTTATCAATTCGTAAATCAGTGCATAGTTGCTGTAAGAAGAGATAGCCTACATTGAAACATCTTTCTTCGTCTTTGGTGATAAAAGCTTTCTGAGAAAGCTTAAGCGGAATAGGAACGGCTTTATTGTTATAAGCTTCTGTTTCTTTCCGGGCTTCTTCTTTTGCCCATGCCATTAACTTTTCTTTGTCATTATCAAAACGCTCTAAAAGTTCATTATATTTGCCAAGCTTTTTGAAAATACGAGAAGAGGTTTTACCATTCTCTTTACGATACGATTGATAAATGTATATATCTTTGTTATTTGAACTGCCAGTAATATTTACATACATAAAAAACACCTTTTTATTTTTATTATACCATAACAAGCACAAACAAGCACGTATAAATTTAAAAAAATTGACAAAAAAATAAGCCATAAATGGCTTAAATACAATGGTTGAGGGAAAATATGTTGTTATGAAAGTGTCAAAGACCCGAATGTCTACCGAACCAGAGTTTAACTGATAAAATGACATTTTATGTGTTATCGTCTAGCACTGATACTAGAGATGATTACTCCGTTGGATTTTTAATTGATAATAGCCTTATTGGTTATATGATTTTTAATATGGGGTGGGTACATGTACGTTATGAAGTTGACACTACTAGCGTAAGAACATATATTAAATACGGTTCTAATGAATGGTGGAGATTTAGTTAATATCAGCTTTTTCTTATAAAATGGGGATTAATTAAGAACAATAAAACCAGCTCCTAACGATTCGCCGCCACTATCATTAGTTTTAAAGCCGCATTGCGTGCCAGCATAAAAATTCATTTTGACACCATTCATGCTAGTACCATTATCTCTATGTCCCATGACGCCATTTGAGTAAAAATCAATGTCACGTTTATTATATCCCTGCCAGTAGACGGTTGCTGTAAAGTTACGTTTCGGAACTATGCCATAACCGTTTACTGTAAAATAATTAGGATTAACACCAGTCCAGCCGCTTACCCATTGATTATTACTATAAGCATCAATTGACCGCCATCCTGCAATGCAGCAACCACTCACGCCTGTTAATGCTCCATCAGATTTTCCGGCATTATACCCATTATTATACCCAGTTTTGTAATTAGTGCTGTTTGCATTAGCACGGTTATCCGCATCCGTCACGCCTTGCGCATAGCCTTGATCATATGATTTAAAAGGGGATACTGTACCGGCACCTCCTGTTCCTCTTCCAAAGTATTTATATACTGTGCTATTATCTGCTGAAATGGATCGTCGCTGTACGATACCCCAAACAGTACGGGCGTTACTATCTACATTTGAATCTGTAGATAGTACTCCAGAAAACCAGTCTGCATTTGATGCAACTACATCAAACTCAATCGAATACATAGGAGTTATTTGCCCCATCAAATAATTTTTATTTATATAATCGCAGACAGCTTTTGCGTCAGCAGCAATATTTGGTAGTACTAATCTGATATACGTTTTTTTTGAATTATTAACATTAGTTAAACTCTGGGTGACTTCCTCGAACCCACCCTTGATCCTGTTCTCAAGATCATTCATCTCCTCCGCAGAAAATGCATTTCCCTCTGCTGAGATCTGTCCCTCTGCTCGCGCTACGGTCACAAGTTCCGTGCTGCCGTCCTCATGTGTTAATTTTCTTCTGTTCGGGTACTCGGAAATACGATTCACCCATGTTTTCAAACTAAATGCCATAATAAAATCCTCTCTTTCTTATAAAAGTAATCCAATGCTCTGTCCGGCATAGATTTCTTCGCCTGCGTAATGGACAAAGTTTGAATTATAAACTTCATAAATGTCATGTAATATTTTCTCAATATCATTAATTTTCTGGTACGTATTAATCGGCTGCTGTGGAACTTCCGGTGTCTCTACATACCGATAACCGGCATTCCGCAGTGCTGTCACATTCTTTAAAAGACTGTCAAAATATGTTTTATCCGGATATGTGGGGAGATTATCTTTACAAGTGACCAGAGAAATGTTCAGCAATTGTGCTATGACATAGCAGTTATTTTCATTCCGCCTGACATCCGATAAGTTGAATGCGCCTTTCATCCCCTGCTGCCATTCCGTTTTTTCACTGTCTGTCATATTCTCCCAGCCTATATTCCGAAGTTCCTGTACACGGTCTACATCCTCCTGTGTGCGATCATACACAAACCACGGCAGAATATACTCGATCGTATTCTCGTAGGTACTCTTATTACCTGCTTCATCATACATTTCAAGATATATATGGTATAAGCTGTCCTCTGCCACATCTACCGTTGCTCTCCACTTGACCGGATACGCCTCGTCCTGGATAAAAACTGTCTCAACACCATTTACAGTCCCGGCAACGTAAGTGATGTCTGTTGACAGTTCGAAGCTGATCGTTCCCGAAGCCATCAGCTGACCTCAACCGTGATTGCTACACTTGCACTTGTGCTTACCGGATTTGGTGTAAGTGTAATGCCTTTTAACACAGGCACCGTAGTGTCAAGCTTGACGCTCAATGTAATGCTGGTAGTCTGTCCGGCTCCGTCTTTAGCCGTAACCACAATACTGTTCGTTCCCTCTGCAAGAGTAATCGCTTTTGAAAAGCTTCCATCAGTTTCTACCGCCACTGATCCTAGGCTCGTGCCGTTTAATGTCATAGTCAATGTTATCGGACTTGAAGTTGCATCATTCGTTTTACCGGTTACTGTAAGCGCAGATTTATTTGTGATGAGCCCTGCTGCAGGTGATGAAATCGTAAGCGTTGGCGGAACTGTATCAATCGTAAATGTCGAAGAAACCGTCGTTGCCGCATTGCCGTCATTATCTGACGCATTGATCGTGATAGTGTGGTTTCCATCCTTAAGAGCCGTCTGTGGTGTAAATGTAAACTGATAACCATTTGTAATCCCTTTACTTACCATTCCTGTGCTTGAAGTTGTGTATGTAGTACTGTCTACTTTTATTTTTACGGTGGACAGGTTCACACCAGAGCCTCCAGCTTCATCCACGACCTTAAAGGTGATCGGCTGCTTATTGTTTGTCACATATGCGCCTTTTGATGGAGATACCAGTGTGATCGTAGGCTTCATCGTTTCTTTTACGATCAGTCTCAATGCTTCTCCCAAAGTAGCATCTGTAGCATCTTTCGTAACTACAGTTCCTGCATCATTGGTAATCTCAATTTTAATCGGATAATACTTGTTTGCCAGATTGTATGATGTGGTTGCAGGGGCTGTGATCGTTCCAACCCATTTTCCATTGCTCAATGTGAGATTCGTCCACACTCCATCAACCTGTACCCTTACTTTTACAATTGCCATTAAATCACTCCTATCTCCTGTCCAGCTACAAGTTCATGATTGCTGGACCTGGTATATTTTGCTTCTGTGTAATATGTCTCTACATCATCTGCCACAACCGTTATTGTAACTTTGGTTTTCGTTGTGACTTTCTGACTGGATAATTTTGCGCTATATATAATTGGTCTCATTTCCATTAGATGATCACATCTCCTCCCGTATATAATTCAGTTCCGGCAAAGTAATTTTCCGTAAAAACTACTGAATATCCTCTGCACGTTGCCGTTGCAATAAATCCTCCTGTCAGGTCTATATCCTGCTGCTCAATCAGCGTAGTTGCAATATTACTATTCTTGTCTACCACATTTACCCAATTACTCACGCTCTCTGTATTCAAAATATATTTCATGCTGAGAATTTTTCTTAATGCATAATATGATAGTAACTTTTCAGCAACAGTATCTAAGTATTCCATGTTGTACAGTGTAATTGTCCCTATTTTCTTGATATTTTCGGATTCGCCTGCCTCAATATGATCCACATTTTTTGTATATGAAAATGTAGTTTTTTTATATCTTTTTCCTGTGATCACGCATGCACCGGTTGTCTCCATTTGAACAACCACATAATTTGTATGCTTTTCTATAAAAGCTCCGTTTGATAATTTCAATGATTCTGGATCACATGGTTCTGAAAATGTTATTTTTGATTTGCCCTTTGGAAGATTATCCTTAAAAATGTCTGAATCTCCGGTTTCTAAATCATATTTTCCACATTCAATAGAAACCCCTGATACATACTCGTCCAATTTTACATTTGATTTGTTATTGAATTTTCTTTCTGTATCAATTGTTGAACTGACATATCGATCTGGTTTAAAAACCCGAATAACATCACTCCTACTGTCATCCGCAACTGCTGCACACGCGAAACATATCATCTGAAGTGCCGCTCTGCATGACTGTACAGCCAGATAACCATTTAATTTTGTATTGTATACCTCTTCATCAATGATAAATTTTGTTACTGCTGCACACGCAAATATTTCTTCTAATAATTTTCCTGCCAGTACATTCGTGTACATTTTCCCGTTATAAAACGTATAATGATCCATCAGACCAATTCTGTCGTTCAATTTGAAACTTGCTGTATTATTTTTAAAATCCGATGTATCAATGAAAAAAGTCCCTACCGGAATATCTACACCATCTTTGTTTTCCGTAAAGGTTACTTCCTGTGTTTTCTGTACAGACCTCCAAGATCCATTTTCATTACTGATATCAAAATCGTTTTTAGCATCCAATATTGATATGCTTGCTGTGTTAATGGATAATGTGGTACTGATCTCGTTGATCTCCTCATGTATCTTGGCAGTCTTGATCACATCGCCAGTCCATTCAATGTAGCGTCCATATAAAATATATCGTAGTTTTATATATCTCTTTGGCAACCTTGTCCTGACAAATTCAATTACAACTTTTCCATAATTTGCGACTTGATGAACACATGCATATACTAAATTATCGGGATAAAATGTTTTTTGATCCAACTTACTGCCAGATAATGTATACCAGGTAATTGTCAGCTCCGCAGGATGTTCATCTGCAAAATATAATGTAATTCCGGCCGATGAATGCTGTGCCCTAAAAGTAATCGTAATTCTAGGATTTTTCTGAAATAAACAGTCTTCTCCCGACTGTTCAACACTCCAAAATACAATGTCGCCCGGTAAATCCGGCATAACATTCTTATTTCCATCCAATACAAATTGGTTTAATTCAAATGTCCCATAATCCGCCTGATCTGTCTCAACTTCTAAGAATTTAAGATTTCCAATGGACTGGTTATCATCTGTAGCCACGCTTGCATCTGATAATGCTGTTACATCGATAAATTTCATATGTGCGTTACAGCTTGTTCTTTGCATTTTCTTCATACTTACCATCTTTCTGCTGGTTTAATCGCTATAAACTTCACTGTGAACCCGCCCCACTTCGTATATTCTTCATTTGTGTCTTTATTAATTGTATTCTTCATTTTCATTGAAAGTTTATTTGGATACATAAGAAATACCATTTTTCCCATAGGCGTCCTTATTTCTACTTCATGACCGGTACCATCATCGATGCTGCTCTTCGTACTTAAAAGTTGCACCAGTGCAACAAAGTCTTTATTCGTTGTATCCGTAGTGGCAAATGTTATAGACTGGTTGTAAAACACTGCGCCAAGTTCATAATTCAATTCATATTTTTCATTTCTCTCTGCAAACTTATACTGAAATTCTACATCCAGTCCCAATTCCGTTATTGGTACATCATACTGTTTTCCATCTATCTTTATCATGCTGGCTCCACCTTTGTAAAATCTGTACCTACACGCTGTGATTCTTTATCATATGAATATTTAATATATCTCATAAATCCTGCTTCATCTCCTTCAGCAACAATATATACATTCACATCTCTTTCTGAAGAATCAAGTTCCTCCCTGAGTGCCTGACGAATTGTTGATAATGGTGAAACAACTTCCGTCTCCCGATTGTTATCCCCAAGAATCGCGGCAAATTCACCTGCCTGCTTTGGTACAACAGTTCCGGTTGCAAGTCGAGGCAGCTTAACCTCTCTCAGCGTTGGGATACTCATACTCCATGATTTTCCACCGAATACCGGCACCCAGTCTGGTATCGTAAAACTCAATCCATTCAATGCCTCTATGCATTTATTAACGCCAGATACAACACCATTGCACATGGTTTCTATTCCTGAAAGCAGACCATTAATCACACCGAATACACTTGTTTTCAATTTATTGAATATATCCAGAATTTTGGTTTTCAAATTCGAGAATGTATTTAAAACCGGTGTAACAAGTGATTTAATTCCATTTTGGAATCCCTGCATCAGATAAATACCTATATCCCGGAATACTGTCGACGGCGAATGGATACCAAGAGCATTCTTAACTCCTGTAATAAGTGGATTTATCATATGGTCATATATCCATGTGCCGATATCCTACAGCAACGCCCACATTCCATCTAAAAATCCCTGGATGCCATCTTCTCCATTTGCAAAATATGCTTCGTATAAATCTGTTCCGAAATCAGCGATAAGTTCAATCAGAAATGCAATAATACCACCTATCAATGAACCTATTGATTCGAAAAGTGCAGATGAAATACCACTCCAGTCAACATTGGTAAGAAATGTATACACACCATCCGCCAACGATTTCCAATCAAGTCCCTCCAACGTTGTGTAGATGATCGTAAGAATTCCCTTAAGGCCTGTGCCAATTGTATTCCCAATAGCACCCCAGTCCACTGTCGCAATAAAACCGTTTAAGGTCTGATAAATCGCCGTTCCTACTGATTCCCAATGAAGCGTAGTAACAAATTCTTCCAGAAAATAAACAATCGTATTCAGTCCATTTGCTATCGTAGAACCAACGAGGTTCCAGTCTACTGTCTCTAAAAATCCGTTTATAAGGGTTGCAATATTATTTGCAATATTTCTGGCTTTTTCCTGAATGCCGGTCCATTCAATACTTTCCAGTGCTTCATTCAGTTTCTGCCCGATTATCGCACCTAAACCATAGAAATCTCCAGCCTCAAATGCTGCTTTTAACCTGTCCGCAAAAGACTGCACATCACTCTCAATCGGAACTTCCTCAAACATTTCTGATGGTGATACAGTTCCACCAGAGCCGCTTCCAGAGTCTGAATCTTTATTATCAATTACATTTAGTTCATCGAACGAATACAGCGAATTTGCTGCCTTTTTTGCCGCGTTCGCTGTATTGTTTAATGACTTTGCATAGTTCTGCTGAACGGCTGTTGCCTGTGTAAATGTACTTTTTCCGGTAATCGCTGCTATAAACTGTCCAACTTTGGAAATTGCAGCCGATAATTGGTTGATAAAACTTGTCAATATCGGGCTTACCACCGACAACAATGGAGCAAATGCGGATGCAAGACTATTTTTAAGCTGCGTTAATGCAGACATCAGTGCAGATATATCAGCATTTGCACTGGAAGAATATTGCGAAAGATTCTGAAATCCCTGCTTCACCCCATTGATTACGGCCTGCATTCCCATTCTTGCAACAAGCAATTTAAACATATTCCCAAGTTTAAAAATACTGCTTCCAAGTCCACTGGATCGGTTTTTCAAATTCTTGAATAACCCAGGCAGTCCTGTCATTCTCAGTGCAAGTTGTCCAACCGCTTTCGCTGCACTCGTCCCCGCCTTTGCTACGCCCCGAAGCATTGCAGACGGCGCACTCTTTGCAATATTTAAAAGTCTTCCGGGTACTGCTGCCGCAGAATCTCCCAACATCCGAAAACCATTTGCTAATGACGGTAATATACCAATTTGCTTTTGTTCCGCTGTGGCAGAGCTTTCCAGATTCCTCTTATAGTTTGCAAGTTCTCTCTCTGCAAGTAAAAGCTTTTGATAAGTCTGATCATACTCCGCATTTCCAAATCCAAGTCCTTTATTATTTTGTAAATGCTCAAGCTGTGTTTTATATAAACTTACTTTCTGTGTAAGATTTTCAAATCCTGCTGCCGCCTGCTTTGTATCTCCACTGGAGAATCCCTGTGAAAAAGACTGTTTTATTTTATTACTTGATTTACCTAACGAATTGGTCAGTCGCTCAACGAGGTTCTTTAATTCATTTACACCTTTTACGAACTTTGAATTGTCCATACCGGTTTCGACAATTACTTCGCCCTGTTTCTTTGACACCTTTTCACCACCTTATCATAGGCGGCTCAAAGGCTCTCTGACCTATCCTAATAAATTGTTAATTTCCTGCTCTTCCTGTTTTTCCTGCTCCGTCTTTTCAACGATCAGGTCACAGATTTTTTTATTCTTCCGGTAAAACTCCTTTTCCCATTTATCAAGAGTTTTTCCCTCCATCTTTTTCGTTCGGATACGGACAACTGTTGCAAAAACGCCTTCCCGGATTTCCATAAAATATCCAAGGAAGGTCCACCAGTGCATATACTTCTCAGCTCTGGTCTCTCTTCCTGCAACTGCATTGACCGCCGGGAAAATAATCGGTTCATCCTGTGTCCAGTCCATTTTCCGGACATTTTCACCTTCATCATCCTGTGTTCCTGCATCTATGAACCAGTTTGCCTGTTCTGCTGCCTCCTGATAAAGCCTTACAGGCATCTTTTCAAGGTCTGGATAAAGAATATAGAGCATGGTATATATTTTCTCTTCATGCTCTAATTCTCTGTCATTCATTGCCTCAAAAATCTTTAATATGTCCCTGAAATCCGTGCGTATCCTCCAATCCCTGCCGCCAACCTT
>ENA-ORTV01003234-ORTV01003234.1-human-gut-metagenome-genome-assembly--contig:-NODE-3234-length-13960-cov-6.072276_pt1 | contig 13960 bp, 10 predicted proteins | sample MGYA00241915_ERZ509194 | MGnify/ENA primary metagenome ERZ509194 (study PRJEB26280, sample SAMEA2338810) | human gut metagenome | biome: human gut; feature: human-associated habitat; material: faeces... | reverse complement strand
TGAATCATTAGTAACACATCTGCGGAGTAAATCTTTGCAAATGTAATAATATTTTCAGTTACTCTCGCTTTTTGTCGGAAAAAAATTCACAACTAACACACTTTTAGTTGTTTTGTCCAGGCAAAAACGATTATCGGAACGTTCTCCTACAATCCAGATAACAGCGCCTCCGCTGCATAAAAGCCACGTCCGTTCCTTATCTAAACGGCTGAATTTATGATCCGAGAAATAATCGCTTAATTTCTTCCGCCCTTTCATGCCAAAAGGAATAAACCAATCTCCTTCTTTCCATGTACGCAGGGTAAGCGGAAAAGTCAGTTTGTCGTAATCGAAATAAGCGATATTTTTATCTTTCCGGATATGGAAATCTTCCTTAATAACAATCTTCTCGAAAGAAAGTTCGACAGGACCGGACCAAACTTTCTCGCCACCGGTCAGTGTATATTCACGGACCTCTTCTTTTACAAGGGGAGATAACAATAAATAGTCCCGATCTTTTATCAACCGGTGCGTAGAAGAGAAAAAGGTTTTGCCCGATTCTTTCGTCAGGGACAAATAAACATCCTCCGCCACCGGACGAGTAAAGCCATAGGTTTTGAGTAACTCGTATAAAATAGCATCGGGCGACGGGTAACGCATCAAGGCGGCAATCGAAAGGCGGTCCCCTTGCTCGACCACGGCATTCCTCGCCTCTTCCACCACATGCAGATAAACGGCTTCGGCTGCCGACAGATGTTCGGACGTACGGGCGATCGCATCCTTCACGGAAGGATTGATTTCCTTCAGAAGCGGAAGGACACGCAGGCGGATAAAATTGCGCGTATAAGCATCGGAAAGGTTGGTACTGTCGGTCACATACGTCAAACCGCGTCCGGCAAGCCACTCCAAGATATCCTCACGGCTCACGGCAAGCAAAGGGCGCACCACGAAACCGTTCCTCGGACGAATCCCGCTCATTCCCCTGATGCCGGTCCCACGTACCAGATTCATCAAAAGCGTTTCCACACTGTCGTCACGATGATGAGCCACAGCGACAGCCTGCGCCCCGGTTGCAGCCCGTTGCTCTTCGAACCAGCCATAGCGCAACTCGCGGGCAGCCATTTCAATGGAGAGATGCCGGTCGGCTGCATATTTCCGGGTATCGAAGTCCGTCATCAGGAAAGGGACATCCAGTTTTCGGGCATACTCCCTTACAAACTGTTCGTCACGCAGGGATTCGTCTCCCCGCAAATGAAAATTACAATGCGCCGCAATACAGGAATAGCCCGACTCCACCAAAATGGTGAGTAGGGCTATTGAATCTGCTCCGCCACTTACACCGACCAGAACCGGACGGTTTTCCGTAAGCAACCGATATTTCTCTATATATGCACGGACAACGTCGCGCATCCGATTATTCTTCTATGCCTGCCAATTCAGGGTCGATCATGATACGACCACAGTATTCGCAAACGATCACTTTCTTACGCAACTTGATATCCAACTGTTTCTGGGGCGGAATCTTGTTGAAACAACCACCGCAGGCACCACGCTGTACATATACGACAGCCAAGCCGTTACGTGCCCCCTTGCGGATACGTTTGAAAGCAGTCAAGAGGCGCGGTTCGATATTCGCCTCCAGTTTCTTTGCTTTTTCGCGCAGTTTCTCTTCGTCCTGCTTGGTTTCGGAAATGATCTGTTCCAGTTCACCCTGCTTTTGAACCAAATCAGCCTTACGGCCTTCCAGTCTTTCGGACAGTTCGGCGATTTCTTCCTTCTTACGGTTGATCGCTTCACCGAATTCACGAATCTTCTTTTCAGAGAACTCGATTTCAAGTCCCTGGAATTCTATTTCTTTTGACAAGTTGTCGAACTCACGGTTGTTACGCACGTTATCCAACTGCGCTTTATATTTTTCAATCAGACCGGTTGACTCCGTAATCTTATGTTTCTGTTCTACAACAGCATTCTCAAAGTCTTTAATTTCTGACTGATAGTTCTGAAGACGTGTTTCCAGACCAGCGATCTCATCTTCCAGATCCTGTACTTCCAAGGGAAGTTCGCCGCGAAGTGTCTTGATCTTATCAATTTCAGTCATCATCGTCTGAAGCTGATACAGCGTAGAAAGCTTTTCTTCAACTGTAATCTCTTTTTCAGCTGATTGTTTATCTGTAGCCATTCTATAAATATTTTACCGGGTTTGAATTAACATTCGAAAAATGTACCGCAAAGGTAGGGAATTTTTTCGATATTATGTTATAAAAGATATCTTTTGTACAGACTTCACTTTCATAATGACCAATAACCGCCAGCAGAATCCGGTCTTCCACATCGTAAAAGTCATTATATTTAGCCTCCCCCGTAATGAAAACGTCCGCACCGTAACTGATTGCGTCTTTGATCAGGAAAGCACCACTCCCCCCGCATAAGGCAACTTCCCGTATCGGCTTGCCTGTCAAGGCAGAATGCTTCACGCATCCCACTTGAAACAACTCTTTGATCCGTTGCAGGAAAACCAGTTCCCCCTCTTCTTCGGGCAACTCTCCCACTACCCCCGAACCGACCTGGTTCCAGGCATTATCCAAAGGATAGAAATCGAATACCGGTTCTTCATAAGGATGGACGGAAAGCAACGCACGCGTCACCGTCGACTTACGGAAAGCGGGCAATATCGTTTCGATACGGATTTCCGGCTCCACATGCAACTCGCCTATTTCGCCACAGAACGGGTTCGTCCCTTCGCCGGCACGGAAAGTCCCGCTCCCCGGCAGGCTGAAGCTACAGGAATCATAGCCGCCTATCGCTCCGGCTCCCGCATTGAACAAGGTCGTCCTCACCAAATCGGCATAGGCCTCCGGCACGAAAGTGACCAGCTTCAGCAAAGCTCCTTTCTGGGGGCTCAGGACACGGACATTTTCCAGCCCGATCAGTTCCGCCAGACGGAAGTTCACGCCTCCCGCCGCATTATCGAGATTGGTATGGGCGGCATAGATCACCAAGTCATACTTGCAGGCCTTCATCATGCACCGCTCGATATAGGTCGAACCGGTCAGGGATTTGAAGGCTTTAAAGGCCAAAGGATGATGAGAGACAATCAGATTACACCCCATCTCTATCGCCTCGTCCACCACCTCTTCGGTGACATCGAGGCAAAGAAGCGCACCGGTAGCCGGCTGATTCACATCGCCTACCTGCACACCTGCATTGTCAAAACTTTCCTGCAATGGCAACGGAGCGTATTGTTCGATTTCTTTCAGTATATCCTTAACCCTTAACATAATCAATAATTTATAAATAAATCAATTTGCCAATAGGCCAGTGAACCATTCACCAGCATACCGGCAAATCGGCCTATCGGTATATTACTCCTTAATATCTACTTTCAGGCATAATTCTTCCAACTGCGAATCATCCAGTTGTCCGGGCGCATCCAGCATGACATCGCGACCGGAGTTGTTTTTCGGGAACGCGATACAGTCACGGATAGAATCGAGGCCGGCAAACAAAGAGACCCAACGGTCCAGACCGTAAGCCAGACCACCGTGAGGAGGTGCACCATATTTGAAGGCATTCATCAGGAAGCCGAAACGCTCCTGTGCCTTTTCTTCGGTGAAGCCCAACAACTGGAACATCTTATCCTGCAACTTGCTGTCGTGGATACGGATGGAACCGCCACCCACTTCGACACCATTAATCACCATGTCGTATGCATTCGCACGGACGGCTCCCGTATCGCTGTCCAGCAAAGGAATATCTTCGGGTTTGGGAGAAGTAAACGGATGGTGCATTGCATAGAAGCGCTGGTCTTCTTCGCTCCACTCGAACAGCGGGAAGTCGATCACCCACAGGCAGGCGAACTTGTTCTTGTCACGCAAGCCCAACTGACCGGCCACTTCCAGACGCAATTCGCAAAGTTGTTTGCGCGTCTTCATCGCATCGTCGCCGGAAAGGATCAGAATCAAGTCGCCCGGTTTTGCACCGAAAGCCTCTTTCATCTGCTGCAATACTTCCTGGGTATAGAATTTATCCACACTCGACTTCACATTGCCGTCGGCCTCCACACGGGCATATACCATGCCCTTTGCACCGATCTGCGGACGTTTCACAAACTCAGTCAGCGCATCCAGCTGCTTGCGCGTATAAGAAGCCGCCCCTTCCGCACAGATACCGCCGACATAAGCAGCATTATCGAATACGGAGAAACCGTGTCCCTTCATGATGTCCATCAGTTCGACGAACTTCATATCGAAACGCAGGTCCGGCTTGTCGCTTCCGTAATATTTCATGGCATCGTGCCAACTGATACGCGGGAAAGCTTCTTTTATATCGATGCCCCGGATCACCTTGAACAGATGCTTGGCCATTCCTTCGAAAATGTTCAGCACGTCTTCCTGCTCCACAAAGCTCATTTCGCAGTCGATCTGTGTAAATTCGGGCTGGCGGTCCGCACGCAGGTCTTCGTCACGGAAACATTTCACGATCTGGAAATAACGGTCGAAACCGGAAACCATCAACAACTGCTTCAACGTCTGCGGAGACTGAGGCAAAGCGTAGAACTGTCCGGGATTCATACGGGAAGGCACGACAAAGTCACGCGCCCCTTCAGGCGTCGAGTTTACCAGCACCGGAGTTTCGACTTCCAGGAATCCCTGCTTGTCCAGATAGTTACGCACCTCGAAAGCCATACGATGACGCAGTTCCAGGTTCTTGCGGACGGCGTTGCGGCGCAAGTCCAGATAACGGTATTTCATACGCAGGTCGTCCCCCCCGTCCGTATCGTCTTCAATCGTGAAAGGAGGAGTCACGGCAGCATTCAGGACATTCAGTTCCGAAACGATGATTTCGATCTCACCGGTAGGGATATTCGGGTTTTTGCTGGAACGTTCGCGAACGGTTCCCGTCACCTGGATAACATATTCGCGTCCCAGCTTATTTGCTTTCTCACAAAGAGCGGCATCCACTTCCTGGTTAAACACCAATTGCGTAATACCGTAACGGTCGCGGATATCCACGAACGTCATGCCACCCATCTTACGGGTTTTCTGTACCCAGCCGGCCAGCGTAATCACCAAGCCTTCATCGGCAAGGCGCAGGTCGCCACATGTTCTTGTTCTATACATTATATAATATGGATTAAACTGTTTTTCTTTTTTACGTGTGCAAAGATAATAATTTATAGGTCTCAAGAATATTTGAAATGGCATTTAAACGTTGAAAAGTCGTTTCTAATTTTCTTGAAGCCATTTTTCAATGGTGAAACCCATCTCCATTTTTCTTGAAACGGTTTTTCACCATTAAAAAGGCACTTCAAGAAATATTGAAACGGAGATTCAATAGTGAAAAACGGCTTCAAGAAAATTTGAAACCGTTTTTCAACGTTTAAATGCCATTTCAAATAAAATTGAGAGGGGAAATCAATGCTTGTTTTCCAGCGTGAAGCGCAATGTCCCGGCATTCACCAGTTCGGCTTGCGAAATCGTATACCCTTTCAGCTTCTTTCCGCCGGCTGTCACCTCTTTGATATAAATATCTTCCGGGGTTTTGCGGGCAGACTCGATCACCAATTCGCCTTTCGGATAGAACTTCTCGTCCAGCCGGATCGTCACCTTGTTGAAGGTCGGAGAAGTCACAACATAATCCAGGTCACCGGGACAGGCCGGATAGAATCCCATCATCGAGAAGATCGCCCAGGTAGACATCGTACCCGTATCGTCGTTACCCGGAAGTCCGTTCGGAGCATTATGATAATATTTGCCCAACAGTTCGCGGACCAGCTTCTGCGTACGCCAGGCTTCTCCCTTGAAATAGCTGAAGAGGTACGGATAGGCGATATCCGGCTCGTTTGCCATATCGTAGTACCCTTTGTCGAAGACCATCTGCAACTTATCGACAAACTTCTTCTGACCGCCCATCAGTTTGGCAAGGCCTTTGATGTCATGGGGGACATAGAACGTGTAGTTCCAGGCGTTTCCTTCATGGAAACCGGGGCTCGGCTCGAAGTTCTCCCCCTGTTTCGGATCGAAAGGGGAATAGAACGTGCCGTCGGGCAGGATGGGACGAAGCGTACCGAACTCCTTGCAATAGTAATGCTTATACCCCATAGCCCGCTCACGGAACAACTTGGCGTCTTCCTTCTTTCCCAACGCATCTGCCAACAACGAGAGATTCCAGTCGGCGATATAATATTCCAAGGCATGCGAAACCGAATTATCATACTGTTCGCGCAAGGGGACGTAGCCTTTGCTCATATAGTCGTTATTGTCCGGGCGGAGCAGGTTGAACTCTCCGGGAGTAGTAGCACCCTTGCGCATCCCTTCGTAGGCAGTCTCGATATCGTAATCGCGCAAACCGCGCATATAAGCATCCACGATATAAGGGATAGACGGATCACCTTCCATCGTCAGCGTCTCGCGTCCGTACAGTTCCCACTTCGGGAGCCATCCGCTTTCCTTGTACATGTCGATCATGGTGCGGATGATGTCGAGCTGTTTTTCGGGATAGAGCAATGTCATCAATGTGCTGACATTGCGGTAGGTGTCCCAGAGCGAAAAGACCGTATAGCGGTTTCCGGTAGTATGGCCGACTTTCAGGCTTTCCATCATCGGATATTCGCCATTCACGTCCTGGATGATGTTCGGATGGATCAGCAGGTGGTACATGGCGGTATAGAAAATCGTCTTATCGTCGTTCGTCCCGCCTTCCACCATCACACGCGACAGATCGTCGTTCCACATCTTGCCGGCAGCCGCACGCACTTTGTCGAAATTGAAATCCGGCTGTTCGGTGTTCATATTCAGGCGGGCATTTTCGATGCTGACAAACGAGACACCCATCTTTACTTCGATCACTTCGTCTTCTTCGGTATCATACTTGAACCAGACGCCGATGTCGTCACCGCTCATCTCACGGTCATACTTCGTATACAATTTATATTTGCCGGAATAGGCATCCCATTCGGCTTCCACACCCTTCATCTCGCGTTGTTTCTTCCAGTAGCCGGCCTGCTTGGGGGCTTTGCTGAGCTTCATCACGAAATAGATCGGGAAAACAGCCTGCGGGTTATAGCAGAACGTACCGAGCAGCTTGCTTCCTTCTATCTCCGTATCGCTCACCATACGGACGGTCGCACCGGTTTCATTCGTCAGCCCTTCACCCAAATTCAAGAGGATATTCCCCTGCCCTTTCGGGAAAGTAAAACGTGTCAGGCCGGTACGCATGGAGGCGGTAGCTTCCGTCTTGATGTTATATTTCGTCAGGATATTACTGTAATAGCCGGGATGGGCCACCTCGTTCTTGTATTCGCTGCCGTATGCGTGATAATCCACATTCAGCTCCCCGGAGGTAGGCATCAACAACAGGCTTCCCATCTCCGGACAACCGACACCGCTCAGATTGACGTGCGCATAACCGGTGAAGAAATTATTGTCCGCCGAATAAGGCGTGGACCACCACTGGCTGTCCTTGTCAAACTTATTACTTTTCGACCCCATCACATTGAAGGGGGTGACACTCATCATTCCCTGGGGGCAAATCGCACCGGGATTGGTCGTCCCGTAGTTGCTTGTCCCGATAAACGGATTCACATAATCTACCGGCTGTTGCGCGTAAACCAGCGCAGAACAGCAACTCAATAGAAAAGAAAACAACACCATCTTCATAACACCAACTCTTATTTTTTAATTCTTAATTCTTAATTTTTAATTCACCAAACAACGATTTCATCCGCAAAAATAAAACCGGGATTTGCCCTCGGCGCTTTCAAACGGATATAACGGGTTTTCCAGTTACCGTCGAACGTATATTCTTGGAACAGGAGGTCCGGATCATCAGCCGGAACCGTTGTCGGAACAATCCCGCGGGAAATAAAGTTTTCACCATCTTCCGAAGTCAACAACTCCACTTGTCCGGGCTGGAACACACCCGGACCGATCAATTGCATGAAACGAATGGACACTTTATGGATATCCGTTTCCTCTTCCATATCGATCACACAGTCCAGGTCATCCAAATAACCTTGCCAACGTCCGTCCAGATAAGTCAGGCCGCCCCGATAGCCGTCCAACAAGGCGTTTGTTCCTCCGGCCATATAGCCTTCGTAGAGCTTACTATTATAATGTATAGGCTTATTGATGGCCCGATGATAATCCACTTTCTTTTCCGTCGGTGTCCCCTGAAGCACACCGTCCCGGAAAATAGCGGCTTTGATATGGGCGGAATCTTGCACGACTATCGGTCCGGTGTAAAGGACAGAAGATGCTACCGGAACAGAACCGTACGTAGTGTAGCGGATTTCCGCCGGATATTTCTCGGCATCCAGTATGACTTCTATCTCTCTGCCTGCCGTATCGACCTGCATGGTCACTTCCAATTCGTCCGAAAGGGTAAAAGTACGGATCCCCATTCCCTGCAATTTGGAAATATGCGCATTCATGCGAGGTTTGAAATCCTCCCATGTCCGTAATTCCTGCGACGTCCATCCGATCTCGGCCACGGCAAGGGCACGCGGGAACATCATATATTCCAGATGTTCGGGTGTCTGGATATATTCGGTCCAGGTATTGGCCTGCACCCCCAAAATATGCCGGCATTCCTCTACCGTCAACGAATCCGCCGGGACGGGATCATAGCTATATACTTTCTTTATCGGCGTATAGCCGCCGATGGCATACGGCTGTGTCTTCGGATCGGCCTGATAGAAATCCAAATACATGTAGTTGCCGGGCGTCATCACAACATCATGTCCCATCCGTGCCGATTTGATTCCACCGTCTTCTCCCCGCCATGACATGACGGTTGCTTCGGGAGCCAGACCGCCTTCCAGGATCTCATCCCAGCCGATCAGCTTGCGATCTTTCGAATTCAGAAACTCCTCAGCCCTGTGAATCATGTAACTCTGAAGCTCGTCCACGCTCTTCATTCCTTTTTCCGTCATCAAAGCCTGGCATTTCGGACATTTCTTCCAAGCAGACTTCCCGGCTTCATCGCCACCGACATGGATATATTCGGACGGGAAAAGATCGATCACCTCCGCCAATACGTCTTCCATGAATGTAAACGACTGCTCGTTACCGATACAAAAATCGCCGTTCTGGTAAGGCTTTCCCGAACAGCTCAGTTCGGGATAGGCCATCAGGACCTCTTCCGAATGCCCCGGAAATTCGATCTCCGGTATTATGTTTATATGTTTGGAAGCCGCATGTTTCACGATCTCCCGGATGTCCTCCTTCGTATAGTAACCGCCGTAAGCGCCCGGCGTCCCTTCCGGCAGATACTTACGGTCGCGGCCGTCCCACCACTTCCGCCAATCAGATTCGGTGCGGAAGGCCGTTTCAGAAGTCAGTTTCGGATATTTGTCTATCTCGATACGCCATCCTCCGGCATCCGTCAGGTGCATATGCAAGGTGTTCAACTTGTAAAAAGACATCACATCCAACAATTTCATCACTTCCTCTTTGGAGAAGAAATGACGGGATACATCCAGATGCAATCCCCGATACCCAAAACGAGGATTATCCCGGATCGAAACACATGGGACCTCTCCTCCGGCATAGAGTTGGCGTAACGTCTGCATCCCATAGAACAGACCGTCCGGCGAACCGGCACGCAGGTCGATTCCTCCCGGCGTCACATCCAACTGATAACCTTCCGGGTTACCGGACCAGGCTTCATCGATCACTGTTTTGATATTCCGGGAAGACTGCCCGCCAAATAACGCGAGACTATCGACCGTGAAAGTTCCTCCGGTCATTGTCATCTGTTCCGGTTTGGGAATAAGATTGACCTGCCGGACTTCCTCCGGAGAGCAGGCAATCAATAGCAACGAGCAAGCGGCAGCCAGCCCGGTTACATAATTGCGAGACTGTTTTGGCAGTAACATAAATATTTAGTTTAGTGTGTTTAATTCTTGGAGGGTAAATATACGAAGAAAAAACAGACAAGCTCCTATTTCAAACAAAAAGCGATGCTTTAGCTCCCCTAACCCATAGCGTTACACCGTCTAAAACTATGCTTGACGGGGCACAAAAAAAGAGGATATGCCTGTTCTGACATATCCTCCTATGTAAAGAAAGCCGCACCGTAGATATGAACAAACTCCGTATGACAGGATTTGAGTGCTTTGCCATCTTTGTAATCCGCCGTGCTAAGCATGCCCCGAAGGGTGCGGCCCGCCATTGACGACAAGAGCTGTGTCTCGGAATTAAAATAAACTGATGAGTTTCCCAATCGAACATGTGCGGCTAACTCATTTTTCTTATCACAAAGATATGCAATAGGAATGAAACCACCAAACTTTTGACATAAAAAAAAGAGCTCCTGAATGGAGCTCTTTTTCCAATTGCTCTATAATGTCAATTACTTCACTTTAGCAACGATTGCTTTGAAAGCTTCCGGATGGTTCATAGCCAAGTCGGCAAGAACTTTACGGTTGATTTCGATACCTGCTGCATGCAAAGCTCCCATCAGACGAGAGTAAGACATTCCTTCCAGACGTGCGGCAGCATTGATACGCTGAATCCACAATGCGCGGAAGTTACGTTTCTTGTTACGACGGTCACGGAATGCATAAGTCAAACCTTTTTCCCAGGTATTTTTAGCAACGGTCCACACGTTCTTACGTGCACCATAATAACCACGGGTAAGTTTTAAAATCCGTTTTCTTTTTGCTCTTGAAGCAACATGATTTACTGATCTAGGCATAATACTAATCTGTTTTGAATGTTAGCGTCATCACTATCGGATGATCTTATTTGCTAAATACATTCGGTTAATAAAAATCTTGTAAAACTCGCTTAATTAAAAAAGATTACTTCAAACCAAGCAACTGCTTAACGTTGCTCACGTCTACACTGGCAACCAGGCCTGTGTGAGTAAGATTTCTCTTCTGCTTTGTAGTCTTCTTTGTCAGAATGTGACTTTTAAAAGCGTGTTTTCTTTTGATTTTACCTGTTCCGGTAAGAGCGAATCTTTTTTTGGCACCGGAATTAGTCTTCATCTTAGGCATTTTCCAATATATTTTAATTATTAAACTTTACACCCTTTAGCGGGTGGTTTCTTTCCTTATCATTCAGACTCTTCAGTCTTGGGCTTGGGAGTCACGACCACCTTCTTCACTACCGGTTTTGAAACGGCAGGTTTGGAAGCTGCGGCAGCTCCGGCTTTCTTCGGTGTCAGCATGATGATCATACGTTTACCTTCCAGTACCGGCAATTGTTCTACCTTTCCGTATTCCTCCAAGTCATTGGCAAAACGAAGCAACAATACCTCTCCTTGCTCTTTGAAAAGAATGGAACGTCCTTTAAAGAACACATATGCTTTTACTTTTGCTCCTTCTTCCAAAAATCCCTTCGCATGTTTCAACTTGAAGTTGTAATCATGATCGTCGGTCTGAGGCCCGAAACGGATCTCCTTCACGATCACTTTCACAGATTTCGCCTTCTGTTCCTTCTGGCGCTTCTTCTGTTGATAAAGGAATTTCTGATAATCAGTAATTCTACAAACGGGGGGCGCAGCATTCGGTGAAATTTCAACCAGATCGAGCCCTTGATCTTCAGCCATCTTTAATGCCTGAGAAGTAGGATAAACTCCCTGTTCTACGTTATCACCTACTAAACGAACTTCACGAACACGAATACGTTCGTTGATTCTATACTGTTCTTTCAGACTGTCATTCTTCATTCAAAAAGATTTATTCTCCTCGTTATTAGTTATTTAATCATTACTTTTTTGCCAGCGATTCATCATTTCCTCTACCTCGCCATTCAAAAGCGCTGCAAAGGTAGCAATTTTCATCGAACCTTTATCACCTTCGCCCTGTTTTCTTACAGAAACTTCATTATTTTCTGCTTCTTTCTCTCCAACAATGAGCATATAAGGGATACGTTTCAATTCTGTATCACGGATCTTACGACCGATTTTCTCATTACGGTCATCAACCAGAACGCTCAGATCTTCGGCTTCGAGCTGACGTTTTACCTCATAAGCATAATCGTTGAACTTCTCGCTGATCGGCAAGATCGCCACCTGGTCCGGAGTCAGCCACAGCGGGAACTTACCACCCGTATGTTCGATCAGCACGGCAACGAAACGTTCCATAGAGCCGAACGGTGCACGGTGGATCATAACAGGACGGTGTTTCTTATTGTCCTCACCCGTATATTCCAGTTCGAAACGTTCCGGAAGGTTATAGTCAACCTGGATCGTACCTAACTGCCAACGGCGGCCGATGGCATCTTTCACCATAAAGTCCAGTTTAGGACCGTAGAAAGCAGCTTCGCCATATTCGATCTTGGCTTTCAAGCCTTTTTCCTGACAAGCTTCGATGATAGCGCTTTCGGCTTTCTCCCAGTTTTCTTCCGAACCGATATATTTATCCCGGTTTACCTTGTCGCGCAGAGAAATCTGTGCTTCAAAGTTTTCAAAATCCAAAGCCTTAAAGATAATAAAGATAATATCCATCACCTTCAAAAACTCGTCTTTCAGCTGATCGGGACGACAGAACAGGTGGGCATCATCCTGCGTAAAACCACGTACTCTTGTCAAACCGTGCAGCTCGCCGCTTTGTTCATAACGGTACACAGTCCCGAACTCCGCGAAACGCAGAGGCAGGTCCTTGTATGAACGCGGGAACGATTTGAATATTTCACAGTGATGAGGGCAGTTCATCGGCTTCAACAAGAACTCTTCACCCTCCTGCGGAGTATGGATCGGCTGGAACGAATCCTTACCGTATTTAGCGTAGTGGCCGGAAGTCACATACAACTGCTTGCCACCGATATGCGGAGTCATTACCTGCTGGTAACCATATTTCTTCTGGATACGTTTCAGGAAGTCTTCCAGTTTCAGGCGCAACTGCGTGCCACGCGGCAACCACAACGGAAGCCCTGCTCCCACTGCCGTAGAGAACGTAAACAGCTCCAGTTCTTTACCGATCTTACGATGGTCACGTTTCTTGGCTTCTTCCATCAATGCCAGATATTCGTCCAGCATCTTTTTCTTCGGGAAAGTGATACCATACAGACGAACCAACTGTTTACGCTTTTCGTCACCACGCCAGTAAGCACCGGCAACACTCATTATTTTAACAGCCTTCAGATAAGAAGTGTTCGGCAAGTGCGGACCACGGCACAGGTCGGTAAACGCCCCCTGCGTATAGGTTGTGATCTTACCGTCTTCCAATTCGCTGATAAGTTCTGTTTTATATTCTTCGCCTCTGTCACCGAACATTTTCAGGGCATCTGCCTTCGAAATGTCCTGACGTTTGATTTCCTCTTTCTTCGCTACCAGTTCGAGCATTTTTGCTTCGATAGCAGGGAAATCACCTTCTTTGATTGTTGCTTCACCCGGATCCACATCATAGTAGAACCCGTTTTCAATAGCCGGTCCGATACCAAACTTGATGCCGGGATATAACTCCTGCAAAGCTTCAGCCATCAGGTGAGCGCTGGAGTGCCAGAATGCATGCTTACCTTCCTCGTCTTCCCACTTGAAAAGTTTGATGGCGGCATCCTGGTTGATCGGACGGGTCAAGTCCCAAATCTCACCATTCACGCTCGCAGCCAGAACTTCCTGTGCCAGACGGGAACTGATGCTTTCCGCAATCTGCATGGCAGTCGTTCCTTCGGCATATTCTTTTACGGAATTATCCGGAAATGTAATCTTTATCATAATCTGTTCACTATAAATTCCTAAAAATTAATCAGGATGCAAATTTAGCATTCTTTTTTTGTTAAACAGAACTTTTAGGTAAAAAGTTCTGCAATATCCTTTTTCATATAAAAATAGCCCTAACCAGGAGAACTATTCCTTTAATTACTTGTCATACGCTTGATAATACTGTAGGCATTGATGATACCCAGCTCTCCGGCTTTGCTCAAATCGGCGATTCCCCGATTGGCATCTCCCTGCGAAAGGCGTGCCAAGCCACGATTGAAATAAGCCTCGGCAAATTCCGGATCACGCTGGATCGCCTCGCTGTAATCCT
>ENA-ORTV01003231-ORTV01003231.1-human-gut-metagenome-genome-assembly--contig:-NODE-3231-length-13965-cov-8.221136_pt1 | contig 13965 bp, 19 predicted proteins | sample MGYA00241915_ERZ509194 | MGnify/ENA primary metagenome ERZ509194 (study PRJEB26280, sample SAMEA2338810) | human gut metagenome | biome: human gut; feature: human-associated habitat; material: faeces... | reverse complement strand
GTCCTTCCAGTTTTCATAACTCATCGTCTTTACTCCTTTTGCAGAAAGCTCACGCTTCCTCAAAGCTGTCCTTTCCCACGTGGCACAAAGGACATTCAAAATCCTCCGGCACCTCGCTCCAGGGCGTTCCCGGCGTAATGCCGCCCTCCGGGCAACCTGCGCTTTCGTCGTATTCCCAACCACAAACGGTACAAATGTATTTCATGATGTTTCTCCTTTCCCGCCCCGCTTCAGTCCTCCTTCATCCGGCCGTCCACCGTGACGGTGACGACCTGCCACGGGATAAATTTTCCGCTCTGCTGGAGCGCCTTTTTCGCCGCCAGTTCCAGCCCGCCGCAGCAGGGCACCTCCATCCGCACGACGGTGACGCTCTTGATGTCGTTCTCCCGGATGATCTCCCTCAGCTTTTCGGAATAGTCCACGCTGTCCAGCTTGGGGCAGCCCACCAGCGTGATGTGTCCCTTAATGAACCGCTCGTGAAAAGCGGCGTAGGCGTAAGCGGTGCAGTCGGCGGCGATGAGCAGCCGCGCGCCGTCAAAATACGGGGCGTTCACCGGCACCAGCTTGATCTGCACCGGCCACTGGGAAAGGCAGCTCGTCTGCTGCGCTTGCGGCGTTTCCACGGCGGGCGCCTCCTGACGCTGAATATTCCGGGACTGGCTGCCGGGGCAGCCGCAGGGCAGGGTCATGCCCTCTTTCCGCATTTTCCGCTGCTTATTTTCCATGACGGCCTGCTCGTCATAGGCCGCCGCCTCCCGCTCTACAAAGGTGATGGCCCCCGTGGGGCAGGCGGGCAGGCAGTCGCCAAGGCCGTCGCAGTAATCGTCCCGCATGAGCTGCGCCTTGCCGTCCAGCATGGCGATGGCGCCCTCGTGACAGGCGGCGGCGCAGGCGCCGCAGCCGTTGCATTTATTTTCGTCGATCTCGATGATCCGTCGTTTCATCTTTCGCTCCTCCTGTTGTTTTTGTGCGCTCATTGTACTATACTAAACGCAACAAGTCGGTTGAATTTTCAACGAAAGAGGGCTTTTTATGAAAGAATTTTTTCCGGTACTTCATACGGCGGCGCTTTTCTCCGGCATTTCCGACGATGAGCTTGCCGCCATGCTCTCCTGCCTTGGGGCGAGGATCGACACCTTCCCCAAAGGCGCCCGCCTGCTCCGCGCCGGAGACGCGGTGGAGGAGGTGGGCCTTGTGCTGGCGGGCAGCGTCCTCATCGTGCAGGAGGATATCTGGGGAAACCGCAGCATCCTCTCTAAGCTTGGGCCGGGGCAGACCTTCGCGGAGGTGTTCGCCTGCGCGCCGGGGGCGGTGCTGAATGTGAGCGTAGAGGCGGAAAGCGCGGTGACGGTGATGTTTCTGCACATAAGGTGCGTTTTGAGCGTGTGCCCCTCCGCCTGCTCCCACCATAGCCGGATCATCCGCAATCTGCTGAGCGAGCTGGCGGAGAAGAACCTGCGGCTCAACGAAAAGCTCACCCACATGGGCCAGCGCACGACGCGCGCAAAGCTGATGTCCTATTTTTCCGCCGAGGCGCAGCGCCGGGGCGGCTATGAATTCGACATTCCGTTCTCCCGCCAGCAGCTTGCGGATTACCTCGGCGTGGAGCGCAGCGGGCTGTCGCTGGAGCTTGGAAAAATGCGGGATGAGGGCCTGCTTGATTTTCACAAAAGCCACTTTCTTCTCAAGGCGCCAGAGACGGACGGTCTTCCTCCTTCTGCGCGTTAAGAATCTCCCCTTCAAGCCCCCTTTGGGCGTATTGGCAAGTGCGGATACACCGGGCCTCCACGGAGCGTTGGGCTTTTGCAGGCGGAAGAAGCAGCTACGGTCTGTAGAGATTGGCAAGACAGCGTCAGCTCGTACAATCTGATTTGATCATACCCACAGTCGCTTTGGCTGTGGGTATTTTCTGTTTGAACTCCAAAGGCTTTGCAGAGCTCAAGGAGCCTAATGCCAAATTCAGCATGTCACCAACTATGAGGAAAACATCTTTTAGAGAAAGGTCAAAATTCAAATGGTTCGGCAGGGAAGATAAACGGTGTCCTTTTGCGATGCCGCTTCCGAAAAATCACAGCTTCGCCCCTTAACGAAGACTTTAAGTTAAATCTGTTACACTGCAGCAGTCCCCTCAAAAATACAGACAGGAGAAAAATTGACCCTATGATGAAAAAAAGATATTTCGCTATTCCCATTCTTGCAATCGCACTGCATTTTTTGCTGTCCAATCTGTTCTATTTCCTTGTGGAAAGGCTCGTTTTGGATGTTTTTCATATCCCCCCGCAGCAATTTATGAAACACTCATATTGGGGCGAGATTTTGATCTACGCTGTTCTTATCCTCGTATTCTTCACGCTCTATAAACTGCTTTGGAGGAAAGAGATAAGCGAACCGCGCACAGCGACAAATTTCAAAGATGTGCTCGGCAGTCTGGTCGTGGGATTTGGCATTTGCGGAATCTCCGGTCTTTGGATCATGCTGGCAGAACAGCTTCCCTCACTTCAAAAAAGCGTTGAGGCAATGAACGCCGGTGCTGAAAATATTGCCGGTGGAAATGCATTTGGAACATTTATGATCGCGGTGATTGCTGCACCTATTGTAGAAGAAATTCTATTCCGCGGCATTGTGCTTCGCTCCATGCGGAAATTCGCCCCAGCTTGGGCCTCGATTCTAATATCATCTGTACTCTTCGGCGTTTATCACCTGAATATCGTGCAGGCTGCCTATGCCACCCTTATGGGCATTGCCGCAGGAATCCTTTACGAGAAGAAAAGGAACCTGCTGTTTCCCATCCTCGTGCATTTCGCAAACAACCTCATTACTATGCTGCAGGGCTTTGCGCCATCCGAAGTGAATGAACTGATCAGCATTTTTATTCTGATCATGATCGCTCCGGCAGGGTATGTCGTCTGCCGTTCACTCCGACAGGACAAAAGAGCAGATAGCGTGTAAGGGGTTTATACGACGCATAAAGCATATAGCGGCACAGAGCAAACTCTCTGTGCCGCTGTTTTTTATCTTCGTAATAGAATCAGCATGGGAAAAGGAACCGGGGCATAGTAAGCAGTGCCAAAGCCGCGGCAGTCCTTCTTATCTGATCAGGTATTTCCACAGAAATCTGGTCCATCTCCATGGTCGCCGGCCAAGGAAGCGGGTACACACGGTCGAAATGACCGGCCCCAAGCCCCCGGAGATATCCAATGACCGCAGGACTTGTGTATGAGGAACACACCCCCTGTGGTCAACATGTCCAAGACGAATATCCATTATGACGGCAAAAAGCAGAAGCCATGTCGGCGGATCAAAACCACACCTTTGCAGATACTCGATCACGCGCCCCCTTGTCTGCTGTTATGGCAGTCACCTATGCACTGTGCGGTTCGCTGCATCTTCACATATGCCCTCGGAACAGGTGTTGCACACATATTCGCGAAGCTTTCCGCAGTAGAGCAGTGTGTGCGGCATTCTAAGGAACTGCATCGGCTGTATGATGGAGGAACGTAACTGTTCCGTGCCGTCAACCCGACTTTTTGTGAGAAGCTCTCCGACAAACTCTGAGCAATAATAGCAGCCCTCCTGCTTCCAAACAACATGGAAGTATGCCAGACATAAGCCAATATAGTTGTAGCCGTATTTCCTCCTCCGCTTCCACATCACATCGAGCATTTCTTTGAGTTCTGCGTGTTGTTCTTCTGTGACACTCACGCTCAGAACCAACACCTTGGTTTCGGAAAAACGCTTGAAGGTACCAGTACGGGGCGACTCTATCACGAAGCCGCCCCAAAACGGATTATAGGGATGCCTGCGTCCAAAAGAGTACATCCTCTCTAAATCTCTGGACAGGCTGATGGAGGCGTGGTTATATTCTGCGCCGGTGATTTGTTTAAGGATCCGGGACAGAAGTGTTCCGGTCTGGCTGATTACGATGTACAGCTGTTTATTTTGATTGCTCATATGCGTATCCTCACAAGATTATCCACCAGTGCCGTGCTATTGGCATAAGAGGTGCTGCAGGTCTCGAAGAAGTCCGTTTCGACTATGTTAGCGTTGGTGTGCTGGCTGACCCACTTCATGCTCTCCGGTTCGATCTCGAAGCCCAAATACAGTGGTGGACAGCCGAGGCTCATTCGGCAGGTCTTTGCGTATACAACTGCAATTGTTCGACCTTGAGCGCATTCTCCTCGTTGCCGCCGCTTCGGAAGTTCTCCATTTCCGAGCTCCTGATACACATAACAACCTTATCATTGACCTGTAAATCCTCAAAAGAAATCTTTGTAACCTTCTGCGTGGCAAAGTCGCAATAGACCATAGAAACGGACGGACAGTCGATCAAACACTCTTCACCTAAAGTGCTTTCATCGACATCGTCTTTTACCATTATGGTTTGCTTTCCTGTATCGACTTCCGTGATCACTGCGTTGACGATCAGAAGCGAGTCGTCCTTCAATGAACCGCACCCGGACAGGGATAGCAAGAGAGCCAATAAGCACAGAGCGATGCCAATTCCTCTTACATTTCTATCATGCAATGTCGTATCCTCCTGTTTTTGCGCTGTGGGACTTATCCAATCTATGAAAAAGACACTTCTTCCGCCCTTTGCACCAGGCGGGACAACGCACAGACCGCGTACATATAGCCTGCAAGAATCAGCGGTGCCGGCAGCCCGTAAAGCAGCGGCACCGGGATGATACGCCAAAACAGCTTGAGCACACCGATCTCCGCGCCGTAGGTGAAGAAGTAGTTCGCCTCCGGGCAGAGCGTGAGGCGTAACAGGAGATTGATAAGATGAGCGCCTACGGCAAGCAGGCCAAAGGTCTTGAGGATCCGCGGGATATCCTTGGGGTCGGGGCGATAAAAGCCCAGCGTTGCCAAACTCAACCCGCAGACAACGAGCACTGCGTGCGTCACATAGTAGCCGAATATCCGCGGCAGAAGCAGCAAAAAACCGGAGAACAGAGGCTCCGGGAAGAGCAGCGCCATCAGTGCGCCAAGGGGCGCTACAAAGAAGGAAAACCCCATGATCGAGCGGTTTCTCTTCCACACGCCCAGCGGGATCAGAAACAGATTGATGTTGCACAGGTGCAGCGGCAGCTCATTGAAAATGTTGAAGCCATTGGGATAGTAGGCACGGACATACGCTGCGTCCATGGACAGTGAGAGCTTGTAGACGGTAAACAGCGCGAGATTAAAAAAGCACACACCGATCAGAAACTGGGAGCGCCGTGCTTCCGGTTTTCCGCGCAACAGCAAGAATATGAGCAGCACCGCCGCTGCCGTAAGCAAAAGCAGAAGCAGATGCAGCCCGCGAAAGGGCGTAATAGAAAATCCGTTCATTTCACACGCCGGAACGTCTTTCCGGTCTTCTCCTCAAGGAATCGTTTGAATTCCTCCACCGTCCCGCCGGTAAGAGTACGCTTGTCCAAGGGCTGCGCGAACCGCTTTTTCATCAAAAGGATCATGTAGTCCTGCGACTCCGCCATGGCGTCGATCATCTCATAGCGGAACGTGGAAGTGATGACCTCCGTAACGACGGTATAGGACTCCTCGCCGAACGCAATATGATAGTCCTTTGTGCCTGCCAGCGTGTTTTTACAGGCGATCATGCCGTTGAACCGATCCTGAAACAGCAGAACGGACAGCAGCATCACCTCTACCAGCAGGGAAATCATCGTGCTGGCATCAAGCGTAAAAGACTCTCCATCAAATGGGATCAGCAGCAGAGCGTTGATGAAAAAGACGCTCCAGCTGGAAATGGCCCATATAATGCTTCTCTTTCGCCGCAGCACCCTGCGCATCGCGCGGGAGGCTATGGTCATAGAACGATTCGTGATATCGCTGTGAATTTCAAAAGTCATGCATATTCTCCATCGTTGATCATTTCTGTTTTTGCAGCCTATCTGGTTCCTTGCAGAAGTGTTCCGTCCAGAGCAGGGTATTTATAGATTATGTTACCATAACAGGAATAAAGTTTATGTTAAGTCTGCCTATTCTTTAAGAAGCCATCTCAAATTCAGCACTCGCTTTCCTCGCGAGAATTTTTCTGCAGCGGAAAACTGACTCCCTTTGTCCGGCTTTTATAAATTGCAGTCAGGCTGCACCGGAATACCTTTCTCTCTGAAATCGTCACGCTAACTATGTATGCAGCGCTATCGCGGCATCACGCCAGCCTTGCGTTCACCAGATGATACCATGTCATCCCGTTTTCTTCATAGGACTGAAATTCACCGATGACGGTGATCTCCGCCCCCAGCTCCGGGTAATCGTCCGGGTAGGTATAATCGCCTTCCAGCACAAATTCCATCCCCTCGGCGCAGCAGGCGGCCGCGTCTGAAATGATGCAGGCGTAGGATACCGGGTCAGGCTGTAGAACGCCGTCTGTCACGAGCTGATAGATGGAAAACGTCCCTTTTGCCTTGACGGTCTTGCCGAGATAATGCGCCGGGTCATTGTAGAGCATATTGTAGACCTCGGAGTAGACCATGGTGCTGCTGAGCACCGTCAGATCCACATCCACTTTGCCGGCAGAGGGGTGCGACGGCTTAGATTTCCCCGGCGTTTCCTGTTCTTTCGGCGTTGGAATGCTCTCAGCCGATGCAGACGATTTTTCATTGGAAGAAGATGCGTCATTTCCTGCGTCCTTTTCACTGTCTTTCCCGCAGGCGCAGAGGGAAAGCGTCATGCAGGCAGCCAGCAGCAGACAGAAAATCCGTTTCATCCCGTTTCCCCTCCCCTTGCGCGGCCAAGGGCCGAACAAACCAAAAATGCCAGAATATCCACCGCCACGATGGTGGAACCCACCGGCGTCCCCGCGAGAATGGAGACAAGAATCCCTAGCGCCGCGCAGCTCACTGACAGCACGGCCGAGCAGACCGTCACGGACCGGAAATTCTGAAAGAGGCGCATGGCGGACAGCGCCGGGAAGATCACCAGCGCGGAGATCAGCAGCGAGCCGACCAGATTCATCGCCAGCACGATGACCACAGCAACGATGACGGCGATCAGCAGGTTGTACAGATCAGCCTTTGTCCCCACCGCCTTGGCAAAATCCTCGTCAAAGGTCACGGCAAAGATCTTGTTGTAATAGAGCAGAAACACCGCCACGACCACCATGGACAGTCCCGCGCACAGCCAGACCTCGCTTTTTGACAGCGTCAGGATGGAGGTGGAGCCGAACAGCGTGCTGCACACGTCGCCAGAGAGGTTGGACGAGGTGGAGAAGAGGTTCATCAGCAGATAGCCAATGGCCAGCGCTCCCACCGAGATCATGGCGATGGTGGCATCGCCCTTGATCTTCGTGTTCTGCCCGGTACGCAGGAGCAGCACGGCACAGACCACCGTGACGCCCAGTGTCAGGGGCATATCGTCCGTCAGCCCCAGCACGGCGGCGATCGCCATCGCGCCGAAGGCCACATGGGAAAGCCCGTCGCCGATGAAGGAAAAGCGTTTCAGCACCAGCGTGACCCCCAGAAGTGATGAGCACAGCGCGATCAACACACCGACAATGAGCGCGTAGCGCACAAAGGGATAGGCCCAGTAGAACGCGAGTTTTTCAAAAATCGCCGTCATTTCGCCCCACCGTCCTTCTGCCATGCCTGCGAAAACTCGTTCAGGTAGGTTGCCTTCGTGCCGAAGAACACCCTGTCCCCGATGTGCAGGATGTGGCTCGCATATTGCAGCGCCGCGCTCAGGTCATGGGAGATCATCACAACGGTGATACCATCTTCGTAATTGAGCTTTTGAATGAGCGCATACATTTCCGCTGTCACCTTGGGATCAAGGCCGGAAACAGGTTCATCCAGAAGCAGCATTTTTTGCGTGGAGCACAGGGCGCGGGCGAGCAGCACCCGCTGCTGCTGACCGCCGGAGAGTGTCCGGTAGCAGCGTTTGGCAAGGGGCGTGATCTGCATTTTCCCCATGGCGTCCGCCGACAGTTTCTTTTCTTCTCTGTTGTAAAAGGGGCGGCTGCCGCAGCGCCCCTGGCATCCGGAGAGAACGATCTCTCTCACGGATGCCGGGAAGTCCTTCTGGACAACGGTCTGCTGCGGCAGATAGCCGATCTCATTTTTCCTCAGCCCGTCGCCCGTCAAAATTCTGCCGCTGATGGGCGGCTGCAAGCCAAGGATCGTTTTCATAAGGGTACTCTTGCCGGAGCCGTTTTCTCCCACGATGCAGAGGTAGTCGCCCGCAAAGATCTCAAAATCAAGGTCTTGCAGAACGGGCTGCCCATCGTAGCCGACGCAGAGCTTTTGACAAGTGAGCTGAGCCATCATCCTACCCCCTTAACCCAGTGCCTCTTTCAGCACGGAAAGGTTCTGCTCCATCACGGAATGGTAGGTAGCACCGTTTGCAGCATCCTTGGAGGTCATGGACTGCATGGAGTCCATGGTCAGGATCTTCTGGTTCTTTTCGGCGGTGTTTTCCACAATGGTTTCGGCAATTTTATGATTCTTGCCCTCAATGGTCAGCACGCAGGGCAGCTTCAGCTCATCCACCTTCTTTGCGAGGAAGGATACCGTTTCAAAGCTGGCTTCGCTCTCGGCGGAGCAGCCCGCAAAGGCGGCGTAGTAGCTCAGGCCGTAGTCATCCACCAGATAGCGGAATGGGAAGCGGTCGCCAAACAGGACAGTCTTGCGCGCCGCGCCGTCCACGGCAGACTGGTACGCGCCATCCAGCGCGGAAAGCTTTTCGATATAGGCAGAGGTGTTGGCGGCGTAGGTATCCTTGTTATCGGGATCAAGCTCCTGCAAGGCATCGGCAATCGCGGTGACCAGCGTTTTGGCATTCTTCAGGGACAGCCAGACGTGCTCGTCAGCTTCCTCCTCGTGGTCGTGGTCGTGGCCGTGGCCCTCCATGTGCTCGCAGAGATCCTCACCGGTCATATCAGCTGGGAAGAAGGTCGGCCACGACTTTTCCGGATCAACGATGGCGTCAAAGCTCTCGTTGCTCATTCTGATGTGGAAATGCTCAGGCGCAGCTGATTCGATCATGTGGTCGTTGAATTCGATGTAGACCGGTGCGCCGGAGGTTCTGTCTACCGCTTCAAAGCGATACATGGCCGCCTTGGTGCCGGTAGACCAGTTCTGAATGTAATAACCGATATACTTGTAGTCAGAGCCGACCTTTTTGCCGTCCTCATAGGTGAACGCAATGTGGTCGCCTTCAATGTTAATATTGGTAATGTCCGTTTTGTAGCCGTTCTGATAGTAAGTCTTATACTCGTCTGCGGTCATCTCGCCTTCCTCTGCCATCGCTGCAAAGGCATCGTCCAGCGTTCCGTCCAGCGCAAAGGGGTAGGCAGACTGCCAACTGCCCGCCCAGTCGGACAGGCTTCTGTCCTGAACCTCATGATCTTCAAAGGTGGAAACCTCCTTGCTGTGGTCGTGGGCGTGTTCCGTTTCCTGCATACCCTCAACGGTCTCTTCTGTTTTCACGGAATCGCCCAGCACCTCCAGCAGATCAATGACCTTCATATCCTTGTTGGTGGCTTCCTTCAGCGCGTCATCCACCCATTTATCGGACTCGCCGCCCACATAGATGAAGAGGTCACAGTCGGAAATCTTGACGATGTCATCCGCCGTGGGCTGGTAGCTGTGCAGGTCAACACCGTTGTCCAGCAGCATGGTCAGGTCGGTGCTCTCGGCCTTGTCGCCGAGAATTTCCTTGACCCAGTCGTATTCTGGGAAAATGGTGGTGACAACGCTCAGTTTATTGGAATCGCTCTCGCCCGTCTCTGCGGCATTCTTTTTGCCGCAGCCGGCAAGCAGGCCGACCACCATGGTCAGCACAAGAAACAGGGGAATCATTTTCTTCATAGTATAATAAAACCTCCGAATTTTTGAAAAATAGGCTCAAAAATACAAGGGCAGCGGCAAAACCGCAAGAGCCTATCCGAAAACGGATAGACTTCGCCCTTGTAAAAGTCCTGTTTTTAATTCGAAAGCTTTACCTTGAGCGCAACAAGCGTCAGTGTGTCGGTCGTCTCTGCGCAGGGCAGGATCGCCTTGCACATGGTATATGTAAACGCAGCCGTGATCGCTGCGGCAGCACCGGCAAGCCCCAGAGATTTCAGCAGATTCTCGCAGACACCGATCTGATGGCAGATGGCGCAGTCCTCGCCGGAGCAGTCATGATCGGCTTCGACCGCAATATAGACGGCAGAGAACAGCATGACAACGGCCAGCACGGCCGCCAGCAGGCGCGTTATAAAGCAAGGCTTCTTTGTCATGGTCTGTCCTCCCTTCTGTTCGTTATTTTCCCTTGCAGTCCGAGCAGATCCCATAGAGGATCGTGTCGGCTGCGTCCAGCGTGAATTGTTCGTTCTGCGCCAAGTGCTTTGCAAACAGTGCGGCGTTGCTGTCGGCCATGTGAAAGGTTTTTCCGCACTTCACACAGCTCATGTGCAGCGCGCCCTTGCAGCCCTTGGCGTCAAGATACTGATAAAACGCTTCGTGCGACCCGCTTTTTGCGCTGCGGCGCACCTTTTCTTCCGCTTCCAGCTGCGCAAGATTTCGATACACAGCGCTGAGACTGATTTGCTTCTCTGCCAGCGCATCCGCCATCTGGCGTGCAGTTAGCAGCTCGTCCGGGTGTTCCTCTAAAAAAGCAAGCAGGGCTCTTCGCTGTTTTGTATTATAGCCTGACATAAGACGTCCCCAATCTGCGAATCATTCGCAGATATTATAGCATCATTTTCCCCTTTGTCAATATCATCCCGCGATACCGGCGTCTTTTCGGCAGTTCAAGATCCGTCAGCGTCAAAGAAACCAGCATCACATCAAAGGCTTCAATCCGTTGGAGCTTACGCAGTCAAAGCAGTCTGCGTCTTACGGCTTCATCCACCGGCTCCAGTTCTTTTTCCAGCGTACAGGATAGATTCCATAGCAGCTGACGTTCCTCGTCATCCTCTGTGGTCAAGCTGCCTAATTCATCCCACCGCAGAATGATTCGATACAGCGTCAGAGCCTCCTGCTCCGTGAGTCTTAATTCCATAAGAAATGCCTCCCTCTCAGCTGCTTTTCAACGGGAAATCAGTGGTAAACGATACCGTACATTTCATCGCGTCAGCCGCATCTCATTCTCAAACTGCTCCATCGCCTCCTGCCGGCTGGGAACTTGTGCAAGCGTGCAGGAAAACGGCTGGCCGAACAGGGGTCGGGACAGTGTCTCCACCCAACGCGTCAGCACCTCCGGAGTGAGGGGGCGCTCCTCCCGGAGAAAGATCACCCCGTAATAGGGCGGTACAGACGGGGAAAGCAGCTGTGTCAGCGGGACGCCGCTCCGGACGGAGGCGTTGCAGAAATGCATCTCCGGTGAAAAAAGCGGATAGTACAGCGCCCCGACGAACCAGTCCTGTTCACCGCTTCTGAGCCGCCTTGCCTGCTCCAGAAAGTGCGGATGATCCGGGTTATCCGGCTCCACAAACTCACCGTCCAGAATGGTCTGGTGAAGGGCAGGGAGGTTATGGAAATCAAAGTGGAAAAAGGGCGTCTCTCCCGCCTCGTCCTCGGTAAGAGAAAACTCCGCCGCATGGAAAGGTTCCCAGTCCTTGCCGCAGCGGTAATAGCCCCACCAGTAGTTCCAGTCATAAATATGCAGATATTTTTTTGCTTTGCAGTCCATAGATGTACTCCATTCTAACAATGTCGGCACAAGAGAAATCACAGGAAACTCGCCGCCCGGTATCAACAAAAGTCTAAGTCCGTCCTTTTTTCATGAAAGGTGCCCAAAGGCAGTGAGGTGCTCTTCTCATCGGCTCACCGGAATGGAGATCTCGAAAACAGCACCGCTATCCCCGTTGTAGGCACGGATCGTTCCCTTATGCAGGTGGATGATCTCCTTGGTCAGGGCAAGGCCGATGCCGGATTTTCCGCTTTTTCCCATGTAGAAACGGTCGAAGATGTGCGGCAGGTCTTCCGCGGCAATGCCGTCCCCGTCGTCCTGTATCCGTATCGTCGCATGCCGTTTCTCCGTGCGGCAGGTCAGGCGCAGCTCGCTGCGGGCATAGCGTACGCCGTTGGATAGGATATTGGTGACGGCTCTGCGCAGCCGGGTATCATCGCAGCTGACCATAACGGGCTCCTCGGGGAAGTCCGGCACGATGGTGATGCCGCTGCTGACGACTGTCGGCTCCACGGCGCGTATGCTGTCGTAGAGCAGTTCCCGAATATCCATTTCGGAAAGGGTAGGCCGCTGCCGCCCCATATCGATTTTCGAAATGTCCAGGAGTTCTTCCACCAGCTCCGTCATGCGGTCGCTCTCCGCCAAAATCACCTCCGCCGCGCCGCCCGCGTCCATCACGCCCGCCTGTATGCCCTCGGCATAGCCCTGTATCGCCATAAGCGGCGTTTTCAGCTCGTGGGAGGCATTCTGGAAGAAGGTCTGCTGCCGCTCCGCCTCCTTCTCAATATCACGGCCAAACCGGAAACCCAGTAGACACATGACGGAGGAGATCGCCAGCAGTACCGCAAAGAACGCCCAGTTCAGCGTCACGATATAGCGGGTGATGGGCCCGATATCTATGTACATGATATAGGCGTACGGCTTTTCCCAATCGTCCTGCTCATCCTGCACGGACATGAAGATCAGGTGATGTCTGTCCGTTTTGAAGGTATAGCATTGGTTGAGCGATAGATCCCGCCCCTTGCAGTATTCCAGCAGTTTTTTCTCCAGACGATATGCGTCCCTGTTCCAACCGCGTGATTGATTGGCATTATCCAGCTCTAAAAATACGATGCTTGGCGTAAGGAAGTGCTCCTCAGCGTCATTCCATTCATCGTCAAAAAAGGATTCGTCGTCGGTATAGGGGATGGTGCGGTTCTGGTACTGTGCCTCGCTGATGAGCGCCTTTTTTGCCTCACGTACAAAGTGTGTGGGTATGATGAGGTTCACCTCCAGCATGAACAGTGCAAAGAGCAGCAGAGCCGAGCAAAGGATCAGGTACACGATCCGCAGCTTGATGTTCTTCATGTGCGCTCTGCCCCCTTCAACTTATAGCCAAAGCCCCATATGGTGCTTACGCTGACGGTGCTGCCCGCTTGCAGCAGCTTTTTTCGGATACGGCGCAGTGTTTCATCGGTCACGCGGGTCTCCACCTCCGAATCAAAGCCCCATACTGCGTTAAGCAGCTCCTCACGGGAATAGGCTTTCTCCGGCTGCTTCAGCATATAGCTGAGCAGCCGCAGCTCGGTCTGGGTCAGTGCCACGATCGTGCTTCCGAAAAAGACAGCATTTTCCGTAGCGGAATAGCGGAGATCCCCATAGCGCAATTCATCTACTGCCGCCGCCGTTTTCCCCCTGTCCATCTCCACCCGGCGCAGCAGGGCTCTCACCTTCATGAGCAGTATGGTCGGGCGAAAGGGCTTGGTGAGATAATCATCGCTGCCCTGACTGATGCCCATAACGTAATCCAGCTCGCTGTCCTTGGCCGTAAGCAGGATGATGGGAATATCGGAAACAGAGCGAAGCTCCCGGCACACGGTAAGGCCGTCCGTGCCGGGCATCATGATATCCAGGATCACCAGCTCCGCAGGCTCCTGACGGAATGCCTCCAGCAGCGCGTCACCGCTTTCAAAGGAGCGCACGGTATATCCGTCACTTGCCAAAAAGCTATGGAGCAGTTCCCGGATGCTCTTTTCATCGTCCGCCAAATAGATGGAATGTCCCATGGTGACCTCCTAAAAAGCAGCGCTAAATGCTGCGCACAGGCGCAGCATCAGCGTCGTATTTAGTTAATCATATCAGAAAAACTCTTTGCCGTCAAAAGGGGCAGATGCCGCTTTCGCAGCCGGTATTGCCCCAAATGGTGTCGTACAGCTTGCACAGCTGGTTATCAAGCTCTACCAGACGGTTATAGTCGGCGATCAGCGCGTCCTTTTCCGCGTCGGACAGGAAGCTCAGGCTGCGGATAAAGGTGGCCTCATCATAGTTGTCGAAGTCATAGTCATCCGGCAGATCGAAGTACGCTTCATC